>Ga0114933_10003371_pt1 | contig 15620 bp, 11 predicted proteins | sample 4SBtaG_FD_89691 | JGI IMG/M metagenome (GOLD analysis project Ga0114933, IMG submission 89691) | Deep subsurface microbial communities from Kolumbo volcano to uncover new lineages of life (NeLLi) - 4SBTROV12_W25 metaG | ecosystem: Environmental > Aquatic > Marine > Volcanic | place: Kolumbo... | reverse complement strand
TCGGTGGGAGCCACGCCTGTAGCCTGTACGTCCTCGTCGAGGAGATGGTTGATGAGCGTCGATTTTCCCGAGGAGTGATTCCCGATCACCAGCACGAGGGGACGGCCCTGCCTGGCCCCGGGGTCGGGTATCCGGGCGAACTCAAGCCGTTCTGCCAGGGGGTCCACCGTCTTCTTGTAGATGGCTTGGACCCTGCTAGCCGCATCCTTCAGGGCCTCTTCGATCCGCCGGTCTTTGGCCTTGAGGAGCGGAGACTCCTTGGGCGGCGACTGATCCCCCTTACCGGGGGCAGCGCCCGGCAATCCGGTGCCGTTCGTGGTTTTGCCTTCGGATGCCATGGGTCAATGATCGCCACGTGCGGCTCGCAGGTCAAGCGGAGCTGATGGCTCGGCCACTAAGGCGTGTGGCCCCTAGGCATTGTCGATGCGGTGCGAGTACCTGCCCCTAGCCCGAAGACCGGTGCGTCGGGTGGTCCCAACACCCACCTGCCAAGGAGAGGCGGCAGATACACCAACTCCGTATTCCCCGGTATGCTGCATCGCATCGTGGAACCGAGGAAAATCACGCTTGAGTGGAAAGGCCCCTACTCGCTTCACCCGAATTACGAGCCCTCTATCTCCGCGGAGGAGATTCCGAGTAGCCCCGCAGTCTACATGTGGACCATCCCTTTGAGCGAAGGGTATCGGATCGCCTACGTCGGGGAGTCAGGGGATCTCCTGAGCCGCCAGTATCAACATATCCGCGACACGCTGGGGGGTGGGTGTGAGCTCTACAATGACGAGTACTTCAACGGCTCCCGGCCTAACAAGGAGGCGGATCCGTACAAGCCGAACCCCGAGAATTTGAACCTCGAATTCGTCCGGGACTTCGAGTCGCTGTCCAGTCGCGCACTCCACAACCTAACGAGCTATCGCTGGTTCTGGGCCGTGCCGAAGGAACGGGGGGAGGACGTTGAGACGAAGGTGCGAAAGCTCGTGGAGTCTGCCATCATCACCAAAGCGCGGACGCTCGACCCACATCTCCGCGAGAACAGTGAATTGGGTCACGGTGAGGGGACGATACAGAATACGAGGGTGAGCCTCCTTCCTCGTCGTGACTGTCCCATCGAAGTTCACTCAGAATTTGCATCCGAAACGGATCGCCCCGAGGCCTTCAAGCTGAAGATCCTGTACGTCGTTTCCTGAGCCGACTTCGCCCATCCGTGAAGCTTCACGAAGCGTCTCTGCCCCGCGTCTCCAGGAAGATGCTCCATGAGCGCGCGCGTTGAGGTACGAACTTCTTTGTTGCTCATGGTCCAAACTCCAAGGTCTGAGTTGCCCCTGTGCGGTGTCCGCCCTCGGATCCGATTTGGCGCGTTGTGCAGCATGGCTTTGAGGGACAGGAACCGAGTCGCACACCACGCCGCAGCTTTCCGCTAGGAGGGCACCGCACGACTCCAATCTCGACACCCCCGCTGTAGTAGTCCGGGACCGAGCCAAGTGCCCTTGAATTCGCATCACCCATAGCACACGCCATGCCCTTCGTTCCTGAGTTGCCTTGCCAGGCTCCCTTCTGCTTCTTTGGCATCTTCCCTGGTCTCGAACGGGTCAAGATGTTCGTAGAGATCTGGACGCAAACGGATTGAGTGGTCCTTTGCATACTTGGCGCGCCCGACATGCAGCTTCCGGATCTCCTTGCCCGGCTCAAAACCACACAGGCAAAGGCACGAGTCGCCACGCGGGGTAGTGTGCTGGCGGTATCTGCACTGAGGCGAGTGAAGTGACTGGCCAACGTAGTAGCAGGATTCGGAGGTCTGCTTTTGGTTCTCTATTGCCCACCTTCCGGACACCATGACAGCTGAGTCAAGTTCGATCACGTAGACACGGTACTCCTTCTGTTTGCTCATGCCCCAAGACGCTACCGGACCGCCCTCTCCATTCCAAGTCGCGTAAGTACAGGGACCTTCCTGCGGTCCTTGACGAGGCCTTCCTTCAGCTGCCATCGGAGCGCCATGCGAGATTGCCGAATTCAGACCGGCCGCGTGCTCATGTCAGACCTCTGGACAGCCCCCTCTGACTCTCCGATCCGCACCCCGACTCGACTCCTGTAGTCTTGCCCCGGGGCCAACCTGGTTGAGTCAGCGCTGCCGAGTTGCACACCCTCCACCGAGACCCGACAGGAAAGCGCCGCATGAATTCAAGCTCGACACATCCGACGGAGAACCACACAACCGCGCAATTCCGATCTCGGACACTCGTAGCTGTTTGACTCGCAGCCCGAGTCACGGTTCCTCCTCCTTTGAGGCCTGCCCGTCCGAACGCGACTGCGGGGCGTTCGACTAGGAACGCGACACCTGGGGACCCCAAATGACGCCCGCCGCCGCCTGGCACCTCGGCAGCTCCATTCCCCGACCCAGCTAGAGGTTGGTCAACGAGCTCGGCTCTGGCCCGAGATCACTAGACGGACGTATGCCTCTGGTCTATCGGGAAACAGGAGGGCCTCCAGACGCCACCAGGTCCTCCAAGAACTCCGAACCCGGCTGGACTCCCGAGACAAGCAGCCGATCTCTCGCTCGGGTGCAGGCGACATAGAGCAGGTGGCGTTCGGTGTTGTAGACCTCATCGAGGTCCGAGTCATCAGTTACGGTCTCGATGCGTTCCTGTAGAGGTACGACCTCGTCGTCACAGGCCATGACTGCCACGGCCCGGAACTCGAGGCCCTTGGCGCGATGCATCGTGCTCAGCGAGGCCTGGCCGAGGGTGGTTTCCATGCGGGGACCGACCACGCGGTAGGGCAGGTCCGAAGCGTCTAGGGCCGCCTGGGCTCGTGAGAATTGGTCTTCCGAGCGGACGAAGACGGCGATCTCGTGGGGCTGCAGGCCATCGGCGGTCCAGACCCTGATCCGCTCCGCCACGAGCTTGACCTCGGCCTCCGGTGATTCGACGACTTCGACGAGCGGCACCGGCCCGTTGAACACCGACACCGTGCCACGCCGGTCCTCGGCGTTGCCATCCACGTCTGACAACTCGGGACCCAGCAGCCTGTCGGCTTGCCTGCGGATCTGGTGCGACGTGCGGTAGTTGATGCGCAGCGTTGAGGAGCGCCCCCGGATGTCGACGCCCAGCGCCTTCCACGAGAAGGGCTGCTGGAAGATGCGCTGGCCCAGGTCCCCCGCGAAGAACAGGCTCTCGGTGCGTCCTCTTCCCAAAGCTGACAGGAACCGAAGCTCTGCCACGCCGACGTCCTGGGCCTCGTCGACGACCGCGAAGTCGTAGGGCGGGTTTGGGGACTCCTCAAGCACCTCCGTCAGACGCCCGAAGACGCCCGACATCGTGACGAGTCCGCGTGCCTCAAGTCCGGCTGGCACCCGCTCGTAGACCTGCCACAACAACTTGCGCTGGGTCTCGGCAAGCCGCGTCTTGCGGCCTAGGCGGCGCACGTCCCGGTAGGCATCCCAGTCCGCGAGCTGCCAGGCGTCGACGACGGCCGACCACTCGGTCCACAGGAACTGGGCGCTGAAGCGCAGGCCCTCGATGCCCGAGGCCTCGTCGGCCAGCAGCTCCCGCACGACCTCCTCGGTGGTCAGCTTGGCCGGCCCGACATGCGCCTCGTGAAGACGTAGCGCCAGCCCCTCCATGGAAAGCACGTCGAGGCGCTCGGCCATCCGGGGCTCGTTGCCGATGAGCCGGCGCAGCTTGACCCGGAGCGCATTGGCGAGCGTCTCAGAGAAGGTCGTGAGCAGCACCCGCGCATCCGGGTGCCGCCGGGCCAGGTGCACGGCCCTGTGCAGGGCCACGATCGTCTTGCCCGTGCCCGCCGAACCCGCCACACGGGCCGGACCCGAGAATTCCCGCTCGACGATCTGGCGCTGGGCCGGGTGCAGGAAGACCGTCCACTTTTCCCAGGGGAATTCGAGAGCGCGCTCGAGCTCGTCCTTGTCGGTCATGACCCGGAATCGCCGCTGGGCGTCCGGGTGCTCGAAGGGGTCGATCTCGGACGCGGTATGAACCGGCGCGGCCGGCGTGTTACCCGTAGCCAGCTCGAGCAGGGCCTCGGACGCCTCGGCCGGCAGGTGGTCGGCCAGCTCGAGCACCGAATCCTCCGTGGCGGCCTTCACGTCCGCCATCCACTCGGGCGGGACCCCGTAACCGAGGAGGTCGTCCTCGGACACGTCGTCGAAGAGCGTCCGTGCGGGCGCCTTGGGCTCAGGCGCCACCGGCACGTCGACGTAGCGCGGCACCGCGATCTCTCGCACAGTCTCGCGCACCTCAACGAGCTGGGCCGCGCCGGTCTTCGGGTGGCGCTCCAGCTTGCGGCGCTCGGCCCATGCGTAGGCCGCATCGTGGTGGTCGACGTAGCACAGCATGAGGCTGGCGTCGGTCTTGTGAACGATGACCCGGATGTCACGGCCCGCCCGCACCGACCAGAAGTTCTTGTCCTTCGCCTTGCCGAGCTTGTGGAACTGCCTCCCGGGATGGGCCGGGTTCATCTGCAGGTCGAAGGCCGTGGTCTTGACGGCCTTCTGCTCGTCGTTGGTCAGCTTGTCGAGGCTATCCGTGAAGGTGTCGGCGATGCGGAATTCCATCAGTCGACCCTGTAGACCTTCATGACCTCGTCGCCCAGGTGGTTGATGACCTTGACAGCGATGCGCCCCGAGACCGGCTTGGGGAAGGGCCTCGAGGTGTCGCTGTTCAGCGTGTCCCAGGCCTCCTTGTCGATCTCGGTCTTGAGCGTCGTCTTGAGAGCCTTGTACGGGTCGTTGGCGCCCAGGAAGTAGGCGTGCCGCACGAAGAAACTCTCCTCGTTGTAGTCGGTGTCGATGAACCAGCAGGCGATGCCTTCGGCGCCGTCGCTGCGCACCTCGCCGGTGCTGGGGTGGAAGACGTCGACGCCGTTGATCTTCACGACGATCTGACCGGGGTCGTTGTCGGCCAGCAGGATGTCGATGTCGGGCTCGCCGAAGATCACGAACAGGTTGCCCTTACCCGTGTTCTTCAGGTCGTCGGCCATGTGCAGATCGGCGTTCATGTGGGCCTTGAGAACAGGCACTTTGCCAAGGCTGTCGAAGTCGGCCGCGTGAGCGCCGTAGCTGAACGCGCATGCGATGAGCACGTCAAAGCCAGCGTCGGCCGCCTCGCGCGCAGCGGCCACTAGGTCGGCCCGTGACACCGTGCCGAACTCGGGGCCGATGAACACGGCCGCGCGCCGCTCCACGCCGTCGTCCTCGTCGCCCTCCTGGTAGCGCCCCTCGGCCGAGATCCACTTGCCGGGCCAGGGCGCCAGGGACGAGAACGTGATCTTGTCCTCCTTGTGCGCCTGCTGGACACCGGCCGATTCGAGGTTCTCGAGGATCATCGTGACGAAGTCGCCGGCCTCAGCGGTAGCGGACTCGGCCACGGCTAGCGGGTCGATGAGTTCGTCGTCCGCGCCCACGTGCAGGCCGCGGTGAGGGCTCAGACTCTCAACCGTGAACGGCCCGGCCACGCGGACGGTCTTCTTGTCCTCGTAGGGCTTGTCGTAGAGGTACTCAGAGTCGGCCTTGGCGGCGATAGAGGCGTCGATCTCCCTCTGGCGGGCGATGCGAGCCTCCCACCAGTCGGAGTGAAGGGCCTTAGAATCGTCGCACCAGTCATCGTCGACTTCGTGGGGGATCTCCCACTCTTCCCAGGACTTGTCGAGGGCCGCGTTGAGCTTCTCGCGGAGAGGCTCCAGCTTCGCCGTCCACTTGTCCCAGAGGACGTCGATCTCGACGTCGTTTCCGATCACGCTAGGCGTTACTTTGGGAACGCGCTCGTACACGAAGCCATGGCGAATACCGCCGTGGACCGGCTGAGAACTTGGCTCGGCGCGACTGGCCGCAGCTTCCTTCAGCTGGCCCTCACGAGAGTCTGCGAGAAAGTAGAAGGGGTAGCGTGCACCCATGATGCGGGCGCGGGCCAGCGCAAGCGAAACGCGGGAAGTGTCGACCGTGATCCAGCGGCGCCCCCATTGTTCGGCCACATAGGCTGTCGTACCGGAGCCGCATGTCGGATCGAGCACCAGATCGCCTGGGTCAGTCGCCATCAGAAGACAGCGCTGAACAACCTGCGTGTTAGTTTGAACAACGTACGATGGGTTGGTCTGCCCCAAGAAGCCAGCCCAGAGATTCGTTAGCTGACCGTACCGTGTCTCGAGGAACCTACGAACGTAGCGAAGCGTAGACCCGCTGACTACGACTCTCCCCGCCTTCAGAAGTCGTTCCATATTCTCGGGGGGAGTCCCCCACCAACGCCGCCCAGATGTAAAGATCCGGCCACGGAAAGGAACTTCGTATTTTGCCCCGGGCCCAGGCTTCGTGAGGTTGTCCGGCTGAATCACGCGGTCAAGCTCTAGCCCTTGCGGGAACTGCGTTCTCTCTTCAGCAGTCAGCGAGCGAAAGCTTCCATCATCAAGTAGATATGATGTGTACTGTGAATCGAGGCCGTCGCCTTTGTACTCAAGTAGACGACGGAACTTCCCCTTCTTCGCGTCTTTCGAGTACCACAAAAGCGTGTCGGTAATGCACGCGACCCGAGAGGAGGACTGCATGCCGGACGAGCTCTTGGTGAACTCAATCGACGCGATGAAATTCCCTGGCCCGAATACTTCGTCTAGGAGTGCGCGAACTCGATGCCGGTTCTCGTCGCCGATCTGAACAAACACAGAGCCAGTCTCGGCTAACAGCTCACGAACGACAGCTAGCCGATCGCGCAAGTACGTCAAGTAGGTGTGCACACCATCGCGCCACGTATCGCGAAACGCCTTGACTTGCTCCGGCTCGCGCGTGATGTGATCCGCCTTTCCGTCCTTCACATCACGGCTGGTCGTCGACCACTGGAAGTTGCTGTTGAACTGGATGCCGTAGGGCGGGTCGAAATAGATGCACTGCACCTTCCCACGTAGGCCCTCGCGCTCGGCCAGACTCGCCATGACCTGCAGCGAGTCGCCGAGGATCATGCGGTTCGTCCAGTTGGATTCGTGCTGGTAGAACTCGGTCTTGGCCGCGTCGCCGCCCTCGAGGCCGTCGAAGTCGGCGAAGAGGTCCGCCTGCAGTCCGCCACCCTTCTTGGCGGCCTCGTCCTCGGCCTGCTTGCTGCGCTTGACGAGATCGTCGATGAGCACCTTGGGGTGCACCTTCTCCTGGATGAACAGCGGCGGCGCGTTGACCACGAGGTCTGACCAGTCCTGCTCGTCCTTACCGCGCCAGACGAGCTGCGGATCGAGGTCGCGGTTGCGGCGCTCGTAGGCCACGCGGATTGGATCCTGGACCGACTCGTCGAGCATCGACTGATGCTCGGCCGTGGGGATGTTCGTCCGCGCGGCCTCCTCGTGGGTGATCGTCGCAATCGTCTTCTTCTTCGCGGTTTTCTTGCGAGCCATGGAGCGTGCGTCCTCAGACGGTCGGTGTGGCGGATGGCGTGTCGCTCTGTACGACGGCGTCGGCGATGAGCTGATCGAGCTCGTCCTGGAAGCTGTACGGGCTCGTGAACTCGGCGAAGGCCCAGCGACCGTGGCTACCCAGGCGGTTCACACCCGGCACCCAGTAGGTGTCCATGGTCGACTTCTTCTCCTTGGCATCCTCTGCGCGGAATCCCTTGATCTCGATGACCAGGTGCAGCCGGTTGGGCTCGCCGTCGATGTCGGGCCGGCCGTCGTCGATCAGCACGATGAAGTCGGGGCGGTAGCGACTGGCCTCGCTGCCCATCACGTAGGGCACCTCGAAGCCTAGGCTGTGGTTCTTGACGTAGGCCTTCACGCGCTTCGTCTGCTCGACGATGCGGCAGAACTCGCCCTCCCAACCGCTGTCGGTGACGGCCCAATTCACGTGGCAGAGGTCGGGGCTGGTCTGCCAGCGTTCCTTCTTCGACGTGGTGAAACGCACGTGCCGGGTCGAGCCCACGGGGTTGTAGGGGTCGAGCACGGCGCGGATGGGCTTCTCGTCGAGGTGGGCTTCGTTGATGGCGCGCGTGATGCGCGTGCAGGCCAGGTCGGCGAGCTGCTTGTGGATGAGTTGGGCGGGGTAGGTGCCGCCGGCGCAGACCAAGTACTTGTCGAGCCACTCGCGCGTGATGCGCTTGAGCTGCCCGAAGAGGTGCAGCCGCGGCTCGCCGTTCTCGTCGCGCCAGTGCTGGAACAGGAGGTGGCGCGTGAGATGGAAGAGCAGGGTCGAACGCCGCACGTCCTTGAGGTGCTGGACGGTCAGCACGACACCTTCTCCGATGATGCCCTCCTGCTGGACCTCGCACGGCCCCACGATGTCGGGCGTGAGGTGGAGCGTATCGTCGGCATCGAACGTCGCCTTCAGGCGGTCGTCGGGCAGCTCGATCCGATAGCCCTCGACGCGCGGGAACGTGATCTCGCAGGCGTCGCGCTCCGGCGAAATAGCCTTCACCTGCACCGTCTCACGCGGCGGCTGGGGTTTGCTGACGACGGGTTTGGCGTTGAAGTCGAATGGGATGCCCAGTACGTCGGCGTACTCGACGTTGAAAAGGTTGTCGTCGTTCAGGTCGTACGACTGGCGGCGCAAGGCGCGGCCGACGACCTGCTCGCACAGCAGCTGCGTTCCGAATGCACGCACGCCGAGCACGTGGGTCACGGTGCTGGCATCCCAGCCTTCCGTCAGCATCGAGACCGATACGACGCACCGGATCTGACCGCCCAGCCGGTCCTTCTTGCCGACCGTGTTCATGACCTCGCGCAGCAGTTCGGCGTCACTGATGTTCTCAGCTTGCGTCCTGTCGCCGGTGCGTTCGATGATCTCCCGTCTGAATCGCTCGATCTCGCCGGACGCCATGTCACGAAACTTCTTGTCGAGGGCTTCGCCCGATTCCAGCTGTCGGCTGTCGATCAGGAGCGTGCGGGGCACGCCGAGGGGATTGCCGTGCCCGTCGAAGTTCCGGAAGAGTGCCAGCCTGCCCTCGATGGGCGACTCGGACCCATCGGTGTGCGCTTGCATGAAGCCGGAGATGTACTCGTAGACCAGCTTGGAGGATGTCGTGTTGTTGCACACGACGATGAAGCAGGGCGGGACGCCAATCCCTTCCTTCTCCCAGAGCTCGAAGGTCTTCTCGTAGTGCCCATACAGCGCTTCGAGTGCGGTCTGCAAATCGAGCGGGATGGCGAGTGGGTCGAGATCCCTCTGCCTTTCCCGCGGCATCTGGTCGCCGATGTGTTCCCACAGATTGCGGTAGCGCGGCATGTCCTCGGCCACCATGTTGTCGGCTACGGGCACGCGGGGCAGCTTCACGATGCCGCTCTCGATGGCGTCCATCAGCGAAAAGTCGCTCATCGTCCATGGGAACAAGGTGCCCTCGACGTAGCCGGACCCGCTCAGGAAGAAGGGCGTCGCCGACAGATCGATGATCCGGTGCAGGCCGAGTTTGCGCTGCACTACCTCGAGGCCGGTGATCCAGAGCCTCGCGGCCTCCTTGTTCTTAGCCGCCTCCTTCTTCTCGTCACCCTTCAGATCGCCCTCAGTGGGAGCGCCGGCCTTTTCGCGGTAGCAGTGGTGGGCCTCGTCGTTGAGCACGAGGATGCCCTTCATACCCATGAGCTCAGGCATGACGCGCTGGATCATCTGGCCCTCGGTTTCGACGGTCTGCAGAGGCTCTCCCCGGCCCTGAAGTAGCGAGCGCCCGCCCTTCGAGATGTCAATTGTCTCGCGCTGCTTGAAGGCGTGGTAGTTGGTGATGACGATTTTCGCTCGGTCCAGGTCGGGCAGCATATCCTGGGGCACAATTTCCCGGCTGGCGTAGTAGCTGTCCGGATCGTTAGGCTGCAGCACCCGCAGGCGGTCGCGGATCGTGATTCCGGGCGCCACGACCAGGAACCCCCGCGTGAACTTCTTGCTGCCCGGCCGCCGAACGGCGTTGACCGTCTGCCAAGCGATGAGCATGGCCATAACCGTGGTCTTGCCGGCGCCCGTGGCCAGCTTGAGGGCCAGACGGCGCAGGCCGGGGTTGGCGCCCTCGTTTGCGTTCTTGAGGTGCTCGAGGATCACGGCGAACTTCTTCGGGGCCTTCGGCGCTACCTCCGTCAGCCAAATGGCCGTCTCGGCGGCCTCGACCTGGCAAAAGAACGGGCGAAGATTGGCGAATTCATGGTGCCGCCAGTGCTGGAGCAATCGCGCAGTCTCCGGGGTCACGCCCCAATGTGGCGGTGACAAGACTCGCCATGCGTCGACGCTGCTGCGCACAAGGTTGATGATCGGGGTCGGATCGTAGGCCTGGACCGAAGATAACTGCCACTCGGCTTCGTTCTCGAAGACCATGTCGGCCTGCGCGGCTTGCCCTCGACGCTTCTTGGGCTTGGGGATCGGAGTGATGAACTTGGCCGTGCGCCGATGGCTTTCCACTCCCCCCGTCGGCTGTCCGGACTCATCGAGCAACCAGTGGCTGCCCGGGTACTCGTACGGCGAGTTGAGGATCGGCTTGGAGAAGAAGGCGTCACTCATGAACAGTTCGTCTATCTCTAAGCGTAAGCGATAGACTCAGCGAACGGAGGCTGGCAGTACTCAGACCGCTCCACGTACTCGTCGCCTCCGATCATGGCCACGAGGACTGTTCCGGCGATCACCATCGCCACTGCCGGGAATACCCCCAAGGGCTTCGATCGAGTGCCCGATCTCAGGTGCATCAGCTCGTTGGATGCCGTCATTTCAACGGCTCCGCAAGCTGCCCCAGGGACTGGAACGTCTCCTCGAGACGATTGTAGGTTCCCTTGGCGTCTGCTCGGCCGGGATGACGCCACGGCACGACCCAAAACCCATCCTGAGTGAAGCGCGTAGGGGCCGTCGGTTTCTCTGGAGAAATCGGGAGGTCGAGCACCCAGGCTAGGGAATCGAACGTGCCGCAGGCAATCACGGTTTGAGGGTCGAGGGCGAGTATTTGCCGACGAAGCAGCTTGCGGTCTCGAAGAGCGTATGCGTTGACAGCCGACATGTTCGCTGTCGAGCCACCGCCGATCTTCTTCAGGTTCACGACGGCTGAGGCGCGCAGGGCCTCGTGTTTCGCCGTCTCTCCGTTAACCGCCGAGTACGGAGGAAATCCCCCCTGGATACCGGCCGCCCATCTAGCAACAGCATGCCACATAGTTCCCTTTCCCCTCGGTCCCCCTCGGAGGTACTTAGGAAGAGGAAAGCCAGTACGTTCCTTGCTGTGAACCTCCTTTAGCACGAAGACCACGCGTACAGGGGCACGGGCATAGACTGAACCGTCGATGGCGCCATCCCTAGAGATCCGGGCGGGATCGATGCCAAGAGCCTTGTAGTGCTTCGACCACTCGGCCCACAGTACGGAGTCTGCATCGCTGCTCATTGGCTTCTCGTGCATGTGACTTGTTTTCCGACGGCCCTGGGTGAGGAGCTGGGAAGGTATGGACGGTCCGGATAGGAGATGGACGCGCGCGGGAAACACCTAGTGGGCATCGGTGCAGGCAAGGGGGGGCGGAGGCGGGGGCGAGTTACGCGGGCCAGTGTACGCGAACGACTGGGTCGGGGATTGGGGTTTTTGCGGAGGGCGCGAGGCGTTCCGTTACAGGCGGTCCAGGGGGCTCCTTACGCCCAAGGGGTCGCGGTTCAGGAAATGGGTGTAGATCATGGTGGCCTTGACGGAGCTGTGGCCAAGGAGTTCTTGGATGGTGCGGATGTTGCGCGGCACCCACCTGACGGAGAGCGGCGGCGTGGTGTGCGACACCGTGCCTCGCCTTTGCGTTGATGGGCTCGGAGGTCATGACGTGCGAGGCGCTCACGGCGTAAACGAATCCGACATGTTTACCATCGAGGCGTTAAGGCGATGGCGGAAGTCCTCGGACAGCCACTGATGAACAGAAAAGACGACCACGCTTGGCCGCTGGTTTGGCAGCGAGCGCATTACACTTGTGAAGCTCTCTATCTCCTCGCCTGCCCACGGGGCGGCAAGGTCGCCAGTGAGCATGGCCTCTGTCCTCCCGCGAAAGTCTTCTGCCACGACCCGCTCCCGGTCGGGAGCCCACCCCCAGAACACGGCGTCCGTCTCTGCGATCAGCGCATCGCAACGGCGGCTTAGGATGTCAAACCGCTCCTCCCGTGTTGGTGGCAGGGAAGCAAGCGATTGGGTTTCCCCGTCCCGACCTTGGCGTGCGCGGCTCCTCAAATCCTGTTCGCGGCGGCGGGCTTCTGCGCGCTTGCGCGTGGCGACGATCTCCGGGCTCCTCACTAGGCCCACAATCCAGATACAACCCACAACCACCGCCCCCCCCGCCGCTCCAACCAGCGCGCCGACCAGCCCGTTCCACCACATGCCCACCGCCCCTATTCCGGCCTCAACAGCGATGAACGATCCCCCGCCATGGACCGCGCCGCGTACAAACTCACGGGCGTAAGCCCTGTGGTCTTTGTCATACATGCCCCTCAGGGTACCGCTCCTGTGGATTTCGAGGTCATGGTGTATTGGAGTCTGGCTTCCAGTCGGGGTTGATGCCCTGCCGTCGGAATTTCTCGGCCACCGATATCACGGCGGAATACGGTGTCGCACACCACGCCGCCGATTCCCGACAGGTTGGGACCACACGGGTTGAAATACTCGCGGATTGGGGGAACCCACTCCGCATGGCTCGCGGGACAAGGAAAGCAGAGATTGCTGGGGCTGGCACCGCTTCGTGTCTGATTCTCCTTCTCCGTGCACCGTGGCGACATGAGAGCGGGCGTGAGGGTGCGGATGTTGTGCGGGACGCACCTGACGGAGATCGGCGACGTGGTGTGCGACACGGTACTTCCGCTTTGCCTTGCTCTCCGGATTGCTACGTGTTCCCATGAGTAGGCCACATGCCGGGGCGCACTGCCCGACGCTCGCGTTGAGTAGGCGGTGCTACGCGCAGCCGCTGAACCGGAGCGGTGTGAAGCAGGAGGCGGAATAGAGAGTCTATGGAGAATCGAGGAACCAAGAAGGAAAGGACCTGCTTCGTGGTGGGCGCCGGAGCTAGTAACGAAGTCTCCATTCCGACAGGGCCAGCGCTCAAAGCCCAAATTGGACACCTGATTGACTTCAAGTACGATAACTGGGGGACAACGCTGATCAATGGGGACCGGCTGATCGAAGCAGCCCTACGTGAACATGTGAGGAGAAACCCAGAGATCGAGTTCCGGTCTCTGCAACTCTCTTGCCAGGCGATCGGGTTGGCAATGCCCCAAGCTATCTCCATTGACAATTACCTCGACACTCATAGGGCCGATGCTAACACCAACATTTGCGGCAAAGTGGCAATCTCCAGAGCCATCCTTGCTGCGGAAGCCGCGTCGAAATTGGCTAGACCGATTGATGGTAGACGCGTGCGCCACGATAGGATTGAGGGGACTTGGTACACAGAATTGATGCGCCTTGTAACCGAGAACGTCACGATCGATGGACTGTCCGAACGGCTTTCTCGTATTGCATTTGTCGTTTTTAACTATGATCGCGCGCTTGAGCATTTCCTCGTGCATTGGATTGCGGATTACTTCCGCATCACCATGGAGGAAGCAGTGTCGTTTGTAAGTGAAGTCGAGATCCACCATCCCTACGGGATGGTAGGCCACCTGCCGTGGGCTTCGAAAGACCCTGGTGTCCGTTTCGGCGAGACCCTCTCCTCCGGAGGGGACCTTCTAAGCATCGCCGCTCAGATTCGGACTTTTACGGAGAGGATGGACTCGAGTTCGGATGAGTTAGCGCGGATCAAGGCATGCGTTTCTAGCTCTACTCGGGTTGTGTTCTTGGGTTTTGCGTTTCATCAAATCAACATGAACCTGATCCAACCGACAAGACCCGCCGCTCCAGGTGCCGTGTGCTTCGCCACAGCCAAAGGCATCTCCGGCTTTGCCAGCACCGCTATCCGGGCTGACATTACACGGTGGTTTACCGCTGACAGTGACCTAGTCCACATGAAGGAGGACCTGACTTGCAGGCAGCTCTTCGATGAGTATGGCCGTGGGCTGTCCATGGTGTAAGCCTGTGTGGGAGGGCGATTCTGAGCGGCGCTCCCTGCCGCACTGATCCGAGAGCTTGGTTGTGACACGCCTGCCTTTCCCCTGAGTGCTTCCCGGTTCCTTGACCGGACCCAAGACCGCAATCAGGATGTGCCGCATTAGGCTGCCGGAACACTGCGGCAGGGAGCGCCACTCCGCATCGATCCGTACCGCTGGGTCAGGTATGCGTATCTCCGACGACGCTAGCCCGGCGGATTTCGTCCCCCAGAGCAGCCTGTAGACGCAAGAAGATCGCGTCAATCGCATCCATGCGCTCGTGAGGCCTGTCTTCGCTAACCAGTCTACGCCCGTCTCCATCGGTCCGAAAACGGAGCCATGATTCGAGCCAATCATAGTATTCCCAGCCCAGCCGGTAGAGCTGATCCCAGAGTTGCTGGGATAGCTCCAAAACCTCACCATCAAAGTAAATCGGTGCTTGGGAGAACTGGAGTTCGCGGTACGTGTTGATTGCGGGAGTCATCTCCTCCACGAGACGCTCTTGGAGGTCGCTTGGCCCGAGCGCGTAGTCGCACATCACACTTCGTACAGTCCGCACAGCAGTCGCAGCCGCAGCCGACAACCGTTGCGTGGCTTGGTCAAGGACGAACACGTTGATTGGCGTCGAGAGCGTTCGCCGGTCCGGTTCCTTGACGTTTGGAACCGGAGTTTTCTCCGGCTTCTTGCCGAATCGAGACAGGGCGGACTTGAACCAAGGGAGGTGCTCCTTGATGAACTTCCCCCACCTTGCAAGGTCTTCCGCTCCTTGGGGATCGGGGATGTAGTCAGTCACGGTATGTCCGTTCCATTGCCTGTGCCGATGTTCCCATTGTGCGTTCCCGCACGCTGGACAGTCAATGCCTGGATCCTCAACCTCACGGTGGATACAAGGGATTCTCGCATGAGTCGAGCGCGTCGGGAGTCGAGTGGCCTTCTCCCCAAAGTCGGTCCACACACTGTTGCAGGAAGTCGACTGAAGAGTGCTACGTGGCGAATCTTCCGGTGGCTCTCTCAGTAGTCCTCGCCCTCGCTCAAGTCCCGCGTCTCCTCCCCGTCGAATAACGCCGGCGTCAGAATCGCCAAGAACACCAAGTCTTCTGCAAACGGGTTGAACGTCGCATGCGGTTCGCCCTTGGGGATGTGGATGGAGTCGCCGGCGGTGACTTCGCGTTGGTCCACGCCGACCTGCTGGTTGCCTCGGCCTGAGACGACGTAGAGGATCTCCTCCATGCGCGGGTGGCAGTGAAGTTCGTGGGACTGGCCTGGTTCCATCGTGACGCGCACCATAGCCAGTTCGCCGGGGCCGGTCAGGCCACTACGCACCAGCCACTCATGCTTGGACTCGCGCACATACTCCACCTCAGCAGCACCGGGGGGGACGAAGCGGAGGCCGTCGGGGGTGGGCATGGTCAGGAACGCTCGGGGAGGCGGATGGATTTGAACTTGCGGATCTGGTCGGCGATGGCGACTTCGGTCGGGAACCGCTCGGTGGAACTCGCACCGTAGAAGCCGTCGATGCCTTCGACATTTTGGATGATGTACTCGGCATCCGGGGGCATGGCAATCGGGCCGCCGTGGCAGAGGCAGATGACGTCGTTGCGGACGGATTTGGCGGCGTTGACGATTTCTTGGACCAGGCCGACGCACT
>Ga0114933_10003370_pt1 | contig 15622 bp, 11 predicted proteins | sample 4SBtaG_FD_89691 | JGI IMG/M metagenome (GOLD analysis project Ga0114933, IMG submission 89691) | Deep subsurface microbial communities from Kolumbo volcano to uncover new lineages of life (NeLLi) - 4SBTROV12_W25 metaG | ecosystem: Environmental > Aquatic > Marine > Volcanic | place: Kolumbo... | reverse complement strand
GTCTCGTGTCCGCGACCCACCGCGCCCTGCTCGAAGAGGTCGATGCCGGTCGTTTCCGCGGGGACCTCTACGCGCGCGTCGCGGGCTACCTGATGCACACGGTGCCGCTCGGCGAACGCAGGGAAGACGTCCTGCCCCTCCTGCGCGAGGTCCTGCCCGACGACGCGCCGCCGCTCGCGCCCGATCTCATCGAGGCCCTCCTCCTCCACCGCTTTCGCTTCAACGTGCGTGAGCTGAAGGAGATCGCCACTCAGCTCTCCATCGATGGCGCTGGCGCGGCCGAGCTCACGCTCGCCATGATCGCCCGGCGGCTAGAGCCGCAGGTTCCTGGTCGCCCCGCCCCTGCGCCGGCCAAGGTGGTGAAAAAGCCCGCGCCTACGCGCGAGGAGCTGGTCGCCTTGGTCGAGAAGCACGCCGGCAACGTGTCCCGCATCGCGCGCGAGCTCGGCCGGTCGCGACGTCAGGTGCATCGTTACCTAGAGCGATTCGGCATCGGGCAGAGCTGATTCGCGGGCTCGCGTGCAACGCGAGGCGAGGACCGTCATGCTGAAGGCGTGGGGACCCTCCTCGGCGCCGAGACCGTGCCGGTTCGTCGATTGGCGATCCTCTGGGCCGGAATCGGCGGCTGGGTGATGGGCTCCGCTTTCTACCTCTGCTTCGTGCGGCATGAGGTGGGGCTCCTGCTGCTCGGCCTGCCGCCCGCCCTGCTCAGTGCCGCGGCGGTCGCGCGGGCGACCCGCGACAGAGAGAGCGTCCCGCAAGCGATCGTGGGCCTGTCAGTGCTGGCGTCGCTCCTCTGTCCGCTCGCAACGCTCTCGCCGCTCATCGTTGTCGCGGCGATCGACGGCGATCCCTTCGTCGGGGTCGGCGTCGTGATCGGCGGTGGGGTCGTCGGCGCGTTCTTCGGCGCTCCCCTGGGCATCGGCTTTGGCGTGATCTTCTCTTGGGTGTGGCGGGCCATCGACGGCGCTCGGTCCTATGGGTACGCCAGCCTTGGCGTCGCGCGCATGAGGTTTGGCCTCGCGTTCATCGGGCTGGCGTTTCTGCTCGGCGCCGTCGACGTGGTCTTCCCGACGCTCTGGCCGATCGTGCACGAGCCTCCCTTCGCGTCGCCGAGAACCAACGTGCTCGCGTGGCTGGCGCTCGGCACCTTCACCTTCGGCGTCGCGGTCAGCGCGAGCGCCCTCGCGTGGCACCTGCGACGCGTCCGGTGGGCACGTCGCGTCCGGGCCGGAGCCGTTCCGGGGTGGGCGCTCGTGCCCCTCGAGAGCGTGCCCGACGCGGAGTCGTTGCCTCGGCTCTTCACGACCGGAGCCTCCGACAGGGTGCTGGTCAGGCGCACCGCAGGAGCCGCTGGCCCCTTCCGCTCGAGTGAGTCGGTCGAGCCGGTCGCGCGCACGTAGCGGAACGGCGTTTAGCCGGAGCAGCCGGCGTCCCCCTCGGGGCACTCGATCCGGATGTGCAGGTGGCTGCGGTGAGAGGCGCTCCCGCGGCGGAGCCTCGTGATGCGCTCGATCGATCGCATCTCTTCTTCGGACACTTCGGTTCGGCGGCCGGCGGCCAGCACGAGCTGCCGAAGATCGCCGGCGATCAGCACGAACCTCACGCGCACGGCCTCATCTCGGATCAACGCGACCAGGAAGAGAAACGTCCGTCTCGGGTCGATGCAGACCGTGCGGCCTTCGTTGCGTCCACAGCCCGTGCGCCGGCTCAACTCGACGAAGCGGGTCGCCTCGAGGGGCTCGCCTTGGTCATCGGTGACGAAGATCGAGACGTCGGCGTCGCGTCCGCTCTGGTGGGACTCGTGAGGGCGCAGGCGGCCCCCGCCCTGAGCGGAGAGCGAGCCGACGAGCAGCATGGGGCCGTCCTCGTCACGCTGGAGTCGCTCGGCGCCGCGACGGAGCAGCCCGACGAGCTCTTCGGTCCCCCACTGCACGCCGGGAGAGGAGAGCCGCACGTAGTGCGGAGAGTCCTGGACCTGAACCGCGTCCTCGAGCCGGCCGTGGTCCGGTGCGCCGACGGAGCGGGAGTCTTGGGCCTGCGCCGTCCACGGCCAGGCGAGCAAACACGAGAGTAGGGCGATACGCCGCACGTCGCGCAGCGTAGAGCACCGCGGGCCCGCTGCCGAGGGGCCTCCGCCGCCGCGGCGGCGAAGCGTGCTCCCGATCGCGTCGCTAGCGGGCGCGTGAAGAGGCTTCGAGATCCAAGAGCCGCGCGTGGGTCGGCACGCGGTGCAGGAACGCGTCTCTCCAGCCGCGATCGCTGATCCGCGCGGCTCGCTCCTGAAGCCGTCCGACGGCCTGTGTCGTGACCTCGCGCGCTTCGTCGGGGCGGGAGCACGCCCGGAGGGCTTCGATGTAGACGAGCTGGACGAGCGCCTCGCCCTCTTCCATGGACGTCGACGCGGCCTCCGCGGCCGCGGCCGCGGCGGACAAGAGGGCCTGCTCTGGCCGCTCGTCGGCCAGCTGCGCTCGACCGAGGGCCGCCAGCGCAACCGCGTGAAACCCGTCGATCCCTTCGAGGAGATCGACCGCGCGCTGCGCGTCGCCGACCGCACCGGCCGCGTCGGTCGCCTGTCGCGCCTCGGCCCGATAGAGGAGGCAGCCGGCCTCGAGCACGCTGTCGCCGAGCGCACGAGCCACCCCGATCGCTCGCTCCTCGACCTCGCGCGCCTCCTCCAGGGCGCCGGCCCGCATGAGCGCGTGCCCGAGGTTCTGCAGCGCGTAGCCCTCCACCAGCCGCAGCCCCATGCGCCGCGCCGCGGTGAGTGCCTCCCTCAGCACCGTGGTCGCGCGGTCCGTGTCGCCGAGCCCGACAAAGCCGTTGCCGAGCCGCACCTTCTGGTTGCAGGCGTCGCGCAGATCCCCCGCCTCCTGATACGCCGCGACCGCCGCCTCTGTGCCGTCGACGAAGGCGCCTTGATCACCCGAGCGCAGGGCCTCGGAAGCACGAAGCGTCGCGATCCACGCGCGGCTCAGCGGCTCGCCAGCGGCGCCCAGCTTCTCCGCCAGCGCCATGGTCGACTCGAAGCGACCGGTGGCTCCCTCCGCGAGCGTGAGCGTGGCGGCGCGACAGAGCGCGACCACCTGTCGACTCGCCACGCCGGGCTGCGCCTCCACGTCCATCAGGGTCTGCCGCCAGCGCTCTGCCTCCGCGTACCGGCGTGATTGGCCCGCCGACGCGAAAAGCACGCCGACCGCCCGAAACCACAGGCGCGTGCCCGCCTCGAGGGCGTTGGCTGCCTCCACCGAGCGCGCGAACGCCTCATCGTATTCACCTCGCCAGCGGTGGGCGTCCGCGAGCGTCACCAGCGCCGAGCCCTGCGACTCTGGCGCGAGGTTCGGCATCGCGCGCTGCGAATAGATGACCGCCGCCTCGAGATCGTCGCCCTCCAGCGCCTGTTCCGCCGCGGCACCGAACCAGAGGGCGGCACTCCTCACGTCGCCCCCTCTGTCGTAGTGTTCGGCGAGCACGAGCGCGTTCTCTTCGCCTGCCTCCTCGAGCCACTTTCCGGCCAGCTGATGTCCGAGACGGCGGTCCTCCGGAGTCAGCGTCGCGTGTGATGCTTCACGCGTGAGCGTGTGTCGGAAGACAAACTCCGGCTGACCCACGAACCGAGAGGGCTCGACCGAGTCCACGATCTCTCGGCGACTCGAGATGCTCAGGTGCTCGTCCACGGGGGTGGCTCTGCTCAGCCCGCCGAGGAGCTCGACCACGCCGCCCCGCCAGAACCGTCGGCCAAACACGCTCGCCGCGCGCAAGACCCGTCGGGTCGCTGGCTCGAGCACCGAGAGTCGCGACTCGACCATGCCCAAGACCGTTGTCGGCAGGCCCTCCTCCCCCTCGCCTTCGGCGATGGCGCGCACGAGCTCCTCGAGAAAAAACGGGTTGCCGTCCGCGCGTTCCACCAGCTTGGCGATGAGCGCCTCGTCCGCGTCACCGAGTCCGCCGCGGACGAGTTTTTCCGCTGCCTTTGGGCGGAGCCGCGAGAGGCGGAACGGCTGCGCGTCACGCTCGGTCCACGGTTCGCCGAAGCGCTCGAAGAGCGCCGGCCGGCCCGAGCCGACGATGAGGAAGGGGGCCTTGGCGAGCTCCCGCAGAGCGGCGTCCAAGAGCGAGAGGCTGGGCTTGTCACCCCACTGTAGATCGTCGACGACGAGCACGAGTGGCTCCTCTGCGCTGACCTGTCCGAGCCAGGTCAGGAACGCGTCTCGCATACCGTCGCCGCGAAGCTTTGGATCGTCGGGGGCGTCATGGCGCAGTCCGGCCTCGAAAGGGATACGGGCGAGCTCTCCGAGCGGACGCGCGAGGGCGTCGCCGACCCGTGCTCGCAGGGCGTTTCGGCGCGCCTCGAGCGGCTCGCCCTCGCGGATTCCGCACGCGAATCGGATGAGCTGTGCCACCAGGCCAAAGGGAGAACCGGGGGCCACCGGGTCCCCGCGTGCGAGCCACACGAGGGGCGGCTCCTCTTGCGCCCGCAGGCGTTCGAGCAGCTCCGCGATGAGGCGGCTCTTTCCGATCCCCGCCGCGCCGGTGACCAACGCCGCGCGCGCCATGGGCTCCTCGACCGCCTCCTCGTAGAGGGCTTCGAGTGATCGGAGCTCACGCTTGCGGCCGACGCATGTCGTCTTGCGTCCCAGCAGGGTCCGCGCCGTCGTCGGGGTCGTGATCTCGGACCCGAGCTGGGCTCCTCGCGTGGTCTCGAGCACTTCGAACCGGCTGACGAGCAGCGCCTTCATCACGTCGTCGACGCGGATCGGCAAGGGCCCGGCCGGTGCGAGGCTCGCCCCATCGAACGCGCCCTGCGCGAGGGTCATCGCGCCCGCCACCGCGCGACCGAGGAGCACGCTGCCTCGTTCGATGACTTCACCCACCGGGACCGGGCCGAGGAAGTGACCCCGGCCGGCGACGAGCGCGAGCGGCAGCTCTGGGGCCACATTCCGGATCGCCACCGCGCAGTGAGCGGCGTGCACCGCCTGATCCGTTGGGGTCGAGCCAGCCTCGATCCTCGCGACCATCGACCCATCCGCGAGCAGCTCGGGATGGCCGCCGTGCGCTTCGACGGCGGCTCGCACGCTGCCCATCACGTCGGTCGCCCCAGGCTGTAGCGTGGCGGCGCTGGACGTCGCCTCGAGCTGACCGGCGGCGAGCACGAGGCAGAGCACGCGCTGCTCTCTTTGGGTCAGGGCCGGCGGGCTCAGGCTGCGGCTCGGCTGTGCGCCGGTCGGCAGCGCCTCGAGGGCGCGCCCGAGCGCGGCTCCGTGCGCCGGTCGGCCGTTTGGATCTTTGGAGAGGAGGGCCATCGTGAGATCCGCGATCGCGTCGGGGACCGCGCGCTTCGCACGGTGGCGAACGTCGACCGGGACCTCCATGAGAATGGCCGCCAGCACCGCCATGAGATGCTCGCTGCGGAAGGGCGGCCGGCCGGCGAGCATCTCGTACATGACCGCCCCGAGCGCGTACACGTCGCAACGCGCGTCGAGTCCGCCACGCGCGCGTGCCTGCTCCGGCGCCATGTAGAACGGCGTCCCGACGACGATGCCATTGGCGGTCAGCGTGTGACCCGGCGCGAGCCCGCGCGCGATACCGAAGTCGAGGACCTTTACGTTCCGCGAGCCGTCGGCGAGAAAGAGGTTGTCGGGCTTCACGTCCCGATGGACGACGCCCTCTGCGTGGGCCGCCCCGAGCCCGGCCGCCGCTCCGCGCAAGATCGCGACGGCCTCATCGATCGACGGGAGGGACCGCTCGAGCCTCGCGCCGAGGGTCTCTCCTTCGAGCCACTCCATGGCGAGGTAGGTGTGCCCGTCCGGTGATTGGCCGTGATCGATGTAGCGCACCACGTTCGGGTGGCGAAGGTGATCGAGCACCTCTGCCTCGCGCTGAAAGCGGAGGTGGTCGATCACGTCGCGCCCGGTGATGAGCTTGAGCGCGACTTCACCGCCCTCCACGGTGTCGTCCGCGCGATAGACCGTGCCCATGCCGCCCCGGCCCGCGATCGAGCGCAGGAGGAAGCGTGAGGCGATCAGCTCTCCGACAGACACCGCCCGAGTATCCCAGGTTGCGGGCCAGAGTTCTCACCTTCTCGACGCCGGCCTCTCGGGCGGGGCGACCCCTTCCGGTGGTACCCTCGACCCATGGGTGAGTGGAGCAGCCGGCGGTTCTGGGTGTGGTGCGGCGCGGCGCTGCTCGCCATCGCGTTGCCAGCCTGCGGCAAGAGTGAGAGCGCCGCCTGCGACAACGTTCGGCAGGTGCTCCTGCAGCCCGAGTCGGATGCCTGGACGGAGCAGTGTCGCTCGGATCTTCGAGCGTGTGATCTCGAACACCCCACCGACAATCCGCCGCTCTACAACTGCCTCGGCGGCGCCGACACGCGCGGTGATCTCGAGGCATGTATGCGTATCTGCACCAGCCGCCGGTTTCAGGGGCGCTCGTTCATGGCCTTTGGCGAGCGACTCGTCCGGGTGCGCTGACCGTGGCGTGGGACGACCTTCGTTACCTCGAGGCGCTCGACCGCGGAGGCAGTGTGGCGGCAGCCGCTCGTCATCTCGGCGTTGCGGCGTCCACGGTGTACCGGCGCATCGCCGTCCTCGAAGAGGAGCTGGGCGGGCCCTGCGTGGTTCGCGGCACGACACCCCCCGAGCTGACCGAGGCCGGCGTGGCTCTGCTGGCGGTCGCTCGCACCGTCAAAGGGGAGCTCGCACGCGTCTCTCAGATCGCGAGCGACTCCCAGGAGTCTCTGAGCGGGTCGGTCAGCATGACCACGGTCGAGGGCTTCCTGCCTTTGTTGATCGAGCCGCTGCGTCAGCTCTCCCTCAAGCACCCGGAGCTGCGGGTGGATGTTCACCTCGGTGACGCCGGCCCGAGCGTTCGCCGGCGCGAGGTCGACGTCGCGATCGGGGTGATGTCGAATCCCCCCGAGGGGCTGGTCGGTCGGCGTCTGGCCGCGATCCGGTACGGGGTCTTCGGCACCGAGCAAGCGTGTCGGCGGGAGCCGCAGCGATGGGTCACGACCGGGCCGCCTCGGGAGCACACGCCAGAGGCCAAGTGGGAGCGCGAGAACGCTGGGCGGGTCGTGCTCTCCACCGGGTCGCGAAACATGATGGTGTCCCTCGTCCGTGAAGGCCTGGGTGTCGCGGTGCTGCCTCGAAGACTCGCTCGGCTGAGCGACGGGCTCGTCGAGCTGGAGTCCTACCGCGAGCGCTTGAGCGGGCTGGAGCGACCCGTTTGGATCTTGACCCATGCGCATGCTCGCGAGCGCGCCGGGGTACGTGCGCTCCTCGACGCGCTCTTCGATGGCCTCGCCTCGCAGGATTGAAATCGTCGTTCGCAGGATTGAGCGTGGAGGTTCGCGCGAGCGAGCCTCATGCATGGTGGATGCGGATCAGCCTCGCTCTCACATGCTGCCTCTCCATGCTCGCCGGTTGCGGCGGATCGACCGTCGCTGAGGACGCGGGGGCGGACGCGGCCCCGGTCGCGAACGACGCCGGCCCGGGCGGGGACGGCGGAGCCCACGACGCGGGCGCGTCAGACGGAGGTGGGACAGATGCTGGCCGAGACGCCGGTGTCATCACGGACGGGGGCACCCGGAGCTTTCGTGCGTCCTACCCGCTCGACGCACGCTTCCCGGAGGGTGGGATCTACGACGCGCTTCGGCACCGCTTCTATGTCGGAAGCTTGGCTGACGGATCCGTGCGCCGGATCGACGCCGAGACCGGCGAGGAGACGACCGTCTTCACCGAGACCGCTCCAGGACTCTGGTGGACCCTCGGCATGGACATCGATCCGAGCACCGACCGGCTCTACGTGTGTGCGCTCGAAGACCGACGCGAGGAGGACGTCGACCCGCCTTACGACGGATACGTCTGGGTCTTCGACATGGAGACCGGCGAGCGGATCGCCAACCATGATCTCGGGGCTGTGAGCCCCGACGCGACCTGCACGGACGTCGCCGTCGCAGCAGACGGGACGGTCTATGTGTGTGACCGGGAGAACCCCCGCATCTACGCGCTCTCTCCTGCGGGAGAGGTCTCGCTCCTCGTCGAAGATGCGCTTCTCGAGGGAGGCGTGATCGGTCAGAACGCGCTCGTTGTCCTCCCGGATCAGAGCGCGCTGCTCTCGCTCGTCTACCTTTCGTCGCGGCTGGTCTACGTCCGCCTCTCCGATGGCTACGCCCATGAAGTGAACATCGAGGGTGACTTCTCCGACCGACTGCCCGTGCTCAGCGGCGCTGACGGCATGACCTTGGACGACGGTTCGGTGCTGGTGGCCTTCACCAGCCAGCTCAACCGTGTCACCCCGATCCTCGCCGACTGGAGCACCGCGCACGCAACCACCGTGGACGTGCCCGCGGGCATGACCGACGTCGTTCAGACGCCGGCTGGCGCCTATCTCCTCAACGGACAAGCGGTCAGTTTCGCCTTCGACCGTGAGACTGATCCCTTCGCGTTGGTTCGGTTCGACGGCACGCTCTGAGCGCGCGCGTTACGATCGGGGGCTTGTCGCACTCTCCCCCACCATGGCCAGCGTGGCTCGTCGAAGCGGAGCCCCCGGTCCGTGCGCTGCCCGACTGGCTCGACTCCGTGCCGCCTCCGTGCACCCGCGATGGTCGAACCCTCGACGGGTTTGCGCGCGCGCGCCTGCTGGCCGCCCTCGAGCGAGACGATGCGGTCTGTGAGCGCTTCGTGGAGTGGCTCGACCCGATCCGCCTACGAGAACACGCCTGGGCAGTGGTGGACGCCTGGGCGGAGCGCGGCTCCGACCCCCGCTGTCGCTGGGTCCTGGCTGGTCTGCGGCTCGTCTCTGACGACGAGCTCGAGGAGCGACTCGTGCCCGCGTGTGATCTCGAAGAGGCCACCGCTTCCGGCGTCTTGGGGCGCGAGCTGGACCGACTCGAGCGTGCCCTCTCTACCGGGCGAGACTGGGTCCTCGCCGACTGGCGTCACTGGCTGCTCGAGCATCGACTGATGCGGCACATCGTGCCCACGCTCGTCTGGGGACAACGATCGTCCGGCCGGCCCGGCCGCCTGACACGGACCTTTCGCGTGGACGGCCAGGGTGCCCTCGTGGACGCTGAGCACGCGCCCGTGCACCTCGAGGCGCGGCAACGTGTCTGTCTCGTTCATCCGTCGGAGCTCCGGGCGCCGGAGGCGGCCGCCTGGGGCGAGTGTGTGGCCGAGCTCGAGCTGATTCCGCCCTTCGCGCAGCTCTCACGGGGGCGCGCACTCGACCCTCGAGAGGCGTCGGAGGAGACGGTGCAGCTACTCTCGGGGCCTCCGATCGACGCCATGAGGGCCAAGCTCCGTCGGCGCGGCTGGATCGCCGGCGAGCCAGACCGAGCGATGCGCGTGCGCTACTTCACCAAGTCGTTTGTGCGGCACGACGTGTACGGCGTGGTCGTGATCACCCCAGGCCTGGGCCGCGGAACGAGCCCCCAGCGCACGCGGGCGGCGTTCTTCCTCGAGCGCCTCCCAGGCGGCCTGAGCTTCGACCGTGAGCCGAAGCTGCCGCTCACCGAGGTCCCGGCGATTGCCTTGAGCGAGGTCCTCTACGACATCGACGCCCTCGAGGCGTGAGCACGCGGCCGGGCGGGCGCGGTCCAGGCGCGAGAGGCAGGCTCATTCGCCGCGGCCCCATTCGCCGCGGTCCGCTCCGCGCCACGCGTTTCGGAGCGCCCTGGTCGGCGCGCTGGCCTGTGGTTCGAGCCTGTGGAGGTTCTCCCTGACAGTGGGTCTCGCTCGTAGACTCTAGAGTGTCGAGTGGAGGCAGAGAGCATGCATGCCCATCCCTCGACCGGTATTCGGGCCATGTCCGTGGCGTTCCCCGAGGGCCGACGGACCAATGATTTCTGGCACGAGCGGTACCCGGAGATCATCGCCTCGGCCGAGCGCCACAACCTCGCGAAGGTGTGGTCCGCAGACGACTCGACAGACGCGAGCCGCGACTTCGATGAGGAGATGCGCCCCTACACGAGCGACCCTTTCCGGGGATCCGTCGAGCGCCGGATTCTCGCCCCAGGGCAGTTGCCGAGCACGCTCGAGTTGCGGGCCGCGCGCGATGTGATGCGGGCCGCTGGGCTGGGCCCCGAGGACATCGGTCTGCTGATCGTCGGCTCGTTTCTTCCCGACCGCATCGGCAATGGGAACGCCGCGTTCCTGGCGCGTGACCTCGGGCTGAGCGGAGCGGCGTGGAGCATCGAGAGCGCCTGCGCGACGGTGCTGCCAGCGCTCCAGAACGCGTGCGCGCTCGTCAGCGTGGGCGCGTATCGGCACGTGTTGATCATCGTGTCCTCGACCTACTCGAGGGTGCTCGATCCCAGCGACACGATCTCTTGGTTCGCCGGCGACGGCGCGGGGGCCTGGTTGGTCGGGCCTCTGGACGAAGGGCAGGGCTTGCTCGGCGCTCACCTGGTGCACACGGGCCAGACCTGCGGCGCCGCCTGGTACGAGCCGACGATGACGGACGAGGGTGAGTTCAAGGCGATGATGCGCTCAGGCGCCGGCACCGGTCGGCTCTTCCGCGACCTCGCCAAACCCGTGCTCGTCGAGTGTTGCCTGAGCGCGATCGACAAGGCCGGGGTGTCTCTGGACGACATCGCGCTCTTCGCCTTCAACACACCCACCGCGTGGTACGCGGGATTCGGCGCGCGCTGCCTCGGCGTACCTCGCGAGAGAGCCGTCAACTACTACGAGCGATACGCGAACATCGGCTCGGCTCTGCCGACCACAAACCTCTACCACGCAGCGGAGGAAGGTCGCTTGTCGCCGGGCGACCTCGTGTTGGTCTACTGCATCGGCTCGGTCTCTTCGGCTGGCGCGGTGGTGATGCGCTGGGGTGACGTCGGGCTCGGCCCGGCGCCCTGAGGGAGCGGGTAGCCCGACCCGCGCCGCGTGTCCCCAGCTATGAGGCGTGCAGCCGCAGGCGATCGAGGTCACCGGCGAGCTGCGGCAGCGGCAGCTCCAGTTCGGTCGCCAGGCCGGGCAACGCCTCTTCCACCGAGCGATGAATGACGACGCGTCCGCGCTTGCCCCCGATCAGGATGACGCCGGCCATCGCGCTTCGCAGGATCGAGTGACGGAAGCCCTGCCCCTCGATGACCACGTGCATCGTCTCCAGGCTCTCGAGCAGCAGACTCATCGACTTGCCCATCGCGGTCCGCGTCTCGGAGTCTGGGGGGGTGGTGTCAGCCCCGATGATCGCCAGCCCAAAGATGGTCTTCTTGGGGCGCGTGGCTTTGAAGGTCGCGACGTCGCGCTCGACGTGGCTCACGTCGGGAAGCGTCGGCGTCCGCCACCGGATCACATAGAGGCTCCGCAGCGTGTAGGAGTCGAACCCGGGCGCCGTGTTTGTGCCGTGGGACTGGTTGAACACGACTCTCTTCTCGGCGGGCGTGCGTCTCACGTGTTGCATCTCAGATCCCCCAGAACTCGAAGACGGCGTCCCAGTAGACGTCATGGGCGGCCGGTTCGGTACGCGGCACGTGGCCGGCTCCCGCGATCACGATCAGCTCCATGCCGCCTCCGTAGTCGGCGGCGAGCGCCATCGAGTCGGCGACATCTTGGTTTTCGTCGAGCTCACCCTGAATCAGGAGGCCAGGCACGTTCGCGCCCGTCGCGTCGAAGAACGGCAAGGAGAAGACGTCCAACAGGGGCGCCACCGAGTACTGCCCGGGCATGTTGGCGTCGGTCCATGCGGCCACTTCGGGCGTCATTCGAGGCGTGAACCGGAGGTAGACGCTCGGGTCGGTCGGAAGGTACGCGTTCGGGAGAGACTCGAGGAAGGCTCTGAAGCCTGGATCGAGGAATGTCGCGAGCGCGAAGTCAGACGGGGTTTGATAGAGCATCGACGCCAGCACACAGGAGCGGACACGGCGTCGATCGGAACACAGCTCAGCCGCGACACCGCCCCCCCAGCTCTCACCCAGAACGTCCACGCGGCGCACCCCGCGAATCCACCGAATGTAGCGTACGACGCGGCGCATGAGGGCGACCTGTCGCGCCTGGGTCGCGCTCCCACCGTCGGCAGGGAACGAGCTTCCTCCGGTGCCCTCGAAGTCCGCGGTGAACGCGAAGACGCCGCGGCTCGCGACCCCCTCACGGTCTCGGTACCCGTCCACGTCGATGTTGAAGAACTCTCCCGTCGTCAGCGGCCCAGGGAGCATGAGCACGGCCCGACGGTGCCTCCGAAACCAGGCGCGAAGGTTGAACGTCTCCCGCACATGAATGTGTCCGCCATCGCCGGTGGGTACCTCGTGATCGACCGTGAAGAGGCGATCGGCCCAGGCCGGGGGCGCCGGGGCGTGGAGCGCTGCCTCGACGCTGGCCGGCAGGTCCGGCTCGCCGCTGGCGAGGGCACTGTCGTCCGACTCGAGGCCGGGCCCGTCGATGGGCTGACACGCGAGCAGCAACGACCCCAAGAGGAGCGCTCGAGCCGCGGAGGCGAAGGGTCGACCGACCGACATAGGTTCACTCATCCCAACTCCTCCGACGCTTCGTGCAGCATGGACATCTGTCGAATGGCCTCGACGCGGCCGTCCCCCTTGATGCGGATCGATGAGTCTTGCCGGATATCCAGCACCACCGGGCCATGCTCGGCCTCCCGGAAGATGTCCCGATCGATCTCGCCTGGTCTCTCGATGCGTCGGGCCCGCGCTCCCATCGAGCGAGCCCATTGCACGAAGTCCATCGGCGGCGTCGACCACTCAGCCTCGCGCCCGAAGGTCAGGCGGTAGCCGTGGTAGACCATGTTGTATCGACCGTCGTTGAAGACGGCGAAGACGATCGGCAGACCATGCTCGACGGCCACGAGGATCTCGGAGCCGAGCATCTGCATGCCCCCGTCTCCCGCGACGCAGCAGACCGGCCGTTCCGGTGAAGCCAGCGCGAGCCCCACGGCGGACCCGATTCCGGATCCCATCGAGCCGAGCCCGAGATGAATGACGAAGTCCTCGGGGGCCTCGATCGTCAGGTAGTGGAGCGCGAAGAGCATGTGTTCGCCGATGTCGGTGACGAACACGGTCTTGTCTGGCGCGGCCGCCTGAAGGTCGGCGATCACCCGGTGCGGCGCAATGATGTCGGCTTCGTCTCGGGCGAACTCCGGTGTGTCGAAGGGGGAGCCCAGCCGCGCTTGACGGCAGAGCGCGTGCCCGTCGTGAGATCGGGGTGAGCCGTCGAAGCGTTGCGTGAGCGCGCGGACGAGCGAACGCGCGTCACCGACGATCCCGAGGGCGGTGGGGAAGTTGCGTCCGATCACTTCGGGCCGAAGATCGACGTGAGCGAGCCAGCCCGCAGGCCCGATCGGTGGGGTCCCTGCGGTGCTCACGTCATCGAGATCGGTGCCCAGCGCGAGGGTCACGTCGGGACCCGCCTTCATGTAGCGGCGTGCCCACTGTGACGCGGACATGCCAGAGGTGCGCAAGCTCGCCGGATGACGCTCGGAGACGAGCCCCTTCGCGCGGGGGGTGGTCACGAACGGGATCTGAAGCTCGTCGACGAGTGCGCGAACCTCGTCAGCAAAGGGGCGGCAGCCCGCTCCGACGATCAGCAGCGGACGCTTCGCCTGGCGGAGGCGCCTCTCGACGACGCCGACGGCAGTCTCGCCAGCGGCCGGGGGCGGAGGCGGAACGGGGAGCTCGGTGATCAGGCGCGTCGAGGCGGTTCGGTGCGCGGCGTGTTCGAGTGGCACGACCGCGAGCGCTGGCCCTGGACGCGGCCCCCGGACAGCCGCGTGCAAGGCGCTCAGCACCTGCGCTGCGGCGCTCTCCGGGCGGCTCACGCGAACCTGCGCGCGTGTCACCGAGCCGAGCGCGCGCTCGATCGCGATCCCCTGCTCACCGATGTCCTGCAGGAGGACTCTACCCGTGCTCGCCCAGGGGACGTCGCCGCAGAGGACGAGCATCGGCACGCCTTCCGTCGACGCCGCGGCGACGCCGGTGAGCAGGTTCGTCGCCCCTGGCCCAGCCGTCGCCACGACGACCGGCGTACGCCCACTCGCGCGGTGATATCCCATCGCTGAGAAGCAAGCGCCCGTCTCGTGCCGGGACTCGACGAGCGTGGCGAACGGATGGGTCAAGATCGCGTGGAAGAGCGGAATCGCCGGCCCCCCGGGGACCCCGAAGAAGGTGTCGAGCCCGAGCTCGACGAGCAGAGAGACGATCTGTCCGGCCGCCGTCTCCAGCTCAGGCCGGGCCCGCAGCCGGGTCTGTGAGCTCTCCGAGGCGGAGGCTCCGCGGTGTTCCTGACCCGACTTCGATCTTGGTGTGCTCACGGAACAGCGCCCCCCGGTCTTCCCCTACGGTCACGCGACAGACGCCCCCTTTCAGGGATGCGGTGCGCAAGATGTGTACAGGTGACTCTGGCATCCCGCGGGCTCCTCGCCTGTCGGGTCTTGCCCGTAAGGAAGATCCCCTCAGGGAATTTCCCTAGCAGCATATGGGGACATCCCCCGACTCGACCCCCTGAGCGGCGACACCGCCAGACAAGGGGACGTAGTGTTGACTTGTTGACTTGTTGACATGTTGACTTGTTCACGCCGTCCGAACCGACCGCCAATCGCCCTGGTCAGCGCCCGACCGACCCGGCTCGCTAGGCCCACGCGCCCTCGAATCGGAGGAAGACGCACGTCCGTGCAACGTATGGAGGACCGATGAGTGACATGAGCCGCGGTCCGCGCGCGATGGCGGTTCTCCTGGTCGGCGGACTCGGCGCCGCGCTGGTGGTGGCACGTTTCGTCGATCCCGTCGCTGGCGCGGTCATCGGGGCGATTGCGGTCGCGTTGGCCGTTCGCGCCGCGATGGGTGAGCCCGAGCGCCGCGTCTATCCGGACGTCGAAGACGCGCCCCCCATCCCGCCGGCCCCGCTCGCGCAGGCTCCCGTCATTGGGGGCACTGGCTTCGGGGCTGTGTTTGTGGAGGTGAGCGCTGGGCAGCTGCTCGTGTGCGTCTTTCCTGTCGCGCGCGCCGAGGGCGCCGAAGAGCTCGAGCGGCTCCAGGACATCCCGCCGGACATTTGCGGGGTTGTCATCTTCAACGATGGCCCCGGCGTTCACCTCTTCGGCTCCCGGATCGTCGAGGCGCTCGGTGTCCCTGACGATCGGGTGTGGGCAACAGACGCCGCCCGCGCGATCGACCGGTGTGATGGCGATGAGGCCGAGCTCCGAGCCCAGGCGCTCCCCGCCGCGAAGCATTGGGGCGACACGTCACTCGAGCGCGCGTCTGGGCACGTGGGCTTGTGTTGGGGTGACGCCTTCGCGCGGGTCACCGCCGTGCTCGGCGTCAGCGTGCCGGCCGCTGCCGTCGCAGAGTCTCGTCCGACCTACATCGTTGGAAACCTCGACCTCGCTGACCCCATGGCGCTCGGCGTCGACGTCATCATGACCCTCAAGCACGCGATGCTCGTGGAGGGGGAGGTCCCCGGATCTCAGATGGCCAGCGCGCGCTTCCTCTCCGCGCTCGGCGTGCGGGCCACGGTACTCGGCCACCGTGAACCCGCCGACGTGTTCGACGAGTGGCTCGACGCGACACGCGAGGGGGGCGAAGCGTTCGAGCAGAGAATCGACCGAACCCCCGTTCCGCTCTGGATCGACGTCTTCACGGAGCTCGCGGTGACCGGGGAACACGCGCTCGCTG
>Ga0114933_10003364_pt1 | contig 15642 bp, 10 predicted proteins | sample 4SBtaG_FD_89691 | JGI IMG/M metagenome (GOLD analysis project Ga0114933, IMG submission 89691) | Deep subsurface microbial communities from Kolumbo volcano to uncover new lineages of life (NeLLi) - 4SBTROV12_W25 metaG | ecosystem: Environmental > Aquatic > Marine > Volcanic | place: Kolumbo... | reverse complement strand
GCCGTGCGAGCCGTGGCTGCCGTGCGAGCCGTGGCTGCCGTGCGAACCGTGGCTGCCGTGCGAACCGTGGCTGCCGTGCGAGCCGTGGCTGCCGTGTGAGCCGTGGCTGCCGTGGGAGCAGTGCTGACCAGGCGGCACGTCCCCGTCGACACCGCCGGACGTCAGGTCGTCGGCGTTCTCTCGCGCTCGCGCGGAGATCTCCCTTTGATCGGCGTCGAGTGCTCCCGCAGCGTCCCTTTGGAACGTAGGCAGGTCCTCGAGGTCCTCTTCACGGCTCTGGTCCTCGGCCATAGGCCCGACGAGTCTAGCGCGGCCTTTGCCGGGGTGTCACGCCGAGAGCCAATGTTGGGGAAGAGGATCGCGTCCAAATTCGTATGAACCCTAGTGAAACTCTCGGCCCCGCGACCCGTCTGAGGACCTAGATGACGATGCTGACGAAAAACGCGGCGCTGGCCGTGGCTACCCTCTCGCTGCTTCTTTTTCCGACCTTGGCGTCGGCTCAGGGGGAGCTGATGGGCGGTCTAGGGGGCCCGGCTGGTTTTGGGGAGGGGGTGCTCGAGTACAACGACGACGGCTCCAGCGCCGAGATCGACATCACCCCCGCGTTCCCCAACGGGCTCCAATTCTTCGGTCAGCGCTTCAACTCGGTCTTCGTCAACAACAACGGCACGATCACCTTTGGGGGCGCGACCGGGACGTTCACGCCCCAGCGCTTTCCAGTCCAGGGCAACCGGATGATCGCGCCCTTCTGGGCGGACGTAGACACCCGGGGCGGCGGTCGACCGAACCGAAACGGCGTCTACTGGGATATCTCGAGCGGCCAGATGGTCGTGACCTGGCACAACGTCGGCTACTACAGCTCGCACAACAACCTCGAGAACACGTTCCAGATCGTCATCATCAGCAACGAGCTCCTCGACCAGGACGATCTCTGGAAGGTTCAGTTTCGTTACAACCGCTGTCAGTGGGTCACCGGCGACGCGAGCGGCGGCTCGGGAGGCTTCGGCGGCACCCCCGCGCAGGCCGGCTTCGACGCGGGCAACGGATCGACCTTCGAAATCCTGCCGGGCTCCGGGAGCCGGGGCGTGCTCGAGCTCTGCCGTACGTCGAACGTCGGGGTCAACGGCATCTGGGAGTTCGACATCTACCTCGGCACGCCTCAGGTCACGCTGCCTGGGAGCGGCGAGACCGAGACGATCGACTACTCACAGGGTGGGCAAGGACGGCGGGTTCGACCCGAGCGACGCCGACGACGACGCGCCCCGCGCACGCGGGACTGAGAGCTCGCTCGCGCCTCAGCGGCCCGCCCGCCTGAGGTTCTCGGGTGATGCGAGAACGCAGCGGTTTCGCCCCATCGACTTCGCGGCGTAGAGCGCACGGTCTGCGGCCTCGATGAGGTCCTTCGGCTTCTCGATCGACGGATCGGGCATGGAGGCGATCCCGATCGACGCGGTCACCTCGCCCGCCTTGACCCCGCCCAGCGTCGTGCTCCCGATGGACACCCGGAGCCGCTCTCCGAGCACCGCTGCGCCCACCTTGGTCGTGTTGGGCAGCAACATCGCGAACTCGTCACCGCCGTAACGAGCCACCAGATCCATGACGCGCACGCCGACCTGAAGCGTATCCGCGACGGCCTTGAGCACGGCGTCACCGACGAGGTGCCCGAACCGGTCGTTGGCCGCCTTGAACCCATCGAGGTCGAGCAGGAGGAGCGAAAGCGGGAGCTCGTAGCGCTTCGCGCGAGCCACTTCTTGATCCAGCCGTCGAGAGAAGTGCCGATAGCTGTGCGCGCCGGTCTTGGCGTCCGTGTCCGCGAGCCCCTGCAGCCGGGTCACCTCGCGTTTGGCCCGCTCGAGTTCCGCGTTTCGGCTGCTGAGCGCCACGTTCGCCTGCTCGAGCTCGGCGATCTTCGAGTGCAGCGCGCGAGAGAGATCAAAGCGCTCCCGTGCGCAGCGCACGGCCGTGATCAGCTCGGCCGGCCGCCAGGGTTTGGGCAGAAAAGCAAACACGTGGCCGCGGTTGATCGCGTCGAGGGCGACCTTCAGGTCGGTGTGGGCGGTCATCAGGACCGGCACCCCGTCGCAGCGGTTCTCCACGGACTCGATCAGCGAAACACCCGTCATTTCGGGCATGTCGTAGTCGGCGAGCAGCACCGCGTAGTCACCCGTCATCAGGGCCGCGTGCGCCTCGATGGGGGAACTCATCAGCCGCACGTCGAGATCGCCGACGTCTCGGAGCGCCCGCTCCACCGAGCGGAGGCTCAGCGGATCGTCATCAACGCACAGGATCTTCGCTCGGCTCTGCACGACAACACCTCCACGTGCCCAGGGAGCTTAGCCCTCCCTCAGGTCTCGTGCAGAAAGTGCTCGCGGGGGCGGACGGTGGTCCAGCGATCAAACGACTCGAGTACGTGGGGCTCGCCGTCGGCGAGCTTGCCGAAGAGGTAGTCCTGAATGCCCATGTGCACGGCGCAGACGTTCGACTCACGCATGCGTCCGAAGATGCTGCCCTGGGTCTTGTGGTTGTGCGTCGTTTGGATGCCGCAGTACGGGTTGTACGTGCAGTTCACGCAGCCCGGCTGGGCGTCCAGGTTGCTGGCGATCACCATGGCGCGAACCGTCGGGTGACCCACGAGGTCGCGGTACCGACTCTCGTTCACGTTCCCAATGCAGAACGAGGCGTCGCCCTGCGCGGCGAGCATCCGGCCCTCGTCGCAGGTGTACACGTTGCCGTCGTACCCGTAGGCGAGCATCGCCACGCCGGCGCCGGCGGGGCTGCGCAGGTCGAGGAAGTTCGGGTCTTCGCCGTGTAGGATCTTGGTGAGGAAGATCGACGCGTAGCGCTCGATCATCTGCTCGCCCTGCTGGTTCAGCTCGAGAATGTAGTCGACCGCTTCACGGTAGAACTGCTGGTACTCGGAGCGGGGATATTCGGTGACCTTGGCCGTCTTGCCCGCCATGCCGAAGGGATCGAGCGGCCGGAGAAAGATCGCCCGGCAGCCGAGCTCGCGGTAGGTGTCGACCACGTCGCGGGGCCGTGCGAGCGCTGCGCGCGTCGTCGTGAGCAACGCCTCGACGTGGTAGAGGTTCGGGTCGAGCCCCCGGTCCACATAGGCCTGGTTGATGGTTCGGATCCAATGGGTCGCGGAATCGAACGCGCTGTGCATCGGCAGCTTGCGCTGCTTGTCGTGCAAGGCCTTCGGCCCGTCGATACTGGTGCAGATCTGGACCTTGTTCTCGAGCATGAACGCGAGGATCTCTTCGTTCATCAGCGCGAGGTTGCTGACCATCGTGAACTCGACCGTCTTGCCGGCCGTCTCGTTCTTGGCCTTCGCGTAGGCGACGATGTGTTTCAGGAGGTCGAAACGGAGCAGTGGCTCACCGCCCTGAAACTCGATCGTGATCGAGGGGCTCGTCGACTGGAACGCGAGGTCGACGGAGCGCTCCGCGATCTCCTCGGTCATGTCCAGCCCCTGAGCGCTGACCGGGGCCGGCGAGGCGTGACAATAGACGCACGTTTCGTTGCATCGAAGCGTCAGGACCATCACGTGCAAGTTGGGTCCGTAGCCGAGGAACCGCTTGCGGTTCGCGATCATCTCCCGCGCGGCCGCCTCGTCCCAGCCTTCCCGGAGGAAGTTGTGGTCTCGGAGCCGCTTCTCGAGGGCGCTTTCCTTCTCCACCGCGCCTCTGGCGTAGGCGCTCATCTCCACATCGCTGAGGACGAGCCACCGCCCCTCGAGGTTCGTGATCAGGGTGCGGTCGGGACCGATCCGGCGGAACCGGAAGAACGCCTGGCTGGTGCGGTCGAGTTCGTTGCGTAGCTCGAGGAGCTGCATCAGACGCCCTGATTCCGGATCGTCAGACCGAGAGCGTAGTTAGCCATCTCGTCTCCTATCTTTCTCTCTCGTGCTGCCGACTTGGACTCGATCTTCACTACCCAATGCGTCTCGTGCTCGACGGGCGTGATGGTGGCGTATGGCGCGTAGACCTTGATGGCCTCGTCGACGCTCTCGCCCCGGTAGAGCTCGCGATGGAAGCGCAGCTCCCTCACTCTTCTTCACCCTTGGCTTCGGCGGTGGCCTCAGCGGCATCGCTCGTCTCGGGCGAGTCGGCGGTGCCCTCGGACGCTTCGGCCTTCGCCTCGCCCTTCTTGGCGTATTTCTCTTCCCAGCTGAGCGCGATCCCCAGCGGATCCTCGAACGCCTCGTCGGTGAAGTCGAAGTCTTCGAGGTCGTCGAGGCTCGGCGGCCCCATCGATCCGGCCATCGCCTGCAGCGTCACGGCCTCGATTCGGGCGCGGTTCTCCTGCGTGATCTGGTGACGCCAGGCCGCGGTGACCAGCTCGTTGGCCAGCTCGCCGACGACCCCCCGCAGCTGCTCTTTCGCCGCCTCGGGGTCTGCCTCGAGCTTCTTGGGGGTGACCACGATGCGCAGCTTCTGCGCGTCGGGCCGATCGAGAAAAACGTAGTGGCGGTCAATGAAGACGAACGCCGCGCTGTAGAGGGACTCGACCGGGTAGAGGGTCGCGTCGAGCTCCAGAACGGCGCGCTTCTCGTCGAGATCGACGTGCGCCACGTCTGCCGGAATGCCTTCGATCGTGCTCATCGACTGATGAGTAGCAGATCCGGAACGGGGGTTGCAGAGGTGTCACCCGATTGGAGGCGAATGAGTCTGACAACCTACACCAGCGCACGGGTGGTCGCGGTTCGACCCTGAAACATGGATCGGCCGCCGCGAGCTGCTCGGGCTGGCCTCTCGGCGTCCGCGCCCGTTTGAGACGGGGTCGGGTGTTCGGGAGGCCACAACGAGGCGCTCCGATGTCGCATCGGAGCAGGCACACCAACGCGGCGGCTTCTCGGGTGGGAGCAGTCGGGTGTGTCGCCCGGCGTCCCGCCGAACCATCGTGAGCTCCGCCATGCGGGGCTCCGGGACGCCTTTGGGCCGGAGCTCGACGCTCCGATCGAACCGTGTCCTCTATGGCCCGAGCTGAGCCCTCGACGCGAGCACGACGAACGATCGGTCCACGGAGCGGCTCTGGCTCTGGGACCCACCTTGGTATCGAAAGGCTCGCGTCGAGGTCTCCGCCGCACTTGTCTCGAGACAGGTCGCACCGCGACCTCCCGGGCGCTGGATTTTGCAGCGGGGTCCTTCTCACCGCTTTGTTAGTCTCTCGCCCCGGCACGACATGGAAGATCTCCGCCTCTACCGGCTCTTGATCGCCGTCAACGCCGACCGATCGGCTGGGCTCGAGCCTGAAGACGTCGCCGCGCTCCGAAGCCTGCTCGCGCAGTTCGCGCAGCGTGAGCCCATGGCGCGACGCCCGCTCATCGGCCTCTTGGGCCCCTGCCTGAACCACGCGGACGCGCGGGTCAGGGGAGCCGCCGTTCGCGCGCTCGGTGGAGCCGAGGGCCACGTCGGGGTGTCGATGATCGTCCGTGCCCTCGACGACGGAGACGGGACCGTGCGCAACGAAGCCGCCAAGTCGCTCCTCCGAACCGTGTCGACACAGCCGAACCGCATCGCCCACCTGGTCTTCCACCCTCGCCCGGACGTGCGTCGCGTGTTGTACGACGCGGCCCTCACTCCGGCGACGCGCCACATCGCGGCTCATCGGCTGGCCGATCCTGCGTTCGAGGGATCCCTCGCGAGCCTCGAGCTCGCCCCGACCGCCCCCTCCGTCGATCTCGTCATGGCGCTCGTCGCCTCCGAACGGCTCGAGCGGGTCGCCGCGAGAGCCTGGTTGCTCACCGCGCGTGTCCAGGTGCTGATGGGGTGGGCGGGAGCCGCTCCGCGTCGCGCGACGGACCACGTCGCGCGCACACTTCAGAGTGAGGGTGGCGAGGTGTTCGGTGTGGATCGCCTCGATCGGCTCTTCGAGCTCTTCAGCGCAGAGGCGCCAGCCGAAGAGCGACGGCTCTTTCATGATCGATGGATCGCATACACGGCAGGCCACCCACTGCCCATGACGCATCGGGTCCTGGCCGCGCTGATGAGCGCGAACCGGCCAGCCTGGAGCGCCGAGGCCCTGACCTATGCCGCGCTGATCGATCCACAGGTGCTCACGTGGAAGCGCGTCCCGCTCCTCTTGAGGCGCGCCGCGGCCCGGGCCTTCTACCGGCAACCCAAACCACCGCACGCCCCGACCGCGCTCTTGGATCGACTGATCGACTCCGAGCTCGCCTGGAGCGGCAAGACGCACCTCGATCTGCCAGTCGCCGGCGCGCTCTCGCTCCTTCAAACGGGCGGCAACTATCGTTGGCTGGTCGACAAGCTCGGCCTCGACGCGCTCCGGCAGGCGTTTCTGCGAGACCCGGTCGCCGCGGCGCCGTTTCTCTCGCTCGACGATCAGAGCGCCGAGGGCCGGACGTGGATGATCCAGCTCCTGCTTCACGAGGCGGAGGCCGACGCGCCGATCATCTTCGCTATCGCCGCGACCTCCAAGCCGACGGCGAACCTCGCGTTCCTCCAGACCGCGCCCCCAGAGATTCGCCTCGCGATCGCCGGGCACCTCTTCACGTTCGAGACGCAGCCAGGCCTCTCGTTCAACGCGTCCGTAGCGCTCTCCCTGGCCGAGGCGCTCGCGGCGTTGCTCGGCGCGAGCGGTGACGTCCTCGCGCTCTGGCTCGACCGCGAGCCGCACGCCGCCTCGAACCTCGGCCCCGCGTGGCTGACCGCGGTCAGCGATTCGCTCTCCCCCGAGGTGCTCGCGGCCTTGATCGCGCAGCTGCCGACCCGGCTCCTCCGCCGGGCGCTCGAGGTCATCGACGGGCGAGATCTCCTCACCTTCGCGCAGGCGCGCGCGCTGGGCATCGAGCTGAAAGACCACCCCTCGACCCGCATCGCAGAGTGGGCGGAGAGCAAGCGAACGTTCCTTGCGGAGGGCGCGAGCGACAGCGCCTTCGGGGCGCCCGTCTACGTGCACGACCTGCCCGCGGAGATCGCTGATGCGATCGCCACCAACGCGAGCCTCGAGGCGAGCGTGCGGGCCGCTCAGAGCCGCTGCTGTCGCGGGCTGGTCGCCGCCCTGCGACGCCGAGGTGAGCCGGCTCGCTCGAGCGTCGTGGTGGCGGCCACCCTGCTCGGCTGCTGCGATGACCCGCAGGAAGTGGCGGTGGAATTCGAGCGCTTCGTCGAGAAGCGCGACGGCTTCTTGGAGGCGCTCGATGCTCAAGCCATCAAGGTCGCCGTGCGGCACCCCAACCCTCCACTCCTGCTTCAGTGTTGGCTCTGGCGCTTCGAACGGTACGGGCTCGCCGCCGGCCGCGCGATGGTCGAGTCGAGCGGGGGCCTCACGCGCAGCCTGCGCTTCGCCTCGGAGCTGCCCAGCGACCTGCTCGCACAGCACGGCTGGGCCGCCGCCGCGCGCAGCCTCGCCGTCTGGCGGCGGCGGAGCCCTGAGCGACTGGCCGTGCTGCTCCCGGAACTCGACGAGCTCCTGGACCTGGCCATCGAGCAGCTCGACCGCACCGAAGGCCTCTACGCTGCCCGCATCCTTCGCACGATCCACGAAGCGAAGATCGATCCCATGCGGATCGGGGTTCGTCTTCCGCGATTGCAGGAGCGCCTGGCCGACCTGGCCGACGAAGTTCGGGACGAGCTCCGCACCCTGATTTCGTCCGACGGCCTGCCCAGTCGGGTCTCCGGAGCTCGCGCCAAGGAGGGGCGCACGTCCGCCGCCGCCCTGCGAGGCATCGCCCTCTGCACCGACCTGGCGCTGCTCGAGCGGCTCTGCGTCGACGACGTGCTCGACATCGTGCACGAGGCGACGCTGAGGCTCGTGGGGCTCGGAGAGGCGGGTCAAAAGCGGCTCGCCTGGCTCCTGGCGCGGCGCCCGTTGCCGGCCCACTTCGAGCCCATCGCGGCCAGTCTGCCGCTCTGGCAGGAGGGAGACGCTCTGGACGCGGTGCGTTTCTCGCTGGCTCACGACCCCGCTCTGCCCGAGCTACGTTTCCGGATCGCGGTCGGGCTCTGCGAGCGTGGCGACGACACGCTGCCCGCCGCGCTCGAGGCGGCGTTGGTGCCGTCCCGCTCGCGGTGGTTCAAGCGCGGCGACGCCGAAGCGCTGCGCCGATTGGCTGAAGATCCGCGCGCGCTGATGCGCACGCTCGCCGCGAGCCACCACCCGCCTGCCTATCTCATGGCGGTGCGCTACCTGAAGAGCCGGATCGACAAGAAGGCGGACGATCTAGCGGCGCTTCGCGGGTTCCTCGAAGCCGGGAGCCAGCGCCTGCGGGAGCTGCGCCTCGAGGTCGCCGAGGTGCTCCGGCAGCATGGCGACGATCTCGGCCTGCCGCTCTTGATCGAGGCCGGCTTGGCCGGCGAGCCCGCGCCTGACGTGCTGCAAGGGGCCAGCGAAGAGCTCGTGCTCGCGACCGTCGAGAGCACCCTGATCTGCGCCCGCCTGAGCTCCGACCCCATCGTCCTCGATTGGCTGAAGGGACTCGAGCCGGGCCTGCGCGAGCGATGCCTCGAGCGGCTGCTCGCGGAATCACCACATCTGCCGACCCGAAGCGCCGCCCTCTCCCGCCTGCCCCGGAGGCCGCAGCGCGCGCGCAAACTGGCCGCGCTGGCGGAGATGTTCGTCTGGGGCACCCGGGTCAGCCGCGAACTCACGGGCGGCACACTCAGGCCCCACCTCATCAGCGGCGACGAGCTCGGTTACACGCGGCTCAACGAGAACCGCGTCTTCGTGACGCCGCTTCCGTTCCTTCGCTGCGAGCGACATGGACGCGAGATCGTCGAGGGCCTGATCCTCCACGAGATCGGACACCACCGACACCACAAGGGTGTCATGGCGCAAGCCATCTGGACCAAAGCGGCGCAGCTCGGCCTCGGTCGGCTGCTCAACCTCGTGGCCGATGAGCACCTCGAGAGGAACATCCGAGCGTTCGACGAGGGCTACGGCAACAAACTCAAGCGGCTCGACGCGTACGCGTTTCAGCACGCCGCGCGCGATGTGTTCGTCGACACGCTCTTGGCTTCATTCGGTGCTCGTACCTTCGAGGTGCTCAGCGCCTCGACGCTCGACGTCGCGGTCAACCCCCGAGCCCTCCGCGTCAACACGGCTTCGGTCTTGAGAGAGCTGGAGAAGAGCGGTTCGAGCTTCGCCCGCTTCGCTCGCGCCATGCGCATGGGCCTCGGCGACCGCTTCGATGACCCCAAGGTCCGTGAAGGGCTCGCCCTCTTTCCTCGCTCCTTTCGAGGGCTCGACATGCGGGGGCTCTTCAAGGTCACCCGGGAGCTGCACCGGATCTTCGGAGACGAGATTCAGCTCGCCTTTGCCTACGGCGGCGCCGAGTCGCTCGAAGGCGATCCGTTCGGCGACGTCACCCACGGCGACGAGATCGGAGACGCCGAGATCCAGCGGGAGGTGGAGCGGATTCAGGGCCGCCCCGACGCGTCGGCGCAGAGGGGCGGCAACCGCGGCACGCTCCAGATCAATGTCGGTGACGATGAGACGTTCGAGACGATTCAGAACATCGTGCGCGTCGCCGCGGACCCCGAGGAACACCGCAAGGTCGCACAACAGGTGGCCCGGCATTCGCGACGGCTGCGCACCTTCCTGTCCAAACTCGGCCTCTCTTTTGAGGCCCAGCGGATGCGCTTGCAGGGGCGCCGCCTCGACCGAACGCGGCTGCGAGCGCTCGTCACGCGCGCTGACCCCAGGGTGCTGGTCGCCCGGGAGCCTCGCTTCAACGATGACCTCTTTCTCGGCCTGGTCATCGACTGCTCGGGGTCGATGGCGGGCGAGAGCATGCGGCGCGCCCACGCCTTCGGAGCGCTCCTGACCGAGTCTGTACGGGGGCTGCCCGGCGTCGATCTGCGCATCTTCGGCTTCACCGACCAGACGATCTTCGACGCCGGAGACGCGCGGCGGCCCGCGGTCACTGCCCTTCACCCCGGCGGAGGCAACAACGACGCGGCCGGGCTCTGGCACGCCGCGCAGGTCGCGATGCGAAGCCGCCGCAAAGCGAAGGTGCTCGTCATGATCAGCGACGGCCTCCCCACCGAGTGCTCCGTCCAGGCCCTCCGAGGCCTCGTGAGACAGCTGAGCCGGCGCCACGGCCTCGTGTGCGCGCAGGTCGCGGTGCGACCGCTCGAAGAGATCTGCTTCCCCCACTACGTCGAAGTCGACGACGCCAAGATCGATGGCGCGGTCGCTCGCTTCGGCAGGATCATCGCTCGGCTCGTCGGGCGAAGCCTGAGGACGCCATGAAACTGAAAGTCGAAGACATCGAGATCGGCGCCGTGATGGAGACCACCTTCTGGGTGAACCCGAAGGAGGGTTCTCGCTTCCGCTACCGCGCAACTCATCTGGACGGCAACCGAGCGCCAAAGGTCGTCCTCTGCGACGACTCCCGCATCAGGCCGGGCGTGCCGTGCCTCGTTTGCATCGACGTGATCGACAAGCCAGAGCGGCCCGACCATGGCGCGATCGAGGTCTCCTTCGTGCGACCGGCGCCGTTCCGCATCGAGGGCGTCTACATCGATCCGGTGGTGAGCAAGAAGCTCCAGATCTTGCTCGAGAGCGGGCTCAACATTCTCCTCGACGGGCCGCAGGGCTGCGGCAAGACCACCCTGGCTCGCTCGATTGCGGACGCCCTCGGCATGCGCTTCGTGTTCTTCAACTGCGGCGCCGTCATCGAAGCGAGCGACTTCTTCGCGACCATTCAGGTGCGCGCCGGCGAAGCCGGCCAGCCGGTCACGGACTTCGTCAAGACGGAGCTGCTCGAGGCGCTCGAGGAGGCGGGCGCTCACCCCGACGAGCGCTACCTCCTCTTCCTCGATGAGCTGAACCGCTGCGCGGAGAGCGCGCGCAACGCCCTGATGCCAGCGCTCGACGCGACCCGAAAGGTCTTCCACCCGGTCGAGAACCGCTTCCTCTCGATCCCCGACAACGTGCAGTTCGTCGCGGCGGTCAACCGCGGCAGCGAGTTCTCCGGCACGTTCGGCATCGACGCCGCGCAGCTCGACCGCTTCGCGCCACTGCAGCTCGACTACCCGCCCCCGGAGGAGGAAGTGAAGATCCTCCGCGCTCGCCACCCGAGCCTGGGCAACGCGCTGATCTCCCGCATCGTGCGAGCCGCCGAGGCGGTGCGACGAGCCGCTGACGTTCCCGGCGGGCTCAGCGTGAGAGCGACCGAGGAGGCTTGCATCTACCTGTCCCATCCGCTGATGGCGTCGGACCAGGGGCGCATGTTGCCCGAGGTCCTCAAGAGCTCGTTCTCAGGGCGTTTCTCGGGCCGTTGGAGCGATGGCGACTCCGATGCGGGCGCCGCCTGGGTGGTCGTTCAGGCCAGCCTGCGCGAGACGGAGTAGAATCGCCTCGTGAGGCTCACCTGCTCCGCACTGCTCTGCCTGGTCTCGTTTGGCTGTTCCGACCCTGTCGACGCCGCGAGCGCCGCCGTCGTCTACACCGATGACGGACGCACAGAAGTCTTCGCGCACGGCAACGCCGCGCTCGTGGCCGTCGCCCAGAGCGCTATCGCGATGAAGGTCCGCGAGAGCTTCGTCGACGAAACGGACCCAGCCGACGTGCAGTGGGACTACACGCGCACCTTGGCGGAAGCCCAGGACCTCTGCGCCGGGGTCGCCTTTCGCGATCAGATCGAGCCCGGCGCGTGTTCCGGCACGCTCATCGACGAGCAACACATCCTGACCGCCGGCCACTGCATGGACACGGCCGAGGACTGCGACGACTACGCGTGGGTGCTCGGTTTCAGTTACGCCTCCGACGGCGTGCTCGCGACGCTTACCTCGGACGACGTCTATCGGTGCGGCGCCGTGGTGGCTTACTTCGACAACGACGAGGTCGACTACGCGGTCGTTCGCCTCGCTCGGCCCGTCGTCGGCCACACCCCCGCCCCCGTCCGGATGGAGGCCAGTGCGCTGCCCCTCGGGACGGGCCTCGGCCTCATCGGGCACCCCAACGGCATCGCGATGAAGATCGACAGCGGCGGGGTCGTCACCTGGAACGCCGCCGACGCGAGCTACTTTCGCGGCACCGTCGACGCCTTCAATGCCAACTCGGGCTCGGGCACGTTTGATCTGGCCGGCAACCTCGTCGGCATCCTCGGCGGCGGCGAGACGGACTACGTGGACATGGGTGGCTGCAACGTCGTGAACGTCATCGATCCGCCGCCCACCGACGACGGTGAGCGGCTGACCTACGTGCGCTCCGCGCTCGAAGCGTTCTGTAGGGCGCCCGGAGTCGTCTCACCGCTCTGCGATTGTGGCGGCGGCCCCTGCGTGGACGGCCCTGCCCACGACCGATGCTCGGACGCCGAGGTGATCACGGCCGAGTCCCAGGTCATCGAAGACACCCTCGTCGGTTTCGCCCCATGGGACCGTGGCTCGTGTGGCGGCAATGGCCCGGAGCGCGTGTACACGTTCACCGTCACCGAGCGGGTTCGCTGGAGCGCGATGAGCGAGGGTTTCGACACCACCCTCTATTTGCGACAAGCGAGCTGCGGCGGCGCCGAAGTCGACTGCAACGACGACATCGACACCGACACGAACCGCGGCTCCTCGATCACCGCCACCCTCGCCCCGGGGGACTACTTCCTCTTTGTCGACGCGTACGACGGCGACGTCTCGGCGTTCACGCTGACGCTCGACTTCGCGCCCACGGCCTTCGACGCCGGGGTCGGTGTCGACGCCGGGCCGAGCCTCGAAGACGGCGGCGGTCCCTCACCTGATGCGGGCCCGGCGGTCGGCGCAGACGCGGGCCCGGGCGAGACCTCCGGCGGGGGCTGCGGGGTGGCTCCGATCGAAGCTCCTTGGGTGCCGGGGGCCCTGCTCCTCGCGCTCGGCGCGCTCCTGGTCTCGCGTCGTCGAGCGCCCTGAAGCTCAGCGCAGAAGCGCCTTCATGAGCCGCACCCGGCGCTTGGTGTCGGGGTAGCGGAGGCTTCCCAAGGCGTAGCGGGCGTCCGCGTCCAAGACCCCTCGCCAGTCGGGCCGCTTTGCATCGAAGCGGCCCTTCTCGAGGGCTGTGCGCCCCAACGCCTGCACGTCTGGGCCGAGCCCGCGCTGCCGTAGCACGCGGAAGAGCAGCTCGGCGCCCGCTGGTTCGCCGGGCCCCTGGAGCTCCCGCGCGAAGCTCATCGCCGCACGGACGACGCTCTTCGGGACCCCCTGCGGGTGCTCCACACAGCCGAAGAGGCTCGCCACCATCGACGACATGTTGTTGTGCTGGGCGCCAGCGATCGCGCGGGTCAGCACGTGGGGCGCCTGCCCGGCCCGCTTGGCGCCGGCCGCGCGCATCAGGTCGAGCGAGACGACGTGCCGCCGGTTCTTCTCGAAGAGCCAGGTCCAGGCGTGTCCGACGTCGCGGCTGAAGTCGCTCCGCCCCACGGCGCACACCAAGCGCGCGTCCGGGAAGGCCCCGGTCTCGGTCTGGACCAGCCAGAAGAGCGTCTGCAGGGCTGCGGCGAAATCACGACAGACACCGGGGGCCCCGTCCAGCGCCACGCGGGCCGCCTCGAGTGGCTCGAGGAAGCCGCGCCTCAGCGTGCGCACCGATGACCAAGCCGTGCGCATCGCGTTCATGCCGCCACCGGCGGGCGTCTCCAACGGCACCAGCGACGAGCCGACGATGACCGCGAGCCGATAGACCAGGCCGAGCGCATCATCCCGGTCGGTCTTGCCCGGATGGGCGCTCCGAACCTCGATCAGGCGAGGCCGCAGTCGGCCATAGAGGCCGCCCCTCACCAGCGCGCTCGACGAGCTTGCGTAGGTCGGAAAGTCCGGCATCAGGGGCCGCGTCGAGAGGTGGGTCGCCAGCGTCCAGAGCGCGCTCGGCAGGACCTGCGCGCTCGGCGGCTGGCCCCCCGGATCGACGAACGGGAGCGGCGCTCGCCGGGCCAAGGGCGCGCGCTGCTCGACCTGTGCGGGATCGACGGTTTCTGGGGGCGTTCGAGACGGTCGGGAGGAAGTTCTCACGAGCTCTCAACACCGAGCGTCGAACTTCCTTCCGACGTGGGCCGACCTGGGTGGGCGTGGGTGGGCGTCGACCCGCACCTAAAAGGAGCCTGGTTGAACCATCGAGCAGAGCGGAGCACCGCCTGACGCGCCAATTGAGAACGGGCGCGCTCCAGCGGAGCACGCCCGTCTCAGGGGTCGGAGGGCGCTCTGCAGCGCCCGGCCGGCCTCAGCCAGCGTCTGCCATCGGCACGCCCGCGTCGCTGCCCATCATGGGGCCTGCGTCGGTGCCCATCATCGCGCCGCCGTCCATCGGGACCGGCACGCAGGAGCCCTCGCTGTCACACATCTCGTCCGCGAAGCAGTCGGAGGCCGAGTTGCAGTCGCGGAAGCAAAGCGAGAAATCGCCGAGGTTGAAGCAGCGTGAGCCGCTGGGACACGCGCCGTTCGACACGTAGTCCGTGGCGCTGGGACACGTGTAGAGACAGCGACCCGTCGTGGCGCCGTCTTCGTCGGCAGCGCAGATCGCCATCGTCCCGGACGCGCCGGCGGTGCAGGTGCCCGGGCCGGGCATCATGGGCGTGCCGTCAGGGGTGCACGCGCCACCGATCTGGTTGTCCATCTCGGTCGAACCGTAGATGCCGCCGTTGCAGCCGACCGTGGAGATGGCGTCCGTGTCGCTGGCCGCGCAGGAGTCGCTCGGGCCGGCGTCCGTGCCGGTCATGGGGCCGCTGTCGGTGCCCGTCGACGGGCCGGCGTCCGTGCCTGTCGACGGCCCGGCGTCCGTCCCACCGGCACCGGAGTCGACGTCCGGCTCTTCCACGGAGCAGCCCATCAGGATGAGTCCGGCCGCAGCCAAGAAAAGGAGCTTGTTCCCACGCATCATTCACCTCGAATTTTCGCCGATCGAGGAGCCGACCAGCCAACCGACCGCTCGGATTGATCCAACCTGGCTTGATCGTCAAGCGAAGGCGGGTGATTGCTGACCTACGCATGAGGCACGCGCGGCTCGGGCTCCCAGGCCCAGAATCCGTGCGATGATCGGCGCATGCGCAAATGCCCAGGGTGCAGAAGCAAGCTCACGCCCCACGACGTCGGAGGTGTCGAGATCGATCTCTGCGCTCAATGCGGCGGCGTCTTCCTAGAGTCCGGCGAGCCGGAGGCACAGGGCACGGACACCGCGGCCCTCTTTGGGCTCGGCGCCGGAGCAGCGACGGAGACGGGCACGTCTCGGCGGCTCTGCCCGCTGCACGAGATCCCCATGAAGACGTTCCGCCTCGAGGCAGGTTCGGGCGCGATGGAGATCGAGCGCGGCGCGTGCTGCGGGGGCATCTTCCTGGACGCGGGCGAGGGTGCCGGCTTCGCGAACGCGGCCCGCCGGGCCGCGATGGTCATGGCCCCCGTAGAAGAGTCGGAGGCAGCGGTCATCCGAACCGCCACCGGAGCAACCTTCGCCGCTCCGCCTCCGATCGGCGGCCCCAAGAAGGCGGGCGGTTCCCTCGGAACGATGGTGCGGCAGATCGTCGCTGCCAAGCCGGTCAGGTGGGCCGCGCTGCCCGAGCTGCACCCCTCCGAGCTTCGGCCGAGCGCGGCGGCGTCGCGGAGCTGTCCCCGATGTCAGGAGACCTATCGCATGGACGCCTCGGGCGGCGTCGAGGTCGATGTGTGCGCCCGGTGCGGCTCGATGTTCCTCGACCTCGGCGAGACCGACGCGCGCGGCATC
>Ga0114933_10003363_pt1 | contig 15644 bp, 12 predicted proteins | sample 4SBtaG_FD_89691 | JGI IMG/M metagenome (GOLD analysis project Ga0114933, IMG submission 89691) | Deep subsurface microbial communities from Kolumbo volcano to uncover new lineages of life (NeLLi) - 4SBTROV12_W25 metaG | ecosystem: Environmental > Aquatic > Marine > Volcanic | place: Kolumbo... | reverse complement strand
GGTCCGGCGATGTCCGCCAGATTCGGTGCAATACTTTGAAGCTCCATGAACGGACTCCAATCCCGCAGTCGCATCAACGGCGGAACCAAAGGCAGGCAGCCAACTGTGCTAATGGCGATGACCAGACCAATCATTGCAACTGACGGTCGAGGAATATCGCGAGCGGGCCCCAGCATTTTTCGAGGAAGCAGCAGCATGGCGGCACCGCAAGTGCAGGCAAACAGCACGGCCAGGTAATGTGTCCACGCCAGCAGTATGGTGCAGCCGGCGAAGCTGGCGGCAAATTTCACATCACGCGGACGCTGCCACCACGCGAGTGTCACGCCCATCAGCGCTGCCGATTCAAGGACGACCAGGCCGTAGCATCGAGCGATACGAATTTCATTCAGCGCCAACGGGTTCCAGGCAAGGCAGATGGCGGCCAGACCGGCAATGACCGGATCTCCGAACCGTAATCCAACGTAGCCGACGAGAGCGACTCCCAGACAGAAGCACAGCATTGACGGAAGTCGAAATGCCTGTTCACGTCCGATCGGCAACAACATCGATAGTTGCTCTGCCCAGCCGGACAGGGGCGGGATTGCGGCGTAGTCCAGGCTGCGCTGCATCAGACTTGACGGGATGTCTGATTGCAGCAGCCAGTACGATCCATGTTCGTCCAGCACCAACGGATAGTCCTGGTACATCGTGGACGACAGTACAACAGCGCTGACGACGCCAAATGCCCAAAGCAGCAGACCCGGTCGATGCTGACCGGACGATTTTGATTCCTGCATTGGCAACGACGGAGTCTCATGTGGATGACAGGGTTTGCGAACCGTCGCTCCGTAGCAATCTACGGAGACGCGGTACTGCACAAAATATCCGCAGTCCCAGGGAATTCCATGCACATACCATCAATAAGGGCGAATCGACCCACATCGCTGGTGCTTCTTGTTTGATTGTGTGGAACCGCGTGCAGTCCAGCTGTTTTCCATCGCAACTATGCTACGGAACCGGGCCCCAAATGGTTTTCAGCGTCGAGAACATGCGTGGATCATGTGCCTTCAATTCGGATCGTACGAATGGGTAGAAATCATTGACACCAAAATAGGCTTCTGTGGATTCGGCGAAGTATTCTTTGTGATTGGTGCGGCCGTAGTGGGGCCCTCGTTCGCCCGTATGCAGCAATACTTCATCGAGAATTCCGGTCGATTTCGCCTGATCCCATGCAGCCTTCAGTTCCGCGTGGCCGAATCCCAGGACTTGATCATGGAAACCATGAGCCAGCTCGTGCAGCACAACGTACGGATGCTTTGCCCACATATGGCGGGCGACCAGGTTTTGTGCATTCGGAATATGAACATGTTTCGCCAGACGCACATCGTGACCATTGTTTCGTAACCAGTCACGGCTGGGGTGATATTGCATCGACTTGAGTTTCGGGTGCTTCAGGTCAATCCAGATACGTATTGATCGAAGTTCCGCAAGGCGATTCGAAGGGACAGTGAACTCAACTCGCTGTAGATGATTCGCGAGTGCCTTGAATGTGCGCTCGGCAACGACCGCATGGCGGGGACTCAGGAGCTGAGGGTCGCAGGCAACCGTCCAGCCCTCAACGAGACGTTCGACCGGGGCGTAAAATTCATTCTGACCTTGGGGTTCAGCACCAACGGAATCGGTGACGCAATGGCTGATTAGGCTGCAGCCGAACAGCAACGCTTCACAAGGTCGCATCAAGCTGCCTTGTGCATGTCGCGTTTGCGTTTTCGTGGCTCTGACTTCCAGCGGCGATGTACCCAGAAGTATTGCTCAGGAGCTCGCTGAATGAGTTGTTCCAACGCCGTCGTATAGGCCTGTGTGATCTCGTTCAAGGCATTGCTGCTGGAGTAGTCTCGGCTGTCAATGACTGCCTGAGTCGCCAGTTCGAATGGGGTCCAGTTGGTACGTGTTGATGATGTTGCGGGAAGCCGCAGTCCGCCTCCAACGACGATCAGAGCGTCGTATTCCATCGCCAGCAGTGCGATCGATTTGAATGTCGATGCAGGGCGGCCGAAGAAATCCACAAATACGCCGCGGCGACCGGCATCCTGGTCACACAGCAGCGATGCCATGCCGCAGGTTTCCAGAGAATTGATCAGGTCGGTACCCCCGCCCTTTTTGGAAATAATCCAGTTGCCACTGGACTGCCGATAGTTGAGAAACCATTTGTGCAGCCATGGATTGTCCAAATCGCGAGCGATGACACCCATGGGAAATCCGAAGTGACCGAATGTGTTGACGGAGATTTCCCAGTTACCGAAGTGGCCACCCAGAAAGATGACCTTGCGACCGGACATGACTGCCTGGACGCATTCTTCACGCTGGAAGAAGTCCAAAATGATGGGCGTTGTTTCCAGACGCAGTCGACGGCGGATGTGAGTGATCTCGAACACCATGCGAAACAGATGACGCCACATACCCAGAATACGTTCGTCGACCTGAACATCAGTCAACTCGGGAAATGACTGTCGGACGTTGTCTTCAGCAACCTGGCGACGATTGATCTTTGGAGGAAGTCGATGAATCAGAAGCGACAGGCCGTCCGTCAGTCGAGCGGCTGCGGTCAGCGGCAGCGACTGGATCACAAATACGATCATGCAGAAAACCGCGTATTCCAGTCGATATCGAAGTTGCCGAGCATCCATGCGTTTTATTCCGGAGTGTTGTATTCCACAGAAAGTCTATCTGGTTTGCAGGGCTGCGCACAGATGAGCCGGTCAGCTGGAATTCGTCTGGCCACTGCAGGGTTACGCCGACACAATACAAAGCATGAACACGCATTTCCCTGCTGCAAATCATTCCATTGCCGTCTGGCTGTTGGCCTGCATTTTTAGTCTTTCAGTATGCACTGCCGATACCGTGCGACTGCCGACCACGCCTCAGCTGCATCCGAAATATCGACTGGATGTTCGGCTGCTGGTAGGCGGCAATCCAACGTCACGAATCAATGTCGTTCGCGAATGGTCACAGACGTTTCAAAAACTGGGGCATGGACTCACGATCGTCAATGACAATGCGTCCGAGAAGACGGGAATTATCAATACCAAACGCTCGGTACGAGCGACCGGGTTGATCGACGATCGGGGAGCCGTTCGCCTGGGACCGCATGCCTTCAGGCGTGGTGAGACTGAGAAGCTGCGGGACTATCTCAACGATCTTGTTGAATTTGGACCTGGTGGGCCGATGCGTCAACGTCCGACGTGGGGACTGAACGAAGACGATTATGCGGCCGTGCTCAAGCTGCTGGCCGACTCCGTTGGTCAGGATCTTAAACTGACGTCTCCACACCATTCGCTTCAGTCTCTGCAGCTGCCGACAGCAATCAAAGTGACCTGGTCGACGAAAGCGAGGCAGAGTGCCTTGACCCGAACTATTGAAGCTGAATCACTACCCATTGCGGACATCAGCAAAGGAACGGCGTTGGCGATGGTTCTTGCACAATATGGACTCGGTTTTCGTGTGATGAACCATCCTCGTGGTGGATTTGTCGCGGAAGTCGACGTCGGTGATGAGTCGTCGAATATGTGGCCAATCGGCTGGAGGAATCATCAGCCCATGACGACGGCTCTTCCAGCTATGTACCGCGGAATCAGTGTAAGTCTGGATGATGATGAGTTCGAACCTGTGCTGGCGACGGTTGCAGATCGCGTTGAAATCCCGTGGTTCGTTTCCCGCCATGCGATCGCACAACAGGGAGTTAAACTGGATCAGTTAACGGTGTCCCGGCGCCCTGGAAAGGTCTCACCGAGTCGATTGTTACGATCCATGGCCGCCCGCAACAGGTTGGGGATTGCGCCTCGAACGGATGAAGGTGGAACGATATTCCTGTGGTGTACAACGGATGAAGCGCAGAAGACGTGGAACAAGCGATTGAGTGTTTCACGGCGGGATCCGAAGACTGCAAAGCAAAGACAGCTGGGTGCTCGCCCGTAGTCGTCACGGAATTGATTGAACAATGGTCGCATCCGGTCCGCTGATCCGTCATATTGATTGTCCATTCGGCAGACGGCAGAGTGTGTGATCGCTCTTTGCCGACTGCTGTGCGACCGATCAATAGATGAGAGAAAAGATGCGAGCTGTTCGATTTGTTAGCCTGTGTTTGTTCGCTGTATCCACGGCGGTAGGTGCTGAGACTCCCGGTGTGTTGGAAACTGTCTTCCTGAATGGTGAGGAGCCTCCGACACGTTCCTGTCATGCATCAACAATTGAAGATACGCCACAGGGGCTGGTTGTTGCCTGGTTTGGAGGTACATATGAGAAGCATCCGGACGTTGGCATCTGGATGACACGTCAAGTGTACGGTGAATGGACGTATCCGGTTGAGGTCGCAACAGGTGTTCAGTACACACGCTCCGACGGATCTGTCCATCGGCATCCCACATGGAACCCGGTGTTGTTTCAATACCCGGACGGGCCGTTGGTACTGTTCTATAAGTGTGGTCCCGCCCCTGACGACTGGTGGGGAATGATGATGTCGTCCACCGACAGTGGTGCCAGCTGGTCAGTTCCTGCTCGACTGCCGGAACAGATTGATGGGCCGGTTCGTAATAAACCGGTGCTGCTGGAAGATGGCACGCTATTGTGTGGAAGCAGCACGGAGTTTGATGGATGGCGCGTCCACTTCGAATGGACAAACGATCATGGGGAGACCTGGCATCGAAATCGGGCCATTCATGATGGCAAGACGAACGGAGCGATTCAGCCAACAATCTTGAAGCATGCTGACGGCAGCCTGCAGGCGTTGTGTCGATGCAGAAACGGAAACGGTCAGATTCTTAGTACAACGTCGACGGATGGCGGGCGCAGCTGGACGGAATTGCAGCCGACGATACTCCCCAATCCAAACTCCGGGATTGACGGTGTGACACTGGCGGATGGGCGAATCGTGCTGATCTATAACCACACGTCGCGTTCAGGAACGAAACCGCGTGGCCGCGAGATGATCAATATGGCCGTCAGCAGCGACGGACAGAAGTGGAAGGCCGCGGGCATCCTGGACAATACTGAGAAGTCCGAATTTTCTTATCCTGCTGTGATCCAGTCGACAGATGGTCTGGTCCATATCACATACACATGGAAGCGGAAGCTGATTCGCTATGTGAAAGTGGATCCGTCACAGCTGCAGTTGAAAGATTATAACGGGCAGGACTGGCCATTCTAGGATGATGGTTTCCCGGTAGTTTGGACCGGGGGGATCTTTTTGCTGGCCGGCGCAGTGCCGGTTGCGAAGTTGCTCGACGGAAGACGACCCCTGACTCTGCGGATCGTTGTCAATGACGCTGCTGTATACTGACGATGTCTTTTTGTTGCATGAAACCGGCAGCCATCCGGAGCGCGCGGCTCGATTGACTCAGATCCAGACTCAGCTGGAACGCTCTGGACTGCTGTCTGCCGCAAAAAGCTGCAAAACGGTTTCTGCAGATCGGGCCGACTTGCTGCGTTGTCATACGCAGGACTATCTCGACCGGCTGCAGGCGAGTGCAGCGGGAGGCGGTGGGCGTGTAGAGTCAGATACTGTGATGAGTACGCGGTCGGCTGATGCTGCGTGGCATGCTGCCGGAGCTGTCGTCGATGCAGTCGAGCGTGTCATCGCTGGCGAAGACACACAGGCATTGTGTTTGAGCCGGCCGCCGGGACATCACGCACTGCGGGATGCTCCAATGGGATTCTGCCTGCTTAGTAACATCGCCATTGCAGCGAAGGCGGCATTGGAACGCCTGGACGTGTCGCGAGTCCTGATCATTGACTGGGACGTCCATCATGGCAACGGCACACAGGACGCGGTGTACGACGACGAACGCATTACATTCTTCTCTGTGCACCGTTCTCCGTTTTATCCCGGGACCGGCCATCGATCCGAAACCGGCGGTGGTTCGGCATTGGGGACAAACTTCAATCTGCCGCTGAAATACGGCGTTTCCCGCAGGGACTATCTGGCGGCATTTGACCTGGAACTGACAAAGGCGGCAGACAGTTGTCAGCCCGACCTGGTTCTACTGAGTGCGGGATTTGATGCCCACGCAGAGGATCCTGTCGGTTCACTGGGGCTGGAGAACGAAGATTTCGCAGCACTCACGGAACTGGTGCTGCAGGTAGCAGCCTCTCAGGCATCCGGACGCGTGGTAAGTCTGCTGGAAGGCGGTTACAACGTTGATCGACTTGCGGAATGCGTGGAATTGCACCTTCAGACTCTGGTAGAAGCTGCCTGAGCCCACACGACAACAACTATGCCTTGTATCGGATCAGCGTAACCTCGTTGCCGGTATCGTTGAACGTGACTGAATCCATAATCGTGTACATTAGTGGCAGTCCCCGGCCACCTTCGGTATCCAGTGTCATCACTTCGGGTTCCAGGTGCGAAGTATCAAAGCCGGGGCCTTCGTCAGCGACGACGAATTTGGCTTCTTCTCGCGAGATTTCCGCAGTCAGAGTTATGCGGCGGTGGCAGTAAGGTTCCTGATTCCAGCGCTTGCGAAAGATGGCCGTGCGACTGGCTTCATCGGGACGTTCCTGCCCTTGTGATGCTTCCATGTTGCCATGGTAAAGTGCGTTGGACAAAGCTGCTTCCAGAGCAAGCCCGACTCGAATGCGTTCACTTTCATCCTGCAGCGGCAGGCATCGTAACATCCGCTGCAGATGAGCGACCACGGATGCGATCTGCACAGGATCGTTGCTGAGAGTGAACTGGCAGTTCGTGTAGTCCAGCCGATGCATCAGTTGAGGCGGAACCATCGCATCCTGAGCAGCCGCAATGATGCGTTTAACGGTTCGTCCCAGGTCTTCGGCAAGTCGACGCTTGGGGACATAGCTGGTGGCCCCCGCCTTCATGGCGTTGGCCGCGATATTTTCGCTGCCCTGTGCCGTCATCAGCACGACCGGGATCATTGGGTATTCGTCCTTGATGGCCTGCAGCAATTCCAGTCCATCCATTCCAGGCATCTGCAGGTCAGTCAGCACAATGTCCGGGCGTTCGGCGTCGATATAGTCCAGGGCTGCTTCACCGTTCTCTGCGGCCTGAACGTCGCATTCCATTTCTCGTTTCAGCAGTCCGCTGATGAGAACTCTGTCGGTGTGAGCGTCGTCAACGACGATTATGCGACTCATGATCAAACACTCTTCTACGGTGAGAACGAACCCAGTTGTTCTAACAATTCAGGCATGTGTTCCTCCAGATTTGCCATCAGTGACGATGCTCCTTCAGTCGATCCCGTTGCTCCCAATTCTTCCAGTTTTTCCGCCACCTCTGACCAGGGGGCAGCACCCAGTGACATCATCGTTCCTTTGAGTGTATGACCGCTTCTCTGAAGCAGTCCGGCATCGTTTGTTGCAATGGCGTTTTTGACTCTGTCCTGAATCTGAACCGACTCCTGAAGAAAAGCATCGATCACCATCTTCAGCAGATCTCGATCCTGATTGACGCTCGCCATCGCAGCGTCCCAGTCGACAGTAAAACTCATGGATTCATCAGTGACGTCAGAGGTGGGGAGTCACCCGGTTTGTTGGTTCAATCAGTATAGCAGCCTGAACAAAAAATCACTCTCCGCGTCACCCTGGGGACCAGAACACGCCAGGAGTTTCGGTGGATTGCCAGTGAAAGCCGTTGTCCGGGTGTCAGAATGGACTGCCATAATGCTATTCGCTGGCGTCTTTAGCGCGGTATGCGTTCATCACCAAAGTGACCTCATTTCCCCTGTCATTCCAGATAACTTCATTCAGGAACATCTTCATGATCATGACACCGCGTCCATGCGGTTTCAGAAGATTTTCAGGATCTGTTGGGTCAGGTAGATCGCCGGGGTCAAAGCCATCGCCCTCATCACGGACGATAATCTGAGCCTGTTGTGGTGTGACCGAAGCTGTCACGTAAACGGAGCGATCCTTCCATGGGGATAATTGCGATCTTTTGTCAGCCAACGCTTCGAATTGATCACCACCCTCTTCTCTGAGTGCTGAGTCCAGATCCAGATTTCCGTGCAGGCATCCGTTGAGCAGGGCTTCCTCAATCGCGATCCCGAGTCGCAGCAGTTCCTTGTCAGGACAAAGTTCCGCGGCCTGGATACGTTGTCGCAGAAACGCTGCAGTGGCGGACATGAACGATCGACGGCTGGGAAGGCAAAAGTGGTACTCATCAATTTCGCGCCGCCGCAGGATCTCAGCATGTGCCAAATCCGTCGCTCGCGCAGTCAACAGGCGTTCGACAAGTGGAAGCAGTTCCGGGGCTGCATGGCTCTTGTTGAGATATCCTGCGGCGCCCTGGCGTATGGCTTCGACAGTTTCCTCTTCGCTGCCGCAACTGGACATGAGGATTACAGGGAGGCGAGGATGCGATTTCTGAAGTTTTTCGATCAACTCGATGCCGGTCATTTCAGGCATACGAAGATCTGTGACCACCAGGTCGATGCTGTCTGCTTCGACTTCTTCGAGCGCGGCGGCTGCGGAGCCAACTGCGCGAACCGTATGATCACTTTGTCCGGACAGCAAACCCGACATGCGAGCCTGTTCGGTTTCAGTATCATCAACAATCAGAATCAGTGCCACAAAGCTGTTCCGCTGATAAGACGTCGTTCCGGAGCTGTTGAGCAATCGGTATGCTACCGCTGCTGTTTACGCGGGATTCGGCCCATGAAGTTGCTTGGTCAAAGTGATGCAGTTCCCTGCGGCATTGAATTCGACTGCGTCCATTTGCTGTCTGATCCGATACAGTCCGCCACTCTTAGAATCGATATGCGGATCTGTGTCAAAGCCTTTGCCTTCGTCAGTGATGGCAAAATACACGGCATTCTCATCCTGCCGCAACTCCAGTTGGATACCTCCCCCTGGCTGTTGCGCTGCATCGCCGTCGTCGGTTGCACCATTGCCGTGCTTGTATGAATTCATCAATGCTTCTCGCACGGCATCGGTTACAAGTCTTGCTTCTTCGGCATCGAGTGTCCTGAGCGTCTGCAACCTCTCCCGAATGAGGTGTAACAACGAACGCATTTGTTCGAGACAACTATCGATTTGAAATACAGTGCGGCTGTAGGTCAGATGAGACAGTAAGTCTCCTGCCATCACTGATTCGTGATGGCTGCGGAAAATCTCTTCAATCGCATCGACCAGATCTTCGGCCAAACGACGTTTTGGAACATAGTTGACGGCTCCAAGTGACAGACTTCGAGCAGCAATTGCATCGTTTCCCTGGGAGGTAATCAGGATCACCGGCACCGAAGGAAATTGCTTGCGCACTTCGATCAGAAATTCCTCACCCGACATTTCAGGCATGAATAGATCAGTGACGACGGCCGCTATCGAGTGATCCGCCAGGTACTGAAGGGCCGTTGGCGCATCGTTGCACACTTCAATCAGCCAGTCCGGCTGAGCGGCTTTCAGCAGACCGAGAATCAGCTTGCGGTCCGTTTCCGAATCGTCGACGACGAGGACTCGCAGGCTCGCTGTTTGCGATTCATCACCCATTAACGATTCCTGCGGAACGGACTGGCAGTCTGATATGGAAACGACATGTCGATCGTTGCTGACAAAGAGATCGAAACCTTCCTGTGACCTGCCTCGAAAGGGTAGCATTTGTCCACTTCCTGACAATCAAGGTGGCCTACTCAGCTGCCAGTCTGTGGGAATCAGAAAGTGCACATGGTTGAGCGATTATTCCTGTTTGAACATGCCGTCGTTGCGATTGCCCCGCGAAAGCAGGTAGGCCAGCAGGTCCAGCACTTCATCCTGGTTCAACTTGTTCAGCAATCCTTTGGGCATGAGTGATGTCGAAGATGCAACAATCTCATCGATATTGGCCTTAGGGATGTCAACAACAGTGGTGCTGTCTTCCGGATCTGCCAGAACACTGATATGGGATTCGGTGTCCGATACGATTCGCCCCGTTGTTGTGTTGCCGTCCAGTCGCAGGACACTGCTGGCTCTGTACTGATCACTAATGACCTTGCTCGGATTGATGATGGCTTCCGTCAGATCTTTGATGTTGAAGCGTCCGGCCAGTTGAGTCAGATCCGGGCCGGTTGCGGCACCGCGACCGCCAAACCGGTGACAGACGATACACCGCGTCGCCGCAAACATCTTTTCACCTTTTGTGAAGCTGCGTTCTGCCAGTCCCTCCGAGGCAAGTTGACGGACTTCATCGAGTGTCCATTCTTTTCCAGGACCCTCTGGTGTCGGGAGTTCCGGAGCCTTGTACGGAATGCGTCCTCCGGCGGCCTCAATCAGAATACGGTCGTTCTCGCTGGTTTGGTTCCATAGTTCATCGTCGATGTTTTGCAGGAACTTCCCGAAGCTATGGCCGCCACCCCACTGACGGGCGGTTGAGAACCATCGGAAGTAGTCCGTACGTAACTCTGTGGTCCAGCCGACCTCGGCGACACGCAGACAGAAGGCATACCAGATCTGATTCTTGTCCGGTTGATTGGCAATCATGTTGTTGATCGATTGACCGTAGGCTGCATTCCGCGTCAGGAGCTCACCCATATCGATATCTTCGTGCTGAGGTGGCTGTTGCAGCAGCGCTATTGTTTTTTTTACGACGGTTGGTGACTTCAGGTAGATCAGGACCTGGCAGAGTTCACGATTGATACGGGAGTTCGGAGATGGAAACTTGCTGTCCAGCAACTTCAGGAAGTCCGACTGCTCTTTCGGTTGCGGTGATCCCAGTCGAATCCAGCACAGTGACAGCGTTCGCAGGTACCTCAGTCGGTCATCGATACTCAGACTGTCGAACGGCTGCTGCAAGAGCGAGTTCACGGCCGGCGAGCGAACATCTTCGGCCATCAATCCATTTCGGCCGACGCCGCGGATCAGAGCCGTCAGGGTTTCCAACAATTCCAACGGTTCATCCTGAATGTTCGGAAGCCGTTTCAATTGCCGCTTACTGCCAGCATCGTTCTGCATGACCCTTCTTTGCGCGGATGTCATCGCTCGGTCGTTTGAACTCCGGTTGATCATACTTGTGGGCAGGCCTTCTGCCTTTGCGTTTCTGATTGCAGTTTTGAGTTTCATGACGTCCATACGACCATGAAATTTCTCAATCAACTGACGCAGTGCCCGGGCGTCGGCGAACGCCACATCGTGCAGTTTCGCCGGAGCTGTCTGTTCGTCGCCAACATACGTCACGCGATACAGTTCCGATTGGGAGCCTCGACCACCGATCGTGAAGTACAACGCCCCATCTGGTCCCGTAGCAACGTCGGTCAGAGGTAACGGAGTGCGTGATACGAATTCTTCTTTCTCCGCCGTATAGCTGCTGCCGTTTGGCATTGTATGAATGGCGTACATCGTGCCAAACGTCCAGTCACAGATGTACAGTGCCTTCTGGTAGCGGGCGGGGAATTTCAGGCCATATCCAAAGTCGACACCGACCGGCGACCCTGGGCCAATGTCCACCAAAGGCGGCAGGCTGTCGTGATAATACGTGGGCCATTTCCCGGAACCGCTTCTCCAGCCAAATTCACTACCGCTTGTGGCGTGCACCACTCGCGTTGGTCGATACCACGGCGACCCTACGTCCCATTCCATGTCGGCATCGTAGGCAAACAATTCGCCATCGGCGTTGAAGGCCATGTCATAGGGATTCCGGTAGCCGATCGACCAAATATCCCATGATTTTCCATCCGGGTCTGTACTGGCAATCCAACCACCGGGTGCCATGCGACCGCGAGCGTGCCCGTTGGCATCCCACATTCTGGGAAGCAACAGATCTTCTCCCCAGTTCGTTGGAATTCGACTACTAAACTCTTCGTGATCCAGATCTTCACCCGCACGAAACGGGGGATCTGTATGGTTGCCAGCGATCAAAAAGATTCTCTTGCCGTCGGGTGAAAGACGGAGAGCATGAGGACCATGTTCTCCTCCACCATTCAGCTTCTTCAGCAGGATACATTCGTCGAACTGGTCGTCGTTGTCTGTGTCACGTGCTCGATACAGACCGCTGCCCGGTCCGCCGTTGATTGACAGATACAAACTATCGAAGGCGAACAGCATTCCCTGAGCGGCCGACGGCTGAACGTCGCACTTCGAGAAGTCCAGGCGCTCAACAATTGTTTCGCCGCCGGCTGTGCCAACGTCGGGAAGGGTGATTCGGCACAACCCCTTGTCACCCTGGTCACTCGCCAGCAATCGTCCCTGTGGATCGAAGGTGATGCAGACCCATGATCCCAGCACGTCGTTCGGGACGGTGAATAGTTTTTCGGCCTGAAACCCAGGCTGCAGCTCGAATACGTCGCGAGGAACGCGGCCGGCATGTCTTGTTGGTGTCAGAACGTTACCCCATGGTCCGTCACCCAATTTTGCTTTCACCGATACCTTCGATTCAAACGAACCATCGCGTTGAGCATCCACGGTCCATGACTGATCTGTTACCAAATGTCGGATGGCGTCATCCTCTTGCACCATTGCCAATTTCAGTATGAAACCCGCGACACCGCCCTGATTCTGAATCCTGGCTTCCAGCAGGTTGTCACCTTCATAAAGGTGTTCAAGAACGTTCGCATTCATGGCTGCCTGCCACTGGCCGCTTTCGGCTACTTGTTGTCCGTTGAGGAAAATCTGTCCAACGTTGTCGCACGACGCCTTCAGAGTTGCGGCAGTGACTTCTGTTGCCGTAAACGTCGTTCGCACCCAGTAGTCGGTGTTTTCGTCACCTCCCCAGACCCATTGAGGCACCGGGCCCGCATGAAACTGTGTCTCGGAAATCGCGCCGGTGGACAGCTGTTCAGAGATTTGTTCGACCGTGCTGCCGTGCTCAATCGATTCTTCGATGGTCGCTGATTGTGAGTGAATGGAGGAATCGTGGGCGACAGAAATCTGTTGCCAGTGTGACACAACAACGATGGCAAGAATGAGACGAACGAGCATGAGGTGAGATCCTTGTTCCTGATGGTGCTGACAACACAGAGCGTAACACTCGCGGTTGCCCCGTCGCAATTGGCAGCGCATAAGAAAGCGAGCCGCCCTGTGGGAGCGACTCGCTTTGGCATTTTCGGAATGAAGCGTCCTGCGTCCGGTGGGAGAGAGCTAATTCGTTACTACTAGTTGGTTGTCAGACCTGATCCTGTTGTTTGCGCTTCTTCTTCGCACGCCGTTTGCGTTCTTCGGCTTTGTTTTGCTTCTGCATCTGAACGCGTTCTTTCAGCCGCTGCGACTGCTTTTTGGCTTTCTGTTCCGCCTGGCGTTCGAGCTTATTCAGCTCTTTGATCGACTCCTCGACTGGCTGCTGCTTGTATTCCGAACCAGCAGTGCATGCTCCACAGCCCTTGCGGGCAGGAATGCAGTAGCTTTGATCGAGGCTGCGGATGGCGTAGCTAACCTCTTTGAGTTCCTCGTTGACGGAGTTGGCCAGTACGTTCATGCCGGCACCCACGCCGACGACGGCAACCGTACCAACGATTGCAGCCTCAGCGGAAAGCAGTACCCCCGCTTCATCATTCCACAGTTTTTTGAACAGCCTCATCTCTCAGCTCCTGACAATCTGTTGTGAATTGTTTCAGCCCTGACTCAGGTCGAAACAGTCCCGTTAACCGGGTTAAACAAATTGTAAGGCTTAGTTGACAGGTGTTACAATAGGTAAAATAAGAATAGTAGGCATTATGCGGTTCGGTTTGGATTGGTTGAAGTCTGCACAAGACTCATCTGGTGCAAGGCTTACTCAGCTGCAGCCTGCTCGTCGATTACTGCTTCTGCTTTGTCCCAGAACGTAAGGAAGAACAGGACCGCCACGCCAGCGGCCAGTCCGGCAGGAAGTAGCCAGAACTGTTGTGCTCCAGCTGCCCAGCCTTCCTGCGTCGTGGGGTCCAGTGCGATCCTGTCCCCCCAATAGCCGAGAACGTAGTTGCCGACCAACATCCCGGCACCATATGTGAGCAGTCCAACAAGTGCCTGTGCACTCGTTCGTGTCTCAGCCGGAGCCACACGGTCCGTGTACAGCTGCCCGGTGACAAAGAAAAAGTCGTAGCAAATGCCGTGTAGAACGATACCACCGATCAACATAGCACTGGAATCCGGGAACATGGCGAACAGTCCGTAACGCGCCGCCCAGGCAAGCATTCCCACCAGCAACATGGTTTTCACACCCAGTCTGACGAGAAAGAAGGGAACAAGTGCCATGAAGACGATCTCGCTCACCTGGCCGAGTGCCATCACTCCACCAGTGCGATTTCCAAATGCCATAGCACCGACAAATTCACCTGTTCGTGCGTAGTAGAACGCCAGGGGAATACAGATCAGGAATGAACAGATGGCGAATACAAGGTAGGCAGGTTTTGCCATGAGCGAGAGTGCGTCAAAGCCAAGTACCTTGACAATATCGACAGGTTTTCCTTTGCCTTCAGGCGGAGAGGCTGGAAGTGAAAAACTGTAGAGCCCATAGATGACGCTCACAATTGCTGCAATCTGAAACTGCACATTCGAACTTCCTGCGTTCTCGATGCCGGGCAGAATCGGAAGTTCGAACAGCCCAAAGAATGACTCCGATATGACGAGGCCAGCGACAATCCATCCGATCGTGCCCCAAAGGCGCACTTTGGGAAAGTCCTGTTCAATATTGTCGACGTTCTGGAAAGTGATCGTGTTAACAAGTGCCAGCGTTGGCATGTAGCAGATGAAGAAAATCAGCAGTCCCCAATAGATTTGGTTCGAGTCCTGGACTCCGCTTACCCACCACAATAGGCCTCCACCGATGAGGTGCAGGATGCCGTTCAGATGTTCTTTGTTCATCAGTCGGTCGCCGAGATATCCCACGATCAATGGCGCAAACAGCGCCGCCCAGGTCTGTGTGGCATAGGTACCGCCAACAATCGTATTGAGTCCTTCCCTGTCTGCGAATAGCTTGCTGAGATAGGTTCCCATCGTGACGAAGAAGACTCCCCAGACAAAAAACTGGAGAAACATCATGATGTTGAGTCGTATTCGCGTGGACATATCCTGAGATTCCTTGATCGGTTTGTTCGCTCTGATCGATTCTCGTGATTATTGGTATCGTGTCGACGGAGATCTTTCAGAATGGTCCGTCGAGGATTCGGTTCGAAGCAGCGACGGATCATGACAGCCGACAGCGGGACAGGCAAGCTGGGCGGTGGTTTCAGATCTTGAACGGGGCAACACTGTGGTGCGACCGTCCATGGCATGGATCGTGGCGGGGAAGGAGACCTGCACACAGCGCGAGGAGAACTGCCCTCAGCGCGTTGCCAGTCCGCGGTTGCGCTTGGGGCCGAGGCGCTTACGCACTGCCGTTATTGACGATGAACAGCAGTGCACCGGACTCTACAGGAACTGTACGTCGCCCTGCTCTTTCAGCAGCTCCAGGACTTCCTTGATGCGTTCCGAGTCGTCTCGGCGTGCCACCAGTGTTGCATCTGGTGTGTGGACGATGATGGAGTCTTCCATTCCCAGCGTCGCTACCAGATGGCCGTCGGTCGATCGGACAATACAGTTTTTCGTATCCACAGAACGCACCAGTCCATCGGTTGTGTTACCTGCCTCATCCATCCCTGCCAGTCGAGGTACTGCCAACCAGCTGCCGACATCGTCCCAGTCAAACGGAGCTTCAATCACGCACACTTGATTTGATCGTTCCAGGACAGCCCTGTCGATGGCGATGCTGTTCATTGCTGGAAACTCTTCGGCCAGCC
>Ga0114933_10003362_pt1 | contig 15645 bp, 10 predicted proteins | sample 4SBtaG_FD_89691 | JGI IMG/M metagenome (GOLD analysis project Ga0114933, IMG submission 89691) | Deep subsurface microbial communities from Kolumbo volcano to uncover new lineages of life (NeLLi) - 4SBTROV12_W25 metaG | ecosystem: Environmental > Aquatic > Marine > Volcanic | place: Kolumbo... | reverse complement strand
TAATAAATATGTTCAGTCCATCAAAGGATACTTTTAGAATGTTCTTTGGTATAATACTCGTCTAATTTATCTAACATTTCATTTACCAAACTCATTGGTGTAAATACTTCACCAAATTTATTCTTTTCTAGTTTCTTTGGTTTCAAACAACTATCAATTAATTCTAATAACTCTTTTGGTCTATCAATCAAACTTTTAAATGACATTTCAAATTGAATTGTTATATTATAAGGTTTGGTATTTTTCTTAATGTATTTTTTCACTATTTTAGTAATTAAATCTATTATATCCTTTTTGTTCCACCATATGGTTGATTGATCATAAATACTTATGATAATTCTTGATTTTGTTTTATATTTTCTAACATTCCAAATATTTTTATATTCTGAATATTTTTAAATATCCATTTGTAATCTTCAAATATTTTATGTTTTGTTTATAAATTTAATTTACACCGAGAAAAAAACCAAATTTATTTTTTTGGATCTCAAAACAAATAATTTAAAATAATATCTGGAAATAATTTAATATGGATAATGAACTTTTGTTTGATGACAAGTATGATTCAAAATCTAAAAAAGATTATTCTAAACATAGAAAAAATTTTGAAAAAATAATTGAAAAAATGAATTTGGAAAACAATGAAAATAGCGAAACATTTAGTTTGTTTGATGATCAAGCAACTTATTTAGAATCCCAAAAAACAAATTCATCTCATAAAAAACATAGAGTAAATTATGTCAATGTAGATAGCAGAAACAGAGTAACAAAATCAATATTAAATTTTAAAAAAATAGATGATTTAGGAACTGATCCATTAAATTTCTTTTCAAGAAATGAAGTGGTTGTGTATCATCCAGAAAATAAAATGAATATTAATGATGTTAACCATGTGATTTTTGAAGGAATTGATGGTTTAAAAATATGTAATTATCCAGCAAATAAAATAGAATATGATCCAAATACAAATAAACCAGTCCATTTAGTAAAGAAATTTCTGGATATCAAAGAAACTATTAATCAGTTGGGTCAAACAATTGAAACATCAGATTATTATTTAATAGAACTTCCAGTCGTTGGGGGAAGTGAATTTATACAAACTGGATCTGGTGGTGGAAGCAATATCAGAGCTAAAATTTTAAAAAGCAACACTGAAATTTATTCAAACACAAGTAATTACAAAGTCAAGTTGAATAAAAAATTCTCCAATGTTGTTTCAATTAGATTATTGAGTACTGAAATACCAAATGTTTCTCTGACGGTTAATAGTAAAAATAATGAAATTAGATGGATAAATAAAGAAGATGGGACCTATATTTGTGATAAAGTTCTTGTGTCTGATTCTGTTTTTCAAGATACTTTGAACAAAAAAAACTATATTAACAATATCAATGAAATAAATAGCAATCCATCCAGTCTTCAAATAGAAATAGCAAGCAATACTTGTAGTGATATTAATAATGACACTGAAATGTTAGCTGCATATAAAATTTTGACAGATGATACAATAACTTGTTCACCTTCTAATTCTGGTTCAGATCCAAACAATCAAACTGATAATGAAATAGACATTTTATATTCCAACAATAAATATTATACGCCTTTTAAATTATTTGATCCGGAATTTTTTTTAAAAAATAGTTATCACAAAATAGGAAAAACATTAAAATATCATTTGGAAGATTTAGAAAATAATCAAGGGTTCACTTCAGATGATTTAAAACAATATATTCCTTGGGAATACAATTATTCAAACAAAGACACTGATGTTCCAGATTACATAGGTTATCAAATATTTGATGTTGGAAGTAATTCTTCCATAAGAAATCAATTTGTTTCATTGTTTGATTCTTTCAATGATGATTACATAGCACCTTCAAATAATATTAAATATTCCAGTCTAATTCCACAATCTTTGTCCAATGATTTTACAGTGAATTTTAATTTAACATATCCTATCAATAGTATTAATTTGGATAAAGCTATCTATAATAATAGAACATTGATAGATATGATGACAAATAAAATGAATTTAGCAAATAAATTTAAATACAGTTGGAAATCCAGAGACTGGTATCAACCTAAAATATCAAATAAATTTTCCCAAAATGATTATGAACAATATCCAATTTTCGATATATCTACTACTAATGGAGGTGAAATAATAGAATTTAGACAATTTAAAATTAGAAGTAATTATCATTCTCTTTACAGAGAAATATTGAATGAGAATGGTTCTATTGGTAAAAATAACATGTGTGTAATATTGAATGCAGGATACCCAGAATTGGCCATCCAAAATCATGGTAATAATTACATAAGTGGTGATAGAATACACATAAAAAATAGCAAAAAAATATCAAATATTGATAAGAACCATATTGATGGAAATCACATAATTAAATCATATCCAGTTTATGAGATTCATGTGCGTTTGATTTATCCTGTTTTAGATGATATTTATTATCTTCCAAGAAATTCAAGTACAATGGAAACTGAAGCTAACAATGGTATAAGCGTTGATTCAAGTGATAGTTTGATCACTATAACAACAACAAGTACTCATGGTTTGATGGATAATGACCAAATTTATATTACTGGAACAGGAGAATTATTAGATGGAAATGATTATTACATTGATGTTATATCAACCACAACATTTACATTATATTCTGATAGTGATTTATCAACTATAGCAGATGATTTGGGGACAACTACACCTACCGGATATTCTCAAGGAACCATTCAACCCACCATAACTTATTTAGACGCATATAAAATAAATAATTCTAATTTATGTGAAATTACAGAAGGTACATATAAAGCATTGTTAGATTATTTTGGTGAAGAAAATCTAAAACTTCTTAATAAAGGTTCATTTAGTGGAATGTTGAAACATGTTGGGTCCAAATTGGTTAATAGTTCTTTGTCTGGAACTAATGGAGCACCAACAGGAAATACAAATCACAACACAGAAACAGAACTATTAGAAATAAAAGGACCAGAATCTCCATTTAGTAACAATGAATTAATTGCCAGATTTGATGAAATAAATAGTAATGACCAACATTTCAGACTTGGACGAATAATCCAAACGGATAGATCTGATTCTAATGGAAATTTTACTATAAAATATGAATTAACAACATCCAGTTCTATTGGAAATTTTACTATAGGAGATTTTATAATTAGCATGGAAACCAATTGTGTTGCTATGATAGTTCCATACAATTGGGATAACTCTTGTTTACCAACTTTAACTGATATAAACGATGGTTTTGAAACATATATTGATGGAAAAATAAGTTCTAACTCTAATTTGGTAAAACCAGACATTTTTGATAAAAATTGGTCTATTAGAGAATTAGACAATGGTTCTAAAAATATTTCTATAGATTTAAATATTGTTCCTGTCAAATCCATAATTGAACCCAAAAACATAGATGACATGAGAATATGTGAACCAATAGAATTTTCATTTCTGTATGGTGATACCAGTTTTAAAAAAGAGTTAGGTCTTTTATCTACACGAAAAAAAGATACACCAGTTGATTTTGTTGAAATAACATCAAATATGAAAAAAGACACTGAATATGATATTAAGTCATCAATGTTCTTGAGTACACATGAAAATATCGAAAATAATTATTTATTGGTTGAGACTGAGAATAACGCTGATTTTAAAGTGGGTGATATTATTTATATAGAAAATCATGTTGTAAACCCATTCTATAAAAAAAATAATATCTATGAAAACATTTCAATAAAATCTATCTATCCATTCAAAGATTGGTTATACAATTTAGAAGCAGAATTTATCAATAATAGCAGTGATGATGATGCCACATCTTCTGTGGCCATCCAAAATCACATTGATAATATTAAAACATGGTTACATGTCAATATTGACAAATGGACAAAAGATGATATAGTGTTTCAAAACTATATAATACAAAATTTTTATTATGGTTCTGATAAAGTGTACAAAATATATGTTGAAGAAATCACAGGTATTGGTCTATCATCTGGTGTTTTTTTAAAAGAAATGACTATCACCAATGATACTAAATCTGTTACCTTGAGTGACAAAATTTTAGGAATAACCAAAATTAAAACTACCACAGATAATGTTTATAACGAAGAAATGATTACTGATATAACAGAAATTACAACATTGTCTGGTAAAAATAAATATTTCATTTATTTTGAAAAACACACAGATTTTGATGTGTCTGAAAATGATTCTATTTCATTTACAGATTCGACTGGTGGAATAGTAATAAGAAGTGCATCAGCAACTATTGATACATTTCCAGATAATTCCACGCTCTACAAAGATGCTAACATAGATTATTTGTACTATTTTTATTTTGCCAATAAAATTATAGTGAATTATCACACTGATCATAGTAAACAAGAATTAGAATATATGGGAAACCATGGGATTCATTTCGAACACACAAATATTGATAGTGTTAATTCAGAAACTATTCCCATTACAACTATATCATCAGGACAACATGTTTATATCTATAATCATCAAAAAGCTGTTCCACAATATTTTTCTGAATCTGATGCTATTGGACAACCACATTTGTTAGAAACCATACGAAATGATTTGGATAAGGCTTCTTGCAAAGACATGAATAAAAAAATAACAGGGATTAAAGATGGAAGTTACAGAGCTTTGATAAATTTGTGGCCAGGAATAATAGGAGATTCTTTATATTTGGATAAGTACAAACCTGGAAAAACTATTGTAATTGATAAAAATTGGACCAAAGATATTGAAGAGGGTTATTTGAACAAAGGAAAAATGAGGATACGAAAAAAAGATTTAGAAATTATAGGAAATAATTTGTTGGAAGGTTTCAGCAGTAGAAATTATGATTCTTACACAGATGATTTGAATGATATAGGTAGTTTTGGTTATTTATCATCATATGCAAATGAAGATGATACCACCATAGAAGTAAATGATGGGTCAGTTTTTAGTGTTGGTGGAATAATAATAATAGATACTATTATCTATTCACAAACAGAAAAGAGTCCTTATTTATCTAAAGAAAAAAATGATATAACAGAAATTAATATAATCACTGATATTTCATCCAACACTATCACTCTCAAACATGAATTGATCAATAAACATTTATCAAGTTGTTTGATTATTGAAAAATACAAAATAGCCTATTGTGATAGTGATATCACTAAAGGTGATTCCACGATTAATGTTAAAGATGCGTCGTTATTTACGACTGGTGATTACATAATGATAGATTGGAATTCAAAACAATCAGGGAACTACACCGAACAAAAAAATATTGTAACAGATACTGATAACACTATTAATACAATAGAACTCAAAAATATAGTTTTATCAAGTTATTCCACAGATGATTATTCTAATAATGAAATTCCCATAGTAATAATGGGAAGTGATATTAAAAATTCATGTGCTTGTACACAAAATGTTTTGATAAATAGTGAATGGTACACCAAAGTTTTTTATAAGGGTTTTGATTGTATTGATATAGATTATGACGCGGATAACAATACTAACACTGAAACAGAATATTACAAAGAAGGTGTTCCAAGTTTTACTAAATTTAGTTCTAGAGAAGTTGAGATAATTGGAATGAAAGGTATAAAAATTGGACAGAATAGTCTTGACACAACTCTACATGATGAGACTATAAGTGACAGGGATTTTTATAAAGATGCCATTTTAGATAATTCATATCAAATAGATCCAATCAAACCTTTGTTGAATGGGACTTATAAAATAGTTCCAGATATAATTCAAGATAACACAGATTACATGATGACTAAATATTATGACTTACCCATTAAAGGAAGTTTTAGTAAATCTAAAGATACTTTTAGTTCTGTTAACAAATGGGATAATTCTTTAACAGATGATTTGGTTTATAATTGTGTTTTGATCAAAGGAAAATATATGGGATATGGTGGAAAAATTACTTTTAAAAAAAAGAAAAGTATCATTAATAATCCTGATGGTTTTAAAATATTAAAAAAAATAAAATTCAATGATAATTCAAGTAAATTCAATAAATTTATAATAGATCTAAAAAAAAAAGATACAAATATAATAACTCATAATAGTAATTTAGATTCTACTATAAGTCCAATTAACCATCTTGTTTATAATCATAATGTTCCATCAAGTGTTTTGTTAGAAAATTTCAATACATTAGATACATTTAATTTATCAAAAAATATCAGAATAGGAATTGGTGGAACAATGTTCAAAAAAATTAAAGATGGACCAATTAGCATTCAAGGTGAAAATTACATTAACATGTGTTTTACTAATTTAACTTCAATAGAAAATATTAATACAAATAATATAGACAATATTTTTTCAAAAATATTGTTATCCAGTGGAAAAAATAAAATCCTTTATAACACATTTGTTCCATCCGTGAAAACATTTTATGATTCTCCGTTAAGTTATTTAGATGAATTACATATAAAATTTATAGATAATAATAATGATGAAGTAGATTTTAGAGGTTTTGAACATTCGTTTACATTGGAGATAGTGGAATTAGAAGATAAATTAGAATATATCAATTCAAGAACAGGAAATATAGAATATTAGAATTCTTGATAAGTTGTGTTTTGTGTGGAAAGTACAAAACAAAAAACAAAGTAGAAAATTAAATGTTTATTTGGCTCAAAAATATTTGATATTATTTGAAAAACACCACAAAAACATGATTTGTATTTATCCTTTGATGGACTTTAGTATGTTCATATAATGGTTTCAATTAATATTTGTGGAAAAATATATTTATTTAGGCTTCTTGTATGGTCATAAATCAAAACAAAAATATATTTTAATAATTTAATCCATTAAAGGATAAAATGAATATTTGGATAATTTCATGGAAAATTTGATTTTGTGGATGGAAAATGAGTTCCAAAACAAACAAAATTTTCAAAAAAAATTTTCAAAAAAAATTTTCAAAAAAAATTTTCAAAAAAAATTTTCAAAAAAAATTTTCAAAAAAAATTTAGAATTACTCAAAAAGTTTGGAAAATCAGATTTTTCAAGGATTTGGTACTAGTCTTATTTCTTTCCATTTTCTATTTTTATAATGTTTTTCTTTGCAATATTTGGGGTATTTATTTAACATATATTCAACACTTTTGTTCATCATGTCAATAGTTCTTTTTTCTGCTAAACCTCCTTTTCCAGTAAATGTCAAAGCATTAGCTGCAATGTTATTAAATCTTACAATAGCCCCATCTCGTTTATATCTAAGAATGGTTCTTTCATAATCATCCCTACAGTCATCCTTGGTTTTTATTTCATCATTGATAAAACCAAAAACCCTTCCTATTATAAATCTTAAATCAGTGGTAATTTTTTTCCCCATCATAAAATATGGATTATATACTGGATACACACCCCAAATAGTTGCTTTGTGTTTTACCATTAATTTGTATCCTTCTTTAATTAATTTTTTGAGATTGTAATCAACCAATTTTTTTTTATCTTTTGCGTATGACAGATGAAGTAAATCATCATCCATCTGAATTATATAATCATTTTTCCCAAAATATTTTCTTATTAATTTGTTACAATAATTTGTTCCTTTGTTTCCACCCAAAAGAATTTTATATCCTGGATTAAATTTCTTGTAGTCTTTAATTTCTTTTGGACCAACAAAAATGTAAATCTTATTTTTAGAAATTTTATTTTTCTTTAACAAAGCCAAAGTATATTTCCCAATTAATTCGCTTCTTTTGTAACTTCTAATAGCAATTTTGTAATTTCCATAACCTTTGTATTTGTTCATTAATAAATTGAGAGAAAAAAAATTAATTAAATAACTTTGTGTTCAAGCACCAATGAGTTAATTAACAAAAAACTATTACAAGTTTTAGTAGGTATGACGATTTTAGAATCATTGCTAAATCAACCTTGTATTATTACCTCAATTAGTGAAATAGTTCATTCAAGTTTGTCCATGTTGATTTGTACTTATTAGAACTCTCGATATGAAATTCTGTTAGCATCGTATTAAAAATGACTGGAGAACATGCCCCTCTTTAAACTTCCATATCCTTTAATGAACTTTAGTATGTTCATATAATGATTTCAATTAATATTTGTTGAAAAATAAATTTATTTAGGCTTCTTGTATGGTCATAAATCAAAAAAAAAAATTAATAATTCAGTCCATTAAATGATAATAAAAACCCATGTTACAGAACCACTCATTAATTGATATATTGATGACAAATATTTATTTTGATAATTTTTTCTAAAAAGTTTATATGAACAAGATAATTTATTACTATCAAACTTTCACTGGATTAACGCCAATTCTAAATGATACCAAAACAACGCATATTTATATTTCATCATTACATTTTGGAACGAAAAATGATGACACGCCATATATCCATCTCAATAACTATCCACCAGATGATCTAAAGTTTAATGATTTATGGAAAGAATGTCAAGAAGCAGATAATAAAGGTGTGACTTTAATGTTTATGTTGGGAGGTGCAGGTGGAGCATATGGAAACTTGTTTTCTAACTATAATATTTATTATCCTATGTTAAAAAAAACCATAGAAAAATATTCTTTTATTAAAGGAATAGATTTAGACATAGAAGAAAATGTGGATATAAACAATGTAAAAAAATTAATCAATAATTTAGATAATAATTTTGGAAAAGATTTTATTATCACTATGGCACCAATAGGAAGTTCATTGATAACCGATTCTCCTGGATTAGGAAATTTTGTTTATAAGGATTTGTTTAACAGTTCAGAAGGAAAAAGAATAAATTGGTTTAATGGTCAATTTTATTTAACATATGATGATGATATATTTGAAAAAGCAGTGAATAATGGGTATCCCCCCGAAAAAATAGTTTTTGGAATGATTTCGTCACAGTTCACTTCAAGTAATTTCAATGATGCTCTACAAAATATTTTGAATATAAAAAAAAAACATGATAATTTTGGAGGAGTTTTTGTTTGGGAATATTGCAATGCTCCACCAAAAGGTATTTTAGACCCAAGCGAATGGTCCAAAGATATTTATAATGTTTTCAAAAAAATTGATTAGTCATTCAATCATCAATTGTGAAATCACTAAATCACACTACACAAATTTAAAATATTAATTTATATAAATGGAAAAATTATATAAAAATAATATTTTTGATAAACCAGAAATGGATTTAAAAGAAAAATTTAGCAATTTGTTTCAGAAACCCACTGAACAATTATTTTATAACATACAGTACAACTCCATATCAATTTTGATTGGAATAATTGTGGGAACAGTGATAGATTATTGTTTTCCACATTTCAGTCCTAAATATTTACATGTGATGTTACTTGAAATTATGGTTCAAACCATATTAATATCAATAGCAGTTTATTACATTCCTAAATTAAGTAAATTAGTTCCATTTTTGGGAAATAAAAATTTTAATTTTTCGAGTCATGATTATACACTTATTTTATCGTTGGTATTTGTGTCTTCACAAATCAATTATTTGAAAAAAATCCAATTTGTATCAAAATATCTCAAAAAAAAATTAAGTAATTTAAGAAATGGAGCATCTGAATATTTTACGCCTAGAATTTCAAAAAAAGAAGAAGCTAAAAAAATTATCAAACAATTTATGAAAGAAAATCCTGGGGTAATTACAATAAATAGCACAAGATCTTCAAATAATATTCCTATTGATCGTTCTGTTCCACAAATTCCCATTCCACAAAATCCCATTCCACAAAATCCCATTCCACAAAATCCCATTCCACAAAATCCCATTCCACAAAATTCACAACCACCAATAGAATTGGAAAATATTTCAAATATCATGCCAAATAATTCTGGACAACTAAAAAATGGAACTTTCATAAACAAAAATATCAGTTCCGATTTGGAATTCCCAATGGCCTCTAATGAATCATCTGGAAATTTACAAAGCAACCTGAATAATATGGATTATAATGAAATATTAAAATCAATCAATAACAAAACATAATTTGAGTAGTTGTACATTTAACAAAAAATTAATCTTTAATTTATGGTATATTTTTTAGGATTAATTGTAAGATGTAAAGATGAATTTTTTATTAAAGAATTTTGTGATTATTACATTTCCCAAGGTATAGATAAAATATTTATAATTGATGATGACAGTAATGATAAATCAATTTATAAAAATATCATTAATAATAAGATTTTTATCATTTATGAAAAAAATATATTGTCTTGTAATTATGTAAATGTTTTGTACAGAAAAATAAAAAAATATTTCAAATGGATGATTTTTGTAGATGTGGATGAATTTATAGTAACCAAAAAAAATATTAAAAATACAATTAGAAATGAATTAAAAACCACATTTAAAAATATTGATTGTGTGAAAGTACCTTGGGTTTTAATGGCTTGTAATAAAAAAAAATATAATCCCAAAAGTATATTGTTGGAAAACACGTATAGATGGAATCATGATAAAAGACACCAATATTCTTATACCACACCAAAATTTGATAAATTCAAATGTAGATATAATACCATTGAAGTAAAATCTATTTTTAAAACTCAAAAATTTAAATTTTTAACTGAACATCACCCTATTTATCCAGTAGGAAAATCCATTGTAATTGATAGCATAAATAAAAAAAATCAAGATTTAACACCATATTATAATAATCTAAGAGAACATGACATTGACGTTGGATATTTGTTGTGTTACCATTACAGAATGATAAGTCATGAAAATTGTGTTAATAAATTAAAAAATAGTCATTTATACAAGACAGAAAATATTCAATTGAATCATCTATTGGCTTTTGATTTTCCAGAAATAACAGATAAAACACTGAGATATAAAACATTTTATTATATGAAAAAAAAAATATTATTGATTAATTTAAGTAGATATAATTCTTTTAAAAAAATCTTGGGATTTAAACAAATTTTTCAAAAACCTTGTTTTAATAATGAAAATAATTATATTATTTTTTTAGAAAATCCTATTATTAGATTTATTATGGCATTTTGTTATTCCAAATTTTTGATGGATTGTTCAAATAAAGAACACAATTCACAATTTTATGAAAAATTAATATCATTTTTCAATGGTCCAAATCATTTAGCTGAAAGTTTGACATCTCAAAACAACAATATGAGAATGATGGCTCATCAATTACTTGATATAGAGAATATAGGTTACATTCATAAAGGAATAGGGTGGTACCTATATAATGGAAATTTTATCAAAAAATTTAAAAATAACATAATTTTTTGTGGTGATATCAATATTGAACATATGGACAATGAAAACAAATATTTTTCTTTGTTGTTTCCAAAATATTCATTTGAACATTTTAGAAGAAACTCAAATAATTTGTTGAGACCAGAAATATTTGTTTTGTCAAAATCAGCGGTTAGAAACATTAAGACATATTTCAAAAATGATTATGAAACATTGGAAATTTTAGTTAAGAATAATTTCATTTCTAAAAAAACATTTGATGAATATCAAATTTTTGAAGAAAAATCCCATACTGCTTATTTGCACCAGTAAAGTTTTAAAATGGGATGGTTCATCTCAAAATTTGAGATATAAATTGTGGTGATGGGTTGTTAATTTTCATTGTGTACAATTTGGTATACTTGTCAAAATTTAACTGAAAAATAATGTTTTGGTTGGTGTTGTTGAAGCCTTCATGTCTCGGGTTATTGTTGATGAAAACAAGCACCAATGAATCAATGTTTCAGCCCATCAAAAAACACCCAAGATTTTGAGTAAAAACTCCTATGAACAAAATCTGCCAATTTCCTGAAAAAATGCCAAGTTAACAGGATTTGTACGGATAATGTACCATCATGAATATTGATATTTTCTGCTAAATAGACTCGTCTCATCAAAAATATTGGTTGGGACAATTCAAGAATTGCAGTTGAACAGTTAAAATGACCCAAATATAAAACATGTTGTGAAAGTTTTGTATCTTTCAAAGTCTGACTGGTTGGGCTTTTAAGTCTTTACACCTTTGAATATTTAAAACGCCGATATTAACATAAATAATAATAAATCATTTATATTATAATTATGAATGAAAAAGACACAGAATACGAAAATAATGATATTGCCTTTGATGTACAGTGTCCGGAAGCAGATGGTGGAGGAATAAAATGTAAAAATTATGAATTATGCGAATCAGTCTTACCTAAATGGTGGTTTGAATGTAAGGGCAATTACTTATGTATTAATTGTCATATGTTGTTTGGAACTTGGAAATTTCAAGGGCAAGAATATAAAACAGGTAAAGGAATACTAGAAATAAGTGATAATGCGGAATGTCCTATATGTTTAGAAGTTAAACGTTCTATATCAAATCCTAATTGTGAACATACATTATGTATTGAATGTTTCAAAAGATGTTATTATGGTGATGATAATACCGAAAATGAACCTAAATTTCCATATCCAGATATTGAAGATGAATATTACGAAAATCAAGAAAATTCCAAATGGGATAAATATAAACCTTTAATAAAAATATATAATGAAGAGTGGAATAAATGGGATGATGAAAAAAATGAAAAATATACAAATGAGGTAAATCTTCGTAAATGTCCATTATGTCGCAAATAATCGGCGTTTTAAATATTCAAAGGTGTAAAATCCCAGACTGATTGATCAGTTATAGACTTTTTTAAGGATGAGGTAAAATTAACTGCTTGTTAGTTAAGGAATGTAAAAGACCAAACTTTACACCGATGAAGTTTTAAAATGGAACAAAAATGGCTTAAAGGTGTAATAATATTATTACATGTAAAACACCGATTTTAGAATGGTCAGTTTTGCTGGACGCAGTAAGGTATGAGGATAAATCGTCCTACTCGCTAATGCTCGTCCATATACATTCTTCGTGTTGTATTTCTGGTTAGGGCTTAAGATGTCTAAAACATTTCTAGGTGTTAATCACTAAGGAAATACAACCTTTAGCAAACGAAGCAGTAAAACGACTGCTATCAGTGGCGTACCCTCATGGGATGACGACGGGGTGTTGCTAGCCCATTTATTTTCTTACGAAAATAAATCCACACAACCAAAATTTACATGTCCTGAAACGGGCAAACTTTAAAGATGTATTATGGGATTTTGTCCCATTTTAAAACTTCATCGGTGTAAAAGCGAGTACAAAAAACTTAGGTGTCCATATGAAATTCCAAGAATAGAAATATTTAATTTTATATTACAAAACTAAAGGATTAGATTTTCCATTGTTACAAAACTAAAGGATCAGATTTTTCATTATTACAAAACTAAAGGATTCGATTTTATATTGTTACAAAACTAAAGGATCAGATTTAATATTGTTACGAAACTAAAGGATTAGATTTTCCATTGTTACAAAACTAAAGGATTCGATTTTATATCGTTACAAAACTTAAGGATTAGATTTAATATTGTTACAAAACTAAAGGATTAGATTTTCCATTGTTACAAAACTAAGATTTAATTTTCCATTGTTACAAAACTAAAGGATCAGATTTTCCATTGTTACAAAACTAAGATTTAATTTTCCATTGTTACAAAACTAAAAGATTAGATTTAATTTTCCATTGTTACAAAACTTAAGGATTAGATTTTTCATTGTTACAAAACTAAAATTTGATTTTCCATTGTTATAAATTTAGTGCGTTTAATTTTACATTGTTTCCAAAATTATTTTCTTGACATAATGTATAAAATGGTATCAGGACCCGATAAAAAAGGATTATACACTTTTAAAAATGGTGTAAAAGCCAGAAAACGAAGAAATGGACAATTCAGAATTGTGAGTGGTGCATCTCCAGCATACATGAAAAAAATAAGAAAGAAAACTCGTGGTGTTCCAAAAAGACGCAGATCCAAATCTAGATCTAAATCACCAAGAAAAAGACATAGATCCAAATCTAGATCTAAATCACCAAGAAAAAGACGTGGAAGACCAAGAAAACCTGGTAGACCAAAAAAGAAAAAAAGACCGGTTAGTTCTCGTCGTTTAAGCAAAAGATCGCTCAGAAGTCTTTACAAAAAAGCCCATAGAAGCAAAAGCAAAAGATCTGGTGACTGGAAAAAAAAAGGAAAAACTTTAGATATGAGAATGAAGTCTCACAGAAGAAGATTGAGAAGAAATCCTAAAATCTTGAGAAGATATGATGTTAGAGGATTTGATGATGGAAGCCAAAAATCAAGAGTTCCATCTTCAAGAAGACGTAAAAGAAAATCAAAATCTCCGAGACGTAAATCAAAATCTCCAAGACGCAAATCAAAATCTAAAAGACGCAAATCAAAATCTCCAAGACGCAAATCAAAATCTAAAAGACGCAAATCAAAATCTCCAAGACGTAAATCAAAATCAAAAAGAGGACCAGGAAGACCAAGAAAAAGAGGTAGACCAAAAACCAAATAAATTCAATAATTAAAATTCTTTGAAACTATCTTTTTACAGTCTTTAGAATCAGGCTTCTAAAGGATATTTTTTTTATCAAATAAATTATTTTTATCTTATTATCAAATAAACGAAATTAATCATATTTGTTGTATGATTTGTGTTGTTTCTGCATTATGTGATCAATATTCTGGTTCAAGTACTCAATTTACTTGAAGTTGATGATTTAATTTTTACAATCACAATTCCAATGGAATGTGTAGAAATGTTACGTGAACAATATAAAATGACATAGTGTGTAATTTTTATCAAGTATAATATTTGAAATAATTTTGCAGATTTTATTTTTTTATATTTAATTTTAATATCTGCTTCATCTACAGAATCAATAAATATCCTTTAGAGACCTGTGGTGTAAAAAAACACCATGGTTTCTGGAGGGAAAGACTATGGTTGCCCAAACTTGTTGGGCCATGAAAGGATAGGTGGTATCCTTTAATGGACTGAACATATTTATCAAAACGTATTTTTGTTTTGATTTATGACCATAACAAGAAGCCTAATAAATATATTTATCGACAAATATTAATTGAAATCATGGTGTAAATATACACCATGGTCCATTAAAGGATAATGGATGTGGCTTGAATCTTTTTAATTTTATATAAAACATTTAGAAGAATGACATAAACTATTATAATTAGAATCACCTTGTCTGTTACAAAACCCATTCTCCTTTTGTTTCACATTCCATTTTGTATAAGTGAATATCATTCTCAAATTGGTGCCACAATGGTGTTGCAGCATTAGAAAATATAGAGGCATAAATTGTAAAATTGTTGGAAAAACTATTTTAGGTTGGGTGATTACATTGGTAGTTGTTGGTGGTATAACTGTATTATTAGTATTATTTGCTATCCTTTGATGGACTGAACATATTTATTAAAATGTATTTTTGTTTTGATTTATTACCACACAAGAAGCCCAAACAAATATATTTTTCAACAAATATTAATTGAAACCATGGTGTATATTCACCATGGTCCATCAAAGGATACGTGTATTATTATCCTTTGATGGACTGAACATATTTATTAAAATGTATTTTTGTTTTGATTTATTACCATACAAGAAGCCTAAACAAATATATTTTTCAACAAATATTAATTGAAACCATGGTGTAAATATT
>Ga0114933_10003361_pt1 | contig 15657 bp, 27 predicted proteins | sample 4SBtaG_FD_89691 | JGI IMG/M metagenome (GOLD analysis project Ga0114933, IMG submission 89691) | Deep subsurface microbial communities from Kolumbo volcano to uncover new lineages of life (NeLLi) - 4SBTROV12_W25 metaG | ecosystem: Environmental > Aquatic > Marine > Volcanic | place: Kolumbo... | reverse complement strand
TGATTCAGATGAATTCAAGGAGGAATGGGCGTGAAGCGTTATCCTAAGTCACCTGCAAAGCGTCAGGCACTAAACATGGTGTTGCTGCAATACACAGTCATTGAGGGTAGTGGTGCGGAATACTGGTTGCGTGAGGCCGAAAGCAATTGGCATCAACCAGTGATATGCACCAAAGCAGATATTGAGTGGGCTATGCAATACATGAATGAACGATACTGGTACATTCTCAATCAATACCTAACTGATGAGCAGATTCACCAAGCACGAATGAAAAAGTTAGGATTAAATACACAACCCCCTTCGGAGGGTTTGCCACAAATGATGGAGAGTGAGTGAAATGACTGAAATAATACTAACTACGAACAAAGAGCCTAGACACACAGAATGCCCCAAATGTGGAGATACCCCTTACATGGAATTAACACTGACTACTGGTGACGAAGTGCGCTGGTGTGCCAATGATTGCTATAAGGAGAGTGAGTGAAATGAGTTTATTTAACAGGTATGGGCGAAGAACAACGAAAGACAATTGGTTCAGGGGGGAGGAAACACTCTCTCGTGAATGGAGGTTATACAATGATGCCATCGGAGGAACTGATGGTAACACTATCAAGAAAGAGGGCTGGGAATCATGGTTGGCTCGTGGGTTGAATACTAATAATTACTTTCAAATACAGACAGCATTCAATCAGCGCAAAGAGAACCCTAGAACTAACTATTTGAGTCACGGCAAAAGAGGGGGCGTGGTGACACGCACAAAGCCCTTTGTTGGTGATGAAGTGTTGTCTATAAATGAATGGCTTGATAGTCAAAAAGAGAGGTATTATGAGACACAGAACGCAAACGCTTCAAACCACCTATCACGGATGGTTATAATAAGGGTGAAAAAGGATGTTGAATCGAGCCAGTGCAACGGCAGAACAATTACCCCAAGCAGCCCTAAATTCCCTGCCCTAGCACGAATGCACAAGCCAGTAGGGAACGATGAGGAAATACCACACAGGAACATGACATTACAGGAATATCATGTATTGTGCCGAGAGATACTACAACCATTGATACAGGTATTTGACGCCGAAACCGAGGAACAACCTATCTCTACAATAATGAGATTCAACAAAGAAAACAACCCGGTGGAATTTGAAGCAATATGTCGCTATAAGGCTTTAGGACATTGGGTTACTGTATGCCAGAAGGTGAATGCGGTCCCCAAAGCGAACAGGATGGGGTATTACTCATGGCAATACAATACTTATCTGAATGATTTTGCTGATTCTAAGAAACAACAATACCTTACGAATATGCGGGCAATCGACCACACAATACCAGAACCGAACTGGAAACTACTCGAAGCCCATCAAAGAATGGTGAACACATCCTATTCTGGTCGGAAACAACGTCTGGCAAAAACAGAACAAGAATTGGCACAAACTCAAAAGAATTTAGACCAGTGGGCCAATCCACTTTGGGTTGAAGAATATGTTGCGAACCAAATATCAAATCTCACACAGCAGCGAAATACCAAAAGAAAAGAATTGGATAGATTGACTGATGAAAAACTAGATGATGAAAAACTCATTGCTTCATTGTGAGGCTGTTCAACACAAATCATGGGGGTAAAGTCATGGCTGAAAAAACCTGTATTCATTGTGGGGCTAATTGTATGCGTAGCAACCTATGTCAATGTGGCAGCCAAGCCTTCAAGGAACTAGACCCGGATAAGAAAGGTAGTGGTACAGTCATTAAGCCAGTGGTTCACAAAACCCTAATGTGTGACCGCCACAAACAATATCTGGTGCTTAGTATGCAAAGGGTTGGGTACAACGTATATCGCTGTAATCATGGTTCTCGACCGGGTGCTTCTAATTGTTACAACAGTATTAGGGTGTACGGTGATGAACTGTGAGCAGTATAAACAACAACAAATGTGGTGGTGCTAGAATATGGCATGGATTCAATGTAGGGATAAAGGGCAAAGCCGCTAGGAAAATCTGGTATGCTATCAAACACACTACTGGAACACCACCAACGATTCTTGAGTATCACCCTAGTATGCCACCCTATGTGAAAGCAGATGGGGAACAGGTAAAACAACGAGCAACATGGGTGGTTCACCACGAAGAATCCATATACAAATTCAGTGGTGCATCCAAACGGGTTGTCGAGGAAATCGAGGCCAACGGGCTAGGAGAACCAGAAGAGGCATCGGTATGATTGAAGGTGTTGTTCTGGATAATTGTTTGCATATGACTGGAACTAGATACCATACACTTTGTGGTAACTCACTGGCCGAAGCGAAACCCCTGACCTTTTTCCGTAGGATAAAAAATCTCGATATTGTTCGTTGTGCTCGTTGTGCTAAACTGCACGAGAATTTACTACTGAACACACAGGAATTGAAAATGAGAATAGTAGAAGAGGAATATGTGTACGAAGAGTTTGAGATTGGGTCAGGAGATTAGAAGCCCTTTAATACACATACCCCTTCGGAGAGTCACCGAGAGTGAGACTATGCTAGTAATGAAGAACTGGATTGATGATGAAAAGTGGCTGGTAGGGCCAGTGAATGGTAAGTATCTGAATGCCATGCACTTAGCCCGTCAGGTTTGTATGATTGAGAACTATGATGAGATTGTGAGAGAGGCATACTTGTACGCATGTAAGCATGAATCCACAATTCCATACATCAGAAGTAATGCCTTTAGTGCTGGGAGAACGAGCAAACTTCTAGTGCAATCCGGGCATCTCAAAGCAGCAACAACGGCTGAACGAGCACCATTGAATCTGTGGCATAAAACAGACAAGGTACAGGGCAAACACAGACAGAACGGTAGGCGCATCCGTGGTACGATTAGATTGAATAAGAATAAATCATGTAGTGGTAGGGGTGGCCCCGGTTACGGTGTTTCCGCTTCACTACTAAGTGGTGCTGCTCGATTCATTGAGGTTCTAATACATGAGATAATACATGTTATTCATTTGTCCTGTGTTCACAAAGCATCAATAATAAATAATGTCAGGCGACCACATTGCCTCATGTTTAACCACATACTGCTCAACACGGCGCACGAAATAATTGGTCTAAGTGATAGTGAAAGAGACCCCCGATTCATGGGTTATAGTGTGGGTAATGGCTATGCACCATCAAGGAAATTGGAGAAAATAATCCAAAAGAAAATTGATGATGGTGATGAAAAAGTCATGGCACTATTCATTCACAACAAATCAGAACCAAAACCAAAGAGACCACGTAAGGAAACAATTTACCGAAGGAATGCAGATTATATTATTTGGCTCGGTGATGATGATGATTGTGAATCTGACCATGTTGAATGGCGTGATGCTCAAGCACTTATCACATACCTTGAGGCGAACAATACGAACTACGATAAACACGGTGACCGTGTTGCACTCATTGAGCGCAGAAGTGCCGACTGGGATTATGATGTACTATGGGAGGCGAGCGAATGAACATATTTGTATTAGATAATGACCCCGCAGTAGCGGCACGAATGATGTGCGACAAACACATACCTAAGATGGTTCTCGAGTCAGCACAGATGATGGCCCAAGCCCTGCGCCGTCATGGTGCGACTGATGATATGATGCCCCTAACCAAGAGTGGCACACCATACAAAGGTGGTCACAAACACCACCCATGCACAGTATGGGTTGGCGACAGCCGTGAGAACTTCAAGTGGTTGTCTCTCCATGCAAAAGCACTGTGTGAAGAATACTACAACCGATTCGGTAAGCATCATGCTTGTCATGACCCCATTATCATTATGTCCCGTATGACATTATTCATCCCCAAAGGTGGGGTTACACCCTTTGCTCAAGCCATGCCTGATGAATACCGTGACAATGATGCGGTCAAAGCATACCGGGCATACTACCATTCCAAGACATTCGCCAAGTGGGATAAGGGAACACCTGCCCCTAATTGGTGGCAAGGCGTGGAGGTGAGTGAATGAGCCAACCTGTTAGACGACCATGTTGTTCTGTCTGTGACTCGTTCATTGTGTTCATGGTGGATGTTGATAGGGTGGCTGGTACGGGTGGTAATCACTGGCGTTGCCTTAACTGTGGTGCTATGTTGTATAAGTCTGAAAAGACATCTACACGTAAGACAGATGCCTTTATTCACACATTAGAAGAACGGCAGCAGAAGGCTCAAAAAACCAATGAGATGTTTTTATCTAATCCTAATCTTCACGAACTCAAAATGAAAAGTATTGACCTTCTGGAATATCAGAAGTTAATAAATCAAGGAACAGATGAAATGCAGGTGACTAGAGAATTAGATATGTGGCTAAATCATTCTAAAGACTGGTCTGATATGAATGACGGTAAAGGGTTCAAGTCTTTACAGGAAATCATCAACCGCTTACATCGTCTCGAGCATATCATGGGGTGGTTTATTCATCACCCGGATATGCCGAAATATGAAGAGTTTGCAGATGGGATAAAGGACATTCAACATATTAGAAGTGACACGAAATGGGGCGGTATTGTGAAAGAGGTGAGGGAATGAGTCAACCACCACTTTACCGCTGGCAGCGTGAGGCTAAACAGATTTGGTTGGATAACCAGTATTGTAATGATGAGCCGATTAATGAAATAACAATCGCAGGTGTCACAGGTTGTGGTAAAACACGAGTCGCTACGGAAATCAAAGCCGACTGGATGAAGAATCAGAATCAGCCCGGTTGGGAATTTGTCGATATGGTTACCATCATCGTTCCTCGCAAACCACTGATGATTCAATGGCGTGATGCTCTTATTGAATCAGGTGATTCGCCACAGGACATAGGGAGAATTGGTGGTGGTAGTATCAAGGGTTGGAAAGCAGAATTGAAACCCCGTATCAACATCGTCACAATCAATGCTATGCGTGATGGTAAAATGAAACAACACCTAACAAACCCTGATTGGGAATTAGCAGATGTTACACCCAGTCACCTAGTAATAGTGGATGAATGCCACAACCTTCGTGGTGAAAAGAACCGTCTAGCATTGAGCCGTGAGAACTGCCCTCGTGATGCCGTTCTAGGTCTGTCGGCCACCCCACACCCCACAGCAGAAGCGAGAGCCGTTGTTGAGTCATTGTGTGGCCCAATAGCCTATTCTTATCGCTATGGTCAAGCACTGGCTGATGGTGTGATACCACCATTCAAATTGAATGCTGTTCAAGTATCATTATCACCAGAAGAAAGCAGGGATATTGTTGTTCTCGACCAGCGGATAAAGGGCGTTATGCGTGATAGAAACGAAGCGTTTGACCACGGAACTAGGGCGCACCTAACTCAAATCGCCAAGCAATTAGGAATGAAGCGAAAGAGAATTCTCAATCGCTGCCGTTCCCGGTTCGTTGCTACTCTTAACATTCTCAATGTTCATGGTCCTGATGCACCCACACTACTATTTCACGAGAGCATCCCTGACATTGAAAGACTGGCTGAAATGACCCCCCATTTGACACCCGCACTTTATCACAGTCAGCAGAAAAAGGCTGACAGTGGCCTAGAGCGTTTCTTACGCAAAGAAACCAATCACCTATACTCATGCCTATCCTTGACCGAAGGATTCAATGTGCCGTGGGTACAGGTAGCAGTAATGATGAGTGGCCCTAATGCGCCACTACGAAGAATACAAACTCTAGGTCGATGCCTTCGTGGTAAATCAGATACCCCCAATGAAATCTATTTCCTGTATGTGCCGGGAACTAAGGATGAAACTGGCCTTTACAATATGCTTAACGCTGGTGATGTACCACAAACAATACAGGTAAATGGTGACACAATTTCAGTCGTTGAACACTATCGTTGGTCAGCATCAGAATCTAAATGTATTCCCATTGATGCACCGAAACCCCCTGAAGTATTCATAGCGAGAACACGAGATGATGCACCACTAAGAGGGAAAACCGAAGGGCGACCAACGGCTGCTGAAATCATGGAGAGCCGAAGAACTGGTGAACCAATCCCCCGGTTGACTTGTGATGAATGTGGGCGCACTTTCAAAGGTAATGTCGGTCTTAACGACCATCATTGTATGTCAGTGATTGACTATTCAGCCCCACTATCAGATGAAGAGGAATCAGATACATTGGATTTTCTTAGAGGCTACAAAAGTGGTGATGAAACACCCACTAATGGGGAATAATAGTTATGGTGGATGGTTGGTTAGAAAGGAATGCAGTTTTTCATCAACTAAAACAATGCGCTGGTCAAAAGATTAAACCTAACTCACTACCTACAAAAATGGAATTTATTTGTGAAAAGTGTGGTGTGTCATACCGGTTTGAGCGAAACTTTAATCCAAGAATCAGAAAAGCAATGCTACGGTATATTGAAACCCGCCAATGTGTACCAAAAGCAAAACCAAAAGCAAAAGTGCTGCTACACAAAGAAAAGGATATTCTGAACCATGTTGCACGTCAGATAGAGGTACGCCACCCGGTTCAGAAACCTTATCAATATCCAAAAGATTTGAGCAATCCGGATTTTTTTATTCCTAGTGATGATAATATAAAATGGGGTCGGGATAAGGCTAAAGAATTAATGAGGTTCAAATTTTTTGAGGAAGAATGATGAATCGTTCAAATTGTGTTGAAACACCCAGTAGTGATTGATAGGGGTCATTAAAGAACCAAGACCCTTTGGGGTCGGTTATGAGAACGCCAGCGAAGCAGTACCTTGAAGAGTACCGCCAGTCTTTTGTGATGATTGAGAGGCGTTGCCGTAAGCAATGTGATTCGTGGCTCGACATAGTGAAAGAACTACACATAGACCGAGGCTCACTACTCGGTTCGGAACAGTTTGGTAGTTTATCTGGTGTAGAGCGAGCAGATGCACTACACGAGATAGATAGCCGCATCACCCTATGTTACACCACCATCAACGACCTTCACGCACGTAAGGAAAAGGAATTAGTGGTCAAGCGTGGATATAGGCGTAGGTGTTCTAGGATTCGATTGCAGGTATCACGGCTTAGTGATGAAGCACTGGAACGAGGGTGGAAGTGGAATAATGATTGACCAATCAGGATTTTACTGGTCAGATGGTGATGAAACATCCCTTCTAATGAGCATCATTGGCCCCGATAAAAGTGGGTGGCACACCGCTACCATTGAGGTAACGGGCGACCCCAGTATAGGTCAAGATGGGGCGCAACAACTACTGAAAACAATGGCATACAAAAGACCACGAAAGAACGAGTGGGAATGGAAACAAATCAACACAACTTACATGAGGAAATCAACTACCTATTATGAGGTAAAACTAAGGAGAGAGAAAAATGAGTGAAGAGGAAACCAATAAGTGTAAGGATTGTGATTCTAATATGATAAATTGGCAACCCGGAACACACCCCGAAACACAAGAGGAAACGGCTCGTGTGCGTTGTGTTCAATGCCGCAGGTGGGAATGGGTATGACTGGATTTGATATTGATTTGGGTCCCTTACCACCACCAGTGGAACAGGATTTGATATGGGCCAATCGTCTGTGGAATGCACTTCGTCTTGAGGGAACGAATGGTGGTGTTTGGGATTACCCAACCGTGGGTCGCTATCAACGAACAGGAGGAAATGAATTGACTTTAATTGAGATTCATGCGTCTAATAAACTCGACCAAATAGGTGCTTCGCTATGGAACAAACATGACTGGGTTTGTTTGCTCGCCTATGCTATTGGGTGGGAGGTCGTTAGTGACCAAGTGAGGAAAGCCGATACAATAGTGGTGGATGGTGAGGCCAACGAACCCAACTTAGAAGATATTGGGTCTGTTATGGTTTGTGATTGTGGTTTGATTTATTCATTACAGGGGTCAGACAGTACCAACTTACGCCTAAACATAAGTGAGTCAGGGGAATGTCTTAATTCTAATTGTCAAACCATTTTACCAGAACAACATAGAGGGGTTTTGAATGTTGTTGACGATAGTGTATTGTTGGCTAAAATGGATGCTCAAGAACAACTAGCAATAGCCATTGATGAAGATGATTACCCACTACCCCCTGTTGAGGTATTAACTGAATCACGAAGCGAAGAGGAATAACGAAACCCTCTTAAACCCCAAGCCCTTCGGCGGAGATATGAGTAAAGCGAACTTCGCCAACTTTGCAGAAAACCTAACTGATGCGGAATTGCACAATTTAACTGGTGTGGGTGCATCCCTTCGGGAATTCGGTAAAGTGTTAGAAGATGAGTGGCGTAGTCGCAATGGCGTCTTATTAGACAAAGACCAAAGGGTGCAAAATGAAGGCAAACCAAACGCAATAGCCAATCCCACAATTAACATAGAAATACCAGATGCCCTTAGTATTGTATTGAAGCCATCATCCGATGGTGGTGGTAAGACTCGTGGTAACGGTTATGCCAATGATGTTGGTTTGTCTGACAAAGTAAAAACTGGCAATGTTCCACCCACTCTTTTGTTGGAAATTCTCGTTGATAAAATCGCTACTATGCTCGATGGAAATATAGCAGCAAAGGCGTTGAATGATATTAGAGATGCACTACAACATTGCATGACTATTAGTGATGGTAAATTTTCTTTTGATAAGTCAAAAGCACCACCCTTGAATCACCCGGTTCAAGTGGTGGAATGGCTTAACTCTCTCAAACAGGAATTCATCGGTACAACCGCTGGTTCCACCCATGTTAGTATGCAGGTCATACCTGTTCCAATAGATTCCACCACCATTGAGCCGACCAGAAACGACCAATCGTTAGGTGTCCCATCCCCTCTTCAAGAGGTTAAAACGGCTTCGACAACAACAATGACAACGGTGGAAAAAAGCCCTTCTGATACTGGCGAAGGCAAACAAATTACTTTGAAGGATTGGTGATGAAACATGGCTAGAAAACATAGAACATTTGATGAGAAAGAAACGGATAGGGACAATATAATTACTGTATTGCTTCAAGCGAAAGACTGGGTTAGACCGGGTTGGGTGTCTAAGCGAATTATGACTAGCACTAGAAATCTGGTGAATCACGATTTGGTTACAATGACCGCTGGTGGAACTTTAGAAAGAACGGCAAAACCATTTAGATATGCTATTGCTGGCAGATTCCAAAGAAACCAATTTATCAAAGACCGACCAGTGAAACCATCCTGTATTGTTTGTGGTACAACGAAAACTTCACAATGGAGATTGAAGCAAACAACATGTAATATCTGTTATTGCAGGGAACGCCGTGAAGCGAAGAAAGCCAACAACATAGCAGCACCCCAAGATGTGGATTTGCTCGATGATAGCAAATATGCTGATAACATCAAAACACCTTTTGACTGGTACGAAGCATCAAAGACTTCCCATGCGAACAAAGGATGGTCTGATGCCGAAATCAAGGTTCTTATCAGTGAAGTCAGGCAGCAGTTATCGGTTCTTGAAATCGCCCGAAAGCATGGGCGAACAGTGAAAGCAATCAGTAGCAAAATATACAAATTAATTGCAGAAGGTAAAATTGATAATCATGGCGGCAAATCAGTCATTAACCACAACCCACCCAGTCGTGTGAACCGTGAGGTTCGTGGTAACACACTACTGGATGGTGTAAGTGAATTGGTTGAGAGGTCAGAAAAGTATTCAGCATTACAGGCAGCAGTAGCGAAATTCCTTCAAGGAAATCTAACACTGGCTGAATTGAAGGCGGCGAGTGAATGAGTGACAACAAATACAACCAGATACACCACAGCACGATTGATACTTCATTCAATCCCGGTGAAGAGGTACACATACTGACTCAAGACGGGCGCAAAGAACGACTGGTTAATGTCCGTGTCAATCGAGTAGCACCTAGTAAGTCTGGTCATGTTGGCTACACTAAGAAAGGATTTTACTTGAACAAACAGGAGGCCGAAGATTTGCGGGATGCCTTAATAGAATTACTCAATGATGATGATGCCTTTGGGGTGAGTGAATGACTATACCCCTTTGTCATACCGTCCGTAAACTAGAAACACTACTAACTACTAAAGAAACTGTTTGGTCAGATTACTTCACCCAAGAATTGCTTGATGTGTTTTGTTTTCATTGGGTCGATGATGAATGGAAATGCAGAAGTAACACAATACAACACTTCATGCTTTATCCTATTATGGGCTTTGTTACTTTACCTTATTTTGATGATTTGGTGAAAGCAATGAGAAAAATAATAATAGAAGTAAAAATACCAGATGTTGGGGTGAGCGAATGAGCGATTCTAAAGTACAAACAGTATCAATACAGGACATAGCAGCAAACCGATTGGTTTGGGCTTTGAAACTACAAAAGGATGTTGAGATGTGGAAAGCGAGATACGAAGAATCTAATCATTACCTTGACTTGATGTGCGAAGGTAGTGGAATTGCTGAACTTCAAGAATTAGTAGAGAATTGCGATTGTGAAATATGTGGTGGTAATAATGGAACAAAGTAAGTGGATAAAGGATAAACCCAAAGACGACCCTGATGATGGATTTAGTGCAACATGGCTTAAGGAAATTACCACAGATACCGACACCTATACCTGTCGTTATTGGCGGTCTCACTATCGGGAATTTAAGAATGGCTATTCTAATTGGAATGGTGAAGTTTCACGATGGGGTTGGCTATTTACTATTAGGAATAGCGAGGGTATTATTATTCACAAATCAGAAGGCTACGGCTACGCTGATAGCCGAGCCGGTGCGTTGTCTTGTTCCCTGAATAGAATTAAGTCTTGGGAATCATACGATTCAGATTTACAGCAAAAAATGATTGATGGATTTAAGGTGGTGAGCATTTGGTAAATGGTGAACTGGTGTTTGATGGTCAAACAGGTAGTAAAGAATGGTATAATTTCCATGCTAACGAAATTAGACGGTTGTGTTTGTTTCTCGAATTGCCACCTTATGTGGTGAGTCATGCTAAAACGCTGTGGTTGGGGACCATTACTGCTGGTCGTGCGCCTATGCCATTGATTGTGGATTGTGTATATATTTGCGCTAAACTGTCTGGTAATAGGGTGAGTGTACCTAGACTAAAAGAGGCCACAAAGGAATTGTGGGGTAGGCCAATAAAAGCATTAACACTGGATAAACGAACCCAAGAACGCCGTTGGGTTTGGGATTACAAAGACTTGATTTTATCATTATATCCTGATGAAGTAGCATGGGATGATTTTGTGAGTGCGTGGAGATGATAGTGTGACCGATTTTACACACATTGCTGCCTGTTGCCGTGAAGCCTATAATGGTGTCAAACGGCCAGCATTGGTGTTAGAATCGGTTTTCAATTTAGCAATCGATGAAGTGCCAGAACTCATAGGTTTTTTCCATCGTGATACACGTATGGTTGGTAAACTAACTGATGAAGATTTGCGTGAGATTTTCTTTTTACTTACTGATGTTTACCCCGAAGAGGTTGATGATAACCCGGATTTGATTCGGATTCTAGCGGACCTTTCACCTGCAAAAAAGACCAATACCACTTTCAAATTTGCATACAGACAAATGAGTAGTATTTTAGGGTCAGATGTGTCTAATGAAGGAAAGGCAATGCACCTTCAAGCATTAGCAAAACTGATGGATAAAAAGGATATGTACTGGTTCTTACTTCGTTTAACTGGTAGGGGAACGCCTTTCAAAAGTCGAGATGTTGTTGAAGCATTAGCAGCCCATTATGATATTCCTGTTGCTCGTGTTAAACGACAGGCTATTTTTACTTCATTGCCTGTTCTGGCAAATCAACTAAAAAACAGAACAGTAACCTTCGGTATGCCTAGTGTTGGTGACAAACTACTGATACCAATACCACATCGTGTTTCAAACCTTGAGGAATTACCATATCCAGTTAGTCATGTTGAACTGATACAGGGAGAGCGTTTGTCTTTACACCATTCAATGTCCGAACCACATTCTTTAACGGTACTTATGGATGCTAATGGTGTAGTAATTGAATCAAAGGAATCCCCAGTATTGAAAGAATTTATTGACGAAATAAAAAGCAATGACCAGTATAGTATTCCTTTTGGTATTTATACCATTGAAAGAGATAAGGATGATAACTTTTGGTTTGTCGATATTTTATTACATATTGATTCAGACATCCATGACAAAGCATGGGGTGAACGGCAACAATGGATGCAGTTAAACATCCCACCACATCTCATCAAACCTAAGAATGAGGTAATGAACATTATACAACTTCAACAATACACACCTAAGAATGCCATTTCTTTCATTTACAATGGTGACGCCATACAAACCTATACCAATTCTCGTGAAGAGGTCATACTTTACAGCACGAAAAGCAAGGGTAGTGTGTTGAAGGTGGTACACGGTGTTTGGCAGCATGTTGAAGGGCGTGGTCTGGTGCTAGGTGGGTGGCAGGTTGCTGCTCGTGATGGCGTGGATGGCTACTATAATGTAGGTATATTGGGTGCTGACCCACTCACCCAACGTAAACTGGTCAAACTCACTAAAGACGGCAAAGCCGTTGAAGGGGAAATAATTGAAATGAAAGGCCCGACCTTTGTTGATGTCGATATTCACTTTGCTAACTTTGATGAAAACCGGGGCATTATTATACAGGGTTTGATTATTGGTATTTGTTCTGATGCAGGGCTATCTGATGTAGCCCCTGTTGAACAATTAGAATGGATGGTTGGTGACGAAGCGTGAGCGAGGGGCAAATACCACCGTGGGAACACCCTGACGCTTTTGGTGTTGAACGCACCAAGAATTGGAACGGGAGGAATTGTGTTGGTTGTGGGCGTTTCCGAAAGGGGATTCGACCATCCGGGGCAATGTGTGAGCCATGCCGTAACATTCGCTACTGGCCTACGTGGAGACCCCGTGTGATTCGGGCAAAGCATAACCAGCGTAGCACATGGTGGGCTTTTGTTGGGTTCGATGAGAATGGAGAGTGGATTTGGGAGAAACCCGATGATGCTAAAAAAAATAAAGGATTTGTTTGATGATGGAACTGACTCAAGCCGATTTGACTTTGTTGCTTTTGGCACAAAACACCACAATACGGGTGGTTTGTTGTCGCACTACAAAAAACAAAACTGGCTATAACATTAGACCCGAATGTCGTATATTCAATGGTAAGCAAATACCTGAACAAATTTTTATTTTTCTCAAAGAACATGGCCTACCTGTTCAGACAAAATATACTAAACCCGAACATTTGAACAGGTTATTGCGTTTACTCAAACCATTTGCTGAATTTACTCGTAAACCACAAGGTTATTTAGACGCATTGAAGCACCTTGACACCCTGCCAGTATTGCGGGTTCAAGATGATGTAAAAAAAGCATTAGAAATACTAGATGGTGAATGAAATGTTATTTGATGAAGTCACCACAAAAGACCACGATTGGTTTGATGTTTGCCCTAATTCAGATGAGGTTTACATGGATAGTGATGATGATAAAGGGGTGTTTGACGCCGCCAAAATTTACTTAGCAGAATATGACAGGGAACGAGTAAGAGATATATTAGCAAGTGGTCGATTTTATGATTCATATTTCATTTCTGTATTAAACGAAACACTACCAAACAATGAAGGTATCATATTTTGTGCGAGAGAACTCATGCGAAAAATACCCTTTGGGTTGTTCTGGTCTATTGTGGCCTTTTCCCATAGCGGGGTTGGTACACAAAGAATAGTGTTCCCTGATAAGGAAATGAAGGGGGTAAATACAACCCGTATTCCTAATAGCCTACTAAGTGCCTTTGGCCTTCGTTCTTTTGAAAAGCAATGGTTCCATCGTTTGGCAGCCAACGAATCCTTTGTTCGGATGGTTGCAGGTAACATAAAAGACGAAGATTGGAAATACATCATCCATAATAAATGCACCCTATTAAAAAAAGAGCCAAAAGGCACTACTGCGAGCCAATGCACCTCTAAACAGGAGGCCACACTATGGTAACAATACCTTTATACCCAACCCCCTATTCCGCCGAACCCCGAAGGAGAGATGAATGAAATGCAGTTATGGCTCAAGTATAGACCAACTACCCTATGTGATATGGTAGGGTTAGAGGCATTGAAAGTCGATGCCCCTTCATGGTCTGTGGCGGGTACTCTTCGTTGTGGTGGTGTTATCTTTCACGGGGGACCCGGAACTGGTAAAACATCGGCGGCTCAAGCAATAGCGAGAGATATGCTTGGGGAAACTTTTGATACTAATTACCATGAATTCAATGCTTCTGATGAAAGAGGTATTGCCTTCGTGCGTGATAGGTTGAAGCCACTGGCTAATCAAAGACCCTTTGGTAGTGATTTCCGTATTATATGCTTAGATGAGGGTGATGGTCTTACTCGTGATTCTCAAGACACTTTGCGTCAAATCATAGAACAAACCAGTAGCCATAACCTATGGATAATAACCTGTAACCGGGTTAGTCGCATTATACCCGCTTTGCGTTCTAGGCTACCATCCTATGTCTTTTCATCATTAGAAGGCCAAGAGGCTGATAATTTAATTTACAGAATAATTGAAGAGGAAAACTACCCGGTTGAGTGGAATAGTAGTGTTCACGCCTTAGTAAAGAAAAATCGTGGAGATTTAAGAGCCTGTCTTAAGGTGCTTCAACTATGTAATCCAGCAGAACCCGATTCATTGATTCAGAATATACAGGTGGATTGGGATGTAACGGCTGAACTGTATGGTTTGGTTTGGGATGGTAAACTCACAGGTGACGCAACAATAGAGCAGACGAAAACCACCATCAAAAGAGGTCTTACTCGTGATGAAATCATTGCTGGTTTACATTCCGCCATGATGCGTAAGTATAGAACCGAAGGGGCCGATAGTCGACCCCGTATTCTCAAGCATTTACTTATTTTAGGGCAATGGGCGGCTCGGTCACCAGACTGGGTTGCAGATGATTTATTATTCCTCCAATCGTTGGTAGGAGATTTTTATAGTAGAGGTTGAAAATATGAGTAAAGAATTAGGAAATGAATGTATTGATGAAGCAGCAAAGACGCTCGGTGTTAGCCGTGAAGAGGCAGAAGCCTCCTTTGGGGCTTGGATGAAAGACACTTTCCCCGAAACATGGGAAGAGGGGTTGGATGATGAAGATTACAACCACTTTGCTGATATGTGGTATCTAGCCGTTTCACCACGAACCAGTAGTGGTGGTAGTGGTGGTGAAGAATGGGTTGGTATGTTCATTGGTTTTGACCGCCGTTTTGATATGATGAAGCGTAAGCGTGAGATGGTAATTGATATTGCTACTGCTAACCTATCTGGTGCTATTGCTAACGGCTTTACTTACAATGGTAACAAAGTCGGCATTGGTCGTGCTTTCATTCAGAATGGTGTTTGGAATGTTGAACATTCAGCGGGAACTTATGTTTCAAAGGATGAAGAGAATAGTGCCAAGCCTGATTGGGTGATAACACTAAACGAAAAACTATCTGTCGCTATGTTAAAGGCTGACAAAACACCACAAAAAGCCTATTCAGTTAAGTCGCTATGGGCGTTTCATGGTAACACCAAAGAAAAATTCCTCACAGAAGGCCCACGCTTAGTTACAGCCGAAGGTGCATGGGAGGCAGCAACACATGACTGGTCGCTATGGCAACCAATTACTGTGCGTGGTAAATTTGATGAAGAGGGATGGAACGGGGCTGGCCCCACACTATCTATCAGCAATGCAAATGCTACTTA
>Ga0114933_10003360_pt1 | contig 15659 bp, 13 predicted proteins | sample 4SBtaG_FD_89691 | JGI IMG/M metagenome (GOLD analysis project Ga0114933, IMG submission 89691) | Deep subsurface microbial communities from Kolumbo volcano to uncover new lineages of life (NeLLi) - 4SBTROV12_W25 metaG | ecosystem: Environmental > Aquatic > Marine > Volcanic | place: Kolumbo... | reverse complement strand
GGCAGTTCGTTTGTGTGATGTTACGCCAACAGGCAAATCATCCCGTGTCACTTTCGGTCTAATCAATCTCTGTGATCGCGATGGTTACGACAATCCCAAACACATTACACCAGGAGAGCGGTTTACAGTCTGTCTTCAGCTCAAGTCAGTCGCCTATCGCTTCCGCAAAGGTCATCGTATTCGTTTGGCTATCTCAACAAACTACTGGCCAATGGTATGGCCATCACCGAAACGTGAAACAGTTACCCTATTTACCGGCTCCGCAAAGCTTGAACTTCCGACTACCAACGGAGTTGAGGTCACAACGCGTGATAATCTTTTTGAGCAAGCAGAGGGAGCCCCCGAACTACCAGTACGAATCGATTCTCCAGAATCAATCGCGATGAACATTAACTATGATGTCGTTACTAGAGAAACCAATTTGGGTTACCAAACGGACGATGGTGTGACGTACTACCCCGATATTGACCTCTCAACTCAGAGAACAGCCGACAATCATTACATTATTCGAGACGACGAGCCTATTTCAGCAAAAGTAAAGATGCATCGAACGTCTAGAATATTCCGACAGAATTGGAGTGCTTCTACTATCGAGCATCTCCAACTTACCTGTGAAGAAAATGCATTCCATGTATGGGCAAAATTGGAAGCTTTTGATGCCGGTGACTGTATATTTTCAAGGGAATGGAACGAACAAATTCCACGAAGCTTTAAGTAGATGCCAATTAATCCCCGTTATTCAAAGTTATTCGAGCCACTAGCGATTGGCCCGGTCACGGCACCGAATCGCTTCTATCAAGTCCCCCACTGTACGGGTATGGGTTACTCACTACCCGAAACGCTTGCTGCAATGAGGAGTGTCAAGGCTGAAGGTGGCTGGGGAGTTGTCTGTACCGAATATGCATCAATTCATCCATCCTCTGATGACACGCCGTTTCCTTCCTGTACATGGTGGGACGACGGAGATGTTAGCACCATGTCAGTTGTCGCAGATGCTATCCACGAACATGGGGCGCTAGCAGGGACCCAACTGTGGCATGGCGGGCTTTATGCGGCAAACAAAGGCACACGAGAACTTCCATTCGCTCCTACTGGAGGGCCAATCGCATACCTCAATCCGCTTCATGCGATCGAGATGTCTAAATCAGATATTAAGGACCTGCGACGTTGGCAGATCGATGCCGCCAAGCGAGCTAAAACTGCTGGGTTTGATATTATTTATGTCTATGCTGGCCACGCGTATCTCCCATTTCAGTTTATAACACCACGATTCAACCAGCGTCGAGACGAATATGGAGGGTCCCTAGAAAATCGTGTTCGCCTGTTTCGGGAAATGATTGAAGACACAAAAGATGCAGTTGGCGATCGATGTGCCGTAGCCGTTCGATTCGCAGTTCATGAATTTCAAGTGGATGGCGGACTTTCAAGCGACGCAGAAGGTCGGGAAGTTGTTGAAATGCTTGCGGACCTACCCGACCTCTGGGATGTGAACATCAGTGACTACCGAAGCGACTCGGGTTCTTCTCGATTCTTCGCAGAAGGCAGCCAAGAGCAATACACAGAATTCGTGAAGTCTGTCACGAACAAGCCGGTCGTGGGCGTCGGGCGGTACACTTCACCTGATACGATGGTTTCTGCGATTGAGCGAGGAGTTCTTGATCTAATCGGTGCTGCGCGTCCTTCGATCGCAGATCCTTTTCTTCCTAACAAAATAGCCAATGGCCAAGAGGACGATATACGCGAGTGTATTGGGTGCAATATCTGCCGAGCAACGTTTAAGGCCTGCACACCCATTCGTTGTACGCAAAACCCTACGATGGGCGAGGAGTTCAGACGCGGATGGCACCCCGAACAAGTTCCACAAAAGTCGTCAGATCACACTGTACTTATAGTAGGTGCGGGACCAGCTGGGCTTGAGTGTGCGGCGACGTTAGGAGCGAGAGGCTATACGGTAACACTAGCTGAAGCAACGAATGAGCCAGGTGGTCATATAGGTATGGCCGCAAAGTTACCAGGGCTCGCGACCTGGTCAAGAGTCCGTGACTACAGAATCTCGAAAATATTACAAATGCCGGATGTTACGCTATACAAAAATAGTCCGATGACGGCCGACGATGTGCTCGAATTTGATAGTAACGCAATTTTGATTGCGACTGGATCCAGGTGGCGCAACGACGGTGTGGGTCGATCCAATCGTTCACCAATTGATGGATGTTTCGGCCCTGGAGTACTAAGACCAGAAGAGGTGCTATCGAATTCAGAAATTCAAGGGCCCGTTGTGATCTTCGATGACGAGCATTACTACATGGCAGGCGCATTAGCTGAACTGCTCATCGGCCAAGGACATTCGGTCACGCTCTGTACAACAGCTCCTGAACCATGCGTATGGACCCAATGGACCGACGAACACCACTTACTCATTCCTCACCTATATGATTTAGGCATAAATATTATCGTTTCCCATAATCTCGTAAGTTTTAACGGAAGCTCAGCAGAACTAAAGTTCCTGTACAGCTCTGAAACTATTTCTATCGATTGCAACACACTAATACCCGTCACCGCTCGCAAGCCAAACGACAGTATTTACTTTGAACTATTGAACAAACTGGAATGTTCAGATGAGACAACCACCCCCACAATTACAAGAATCGGTGACTGTTTAGCACCAGGCCTCACTGCCGATGCTGTTTACAGCGGACATAAGTTTGCACGTGAACTTGGGATCGATAGCACTATGCGACCCTTAAAACGAGAACGCATTATTATGGCTTCACCAGCTTTCGACTGAGGTAATCAGTTTCTAATATGGCACGAAAATCCCGTGGCAAACAACGCGCTAGATCAGCTTTTCCTTCTCAACAACCTTGGCAACGATTGGTTAACCCATACAGCCCAATCGAAATCCTCGACGAGGAAGAATTAAATGCTATCCATGAAGCCAGCATGGAAATTCTTGAAAATGTTGGTGTCGAATTTCTAAGCGAGCGTGCCCTTACCATTCTCGAAAACTCGGGCGCTATTGTTGACCGTGACAACAATCTTGTACGTATGGATCGGGGGCTTGTGCTTGAGTCGATTTCCAACGCCCCTTCTCAATTCACTTTGCACGCACGTAATCCGCAACGCTACGTCGTTATTGGAGATAACCACATTTGTTTCGATTCAGTCGGTGGGCCCGCGTATGTGTCCGACCTTGATCACGGACGGCGTGCTGGCAACTTCAATGATTTTCGAAAGTTTATATGTTTAATCCAGTCTTTGGACGTACTTCATATGTGTGGTGGGATTCCAGTAGTACCTGTTGACCTTGATCCTGAGACTCGTCATCTTGACTGCATTTACACCACAATTACTCATATAGACAAAGTCTGGCATACGACTGGCCTAGGACGCCAACGGATGTCTGATGCGATTGACATGCTTTGCATAGTTCGAAATCAAACCAGAGATGAAATCAAAACAGAGCCTGGCCTATTCACAACAATAAATTGTAATTCTCCACGACGGTTCGATGGCCCGATGCTTGATGGGTTAATGGAAGCAGTCGAACATGGTCAAGCGGTTACCATCACACCATTTACGCTTTCTGGTGCAATGAGTCCTACGACTCTCGCTGGCTCTCTTGTTCAGCAAAATGTAGAAGCGTTGGCAGGCATCGCCTTCGCTCAGATCGTATCTCCAGGCTCACCTTGCATTTATGGCGCATTTACCTCTAATGTCGACATGAAGTCTGGTGCCCCAGCATTTGGAACTCCAGAATATACACAAGCTTGCCTAGCATCCGGTCAAATCGCACGCTACTACGAGTTGCCTTACCGCTCTAGCAATACAAACACGTCCAACGTCGCTGACGCGCAGGCTACATATGAATCATCTATGTCCCTTTGGGGATCGATAATGGGCAACTCGAACTTATTGCACCATGCTGCTGGTTGGCTTGAAGGTGGCCTCACAGCTTCTTTTGAGAAAACTATTATCGACGCTGAAATGCTACAAATGATGGGAGCCTTCTTGAAACCATTTAAGGTCACAAACGATACCTTGTCTGTGGAAACCATCTCCCAGGTTGAACCCGGTGGTCACTTTTTTGGCACAAAACAGACTCTGGCGCTTTACGAGGAGGCTTTTTATTCTCCTTTGTTATCAGACTGGCGTAATTTTGAGACTTGGTCTGACTCTGGAGCACAAACAGCTACTGAACGCGCCAATGTTCTTTGGAAAAATATTCTCGATAAATACGAACAACCGCACATAGATCCAGACACTGACGAACACTTAAGAGACTTTGTAGATCGGCGCAAGAAAGAAGAGAGACAACATTAATGACATCAAAACCTAAAACACTCAACCCTGAAATCTACAAACAAACTCGACTGCCACTCCTTGAAGCCGATACGATGCCAACGGAGTGCTATACATCGCAAGAGTTTTACAATCTAGAAACAAAGAAGATTTTCCACAAAGTCTGGAATTTTGTCGGTAGAGCAGATCTGGTGCCAGAGATTGGTGATTACTATGCGTTTGATTTTACCGATGTGCCTATTTTAATTGTCCGTGGTGATGACAATCAGATTCGAGCATTTGCAAATAGTTGCAGACATCGAGGTGCAAAAATCGCTTCGGGTGAAGGAAACTGCAATGCTTTTTCCTGTCCCTACCACGGTTGGACATATTCCCTTGAAGGCCATTTAAAAGCAGCAACTTACATGGATCGTACAAAGGGTTTTAATAAAGAAAATTACGGCCTTGTGCAACTTCGCCTCGACCAATGGGGTGGCTTTCTTTTTTTGTGTTTCGATAACAATGCCGAATCACTAGAGACATTCCTAGGTGACCTGCCCCAACTGATGCAACCCTATGACCTTGATCGTTTAACGTGCACCCGCCGCCAGGAATATTCCCTAAAATGTAACTGGAAAATATATATTGAAAACGCAATGGAGTCGTATCATGTACCCTGGGTTCACAATAAAACTCTTCAGAAACAAAAACGAGATCACAACCCGCCAATCTTACCAATTAATGGTGAGTATTCTGGCTTGCTCACACGACACAAAGGCAGTCGAGCCTTACTCCCAGGGATGGAGGGTTTCCCCTATATCCCGACGCTTACTGGCGATAGCGCTGAGGGAACCTACTATATATTGATCAATCCAAGCACGATGCTCGGATGCACGTTTGACACTGTATGGTGGCTTGAACTTCATCCCGAAGGACCCGAGCAAACCAAACTAATAGTAGGATCATGTTTCCATGAAACTACAACTGGCCGCGATGATTTTGACCACATTGTTCAGAACTACTACAAAAGACTTGATATCTCGATTGTCGAAGACAACGAGATATCAGAACTACAGCAGGCAGGCTTAAGGTCACCATTCGCACAACCCGGCCGATTTTCTTATATGGAGCCACTTGTACACGTAATCGATAATTGGGTGCTAGATAGAGTTCTCGGTGACTAACACAGTCCAACGTATGCGAATACATATTGCGGCTTTGTCGTCGCAGCCAGAAGTATTTTGGGTAACAGAAAAACGATTCAACGATGCTTGCTCGCGACATCCAGAACTGGCCTCAAGAGTAGTAGCTGACTGGAGTTGGGATCTCGTTGGGTTTGAGCGCGCTCTAAATGTCAGCGATATAGTGATTGGCTGGCGGTTCGGTGATTTATCATCATTCAGGAATTTACATCAGCTTAAATGGATTCAGCTTACTGGTGCGGGTACAGAACATCTCCAACCCCTCAGCTGGTTGCCACGACACATCACATTAACCAACAACGCAGGTGTCCATGCAGCAAAGTTAGCCGAATTTGCTGGCACGGCTATATTGATGTTGAATCACGGATTCCCACATTACATTACCCATCAACGTGACTCCAAATGGTCGAAGAAATTTACCACAACCATTTTTGGGAAGACGGCTCTTATCATTGGACTTGGTAACACCGGTGGAAACGTAGCAAAATGGCTAAAATCCAAGTTAGGCTTAAACGTCATTGGCGTGCGTCGATCAGGCCGGACTCATCGATACGCAGACGCGGTATTTACTCCAGATCAGCTTGACACGCTACTACCTCAGGCTGACTTCATTATCGTTACGGCACCCCTAACAAATGAGACTGTAGATTTACTTGATCGGCGCCGACTATCTCTTTTAAAGCCAACCGCTGGCCTCGTTAATTTAGGTCGCGCACGAGTAGTTGACTATGATGCTTTAGCAGAGTTTCTAGAAGAAGGTCAAATAGCAGGCGCTATATTGGACGTGTTCGACCCGGAGCCGCTTCCTCCAACCTCACCATTATGGCAAACCCGTAATTTGATCGCTGTCCCACATTGTTCTTCCGACGATGCAGAGCACTACATTGATCACACTTTGGATTTGTTCTTCGAGAATCTTGGTAGGCTATTGCAAGGAAAACGACTCAAGAATGCAATATCGAGAAGACACCAATATTGATATCCATACAATGCCCGATGATTGACCAAATAAGTTAGCTGGGTAACTATTTACCAAGAATCAACTTAGCCTATGAAGAAAAATTGCGACCGATTTCCCCGGATCAAGAAGTTATCTACCTCACATCATAAGTCTTGGCAATTTACCTTATAAACTGGTCAACAAAATCTGCACCGAGTCCAACTTTCGTATAATAGGCGCGACAATCATCAATTAAAGTAAACACGTCGTCGTATCCTAACGGATTACCATCAGGATCAATATAGTACAGACACCCGGTAACATGGAAAAATGTGATCATTTCGTCAACACCCTCTGGCACAACCAGCGTATGCGTCTCACCGGGTGGCTCAAATACGTATGACCCCTCTTCAGCGACCCAATCATGCTCAAGATAATGCCATCTTCCTTTCAGGACTAGCCCATGGACCGGATTTGGATGGCGATGACGATGTAGGACTCCGGATTTACGAACCCGGAGTAACTCTGTCCAGTACCCATTACTCACATTCAAACACAGAGGTCGTGTCCATACCTGATCTCGATGTTCAACCCAAATACGTTCATCATCATCAAGAACATTTGGTATAACCATCTCTTTTACCGCTTCCCGAGGCAGCGGAATCCGTGCTGGCTCCAAAGGATTGCGATCAGGGAGCTTTGGTAACATTTTGTGTCTTCCTTGATTTTTAACAAGACGCCGAATTGTAAGCCTAGGAGTATAGAAGATAATTTTCTCATACGGGTCACTAGACTGCCCCTTTGCTAAATGGCCACCAAAACAGATACCACTTTGTCATTTATTTAGATAGACTCCCCTACTCTTAAACAGTAACATTTGATACACAGCATCGTTGTTACACAAATCCAATCTAAGCGAATTTCTAGATGAAATACCAAACTCCCAGTACAACCAAAGAAGCCGCCGTTCTCATAAAGCGTGAACGGGGCAAAGCATTTGTACTCGCAGGCGGAACTGACCTGATGGTTCGAATGAAAATCGGATTGACCGAGCCCGACCTTGTGGTTGACATCAAACATATCCCAGCCATGCAGTCGATCAAGAAATCCGCAACCGGTTTCCGGATTGGTGCCGCCGTCTCTGCTGCTGAAATGGGCGAAAACGCACCGCTAAAGAAAGCTTGGCCCGGCGTCGTGGAATCTGCAAACTTGATCGGCTCAGATCAAATTCAGAACCGATGTACCGTTGCCGGCAACCTGTGCAATGCGTCCCCTGCAGCAGATGCTGTGCCAGCCTTGATTGCAGCAGGCGCAAAGGCCAATGTCGTGGGTCCACAACGCCGACGAACCGTCTCTGTCGAAAAGGTAATCACCGGACCGGGTACAACCTCACTGGCCAAAGGTGAAGTGGTTGAAGCAATCACACTACCCAAACGACCGCCCAAGTCGGGTGATGCGTACCTGCGTTTTATACCGCGATCGGAGATGGACATCGCAGTAGTCGGTGTGGGTGTTAGCCTGACGCTGGGCAACAACTCGGTCATTAAAAGCGCACGAGTCGCCCTGGGCGCAGTTGCGCCTACACCTTTACTCGTGTCCGCTGCGGGCAAGGCCATCGTTGGCACAAAACTGGACAAAGCTGCGCTCAATAAACTGGCAGAAGCTTGTTCCGCCGCTTGCAACCCGATTGATGACAAACGCGGCACTGTCGAATTCAGAACCGAAGTCGCGGGAGTCCTTGCTCAACGTGCGGCTAAAATTGCTTACAAACGTGCAGGAGGCAAATGATGGCCGGAACACTCGTATCGACTAAGATCAATGGCGATCAGACTGAGTTTGTCTGCCAGGCGGGTGAGACGCTGCTTGAAGTGCTGCGCAACCGACTCGGGCTGACTGGCTCTAAAGAAGGCTGTGGCACCGGGGACTGCGGTGCCTGCAGTGTTACGCTAGATGGCCGTTTGGTCTGTTCCTGTCTCGTGTTGGGTGTCGAGGCCCAGGGCCGAAAAGTGAACACCATAGAGGGTCTGGCAGACGGCGATGCTTTGCATCCATTGCAATCTAACTTTATCAAACATGCAGCGCTGCAGTGCGGTATTTGCACACCTGGGTTTCTGATAGCCAGCAAGGCCCTGCTGGACCGAAATCCGAATCCGACCGATGAGGAAATTCGATTTGCCTTGGCGGGGAATCTCTGCCGCTGCACGGGCTACGATAAGATCGTACGTGCTGTTAAGGCCACGGCAAAAGATCTCAGAAAAAGATAACCCATTACTTGACGACGATCCCAACTCGATCAAGACAACCCTCGACCTAATCCGCAGGAGATGCCTGAGATGGCAAACGACACAAAATTCAGAAATCGACAATTCAAATCTGTAGGTACACGTCCACCGCGACCCGACGGTCTCGACAAAGTTACCGGTCAAGCGAAATACGGTGCAGACACATTTGCCCCGGGCCAACTCATCGGCCTGGTATTACGCTCTCCCCATGCCCACGCGGAGATTAAGCGCATTGATACCTCAAAAGCTGAGAAGCTAAACGGCGTTAAAGCAGTGATCACTAGCAAAGATTTACCCGACCTTACCAACGGTGACCGTGATCTGTACGACACACTTGAGAACTGTATGGCACGGGATAGAGCTCTCTATGATGGCCACGCTGTGGCAGCCGTCGCGGCCATCGATGCCCCAACGGCCAGGAAAGCTTTGAAGCTGATTCGCGTAACTTACAAGCTTCTGCCGCATGTAACCGATGTCGACGAAGCGATGAAACCTAACGCACCGTTAGTACAACCACGGGTGTATACCCGCGGGGTATCACCGAAACCAAAATCGCCATCGAACGTGGCGAAGGTAAGTGAATTCGGCCATGGCGACGTCGAGGCCGGATTCAAAGCAGCTGATGTGGTTGTCGAAAAAAGCTACAAAACTGAACAGGCTCACCAGGGTTACATTGAACCACACGCCTGTCTTGCCAGTGTTGGGCCTGATGGCCATGGCGAGCTCTGGGTGACCACGCAAGGGCATTTCATTTATCGCAACACCTGCGCGGCCTTGCTCGGCATGGAGGTTGCAAAGCTGAAGGTAACCTCTTCAGAGATCGGTGGAGGATTCGGCGGTAAAACCCACGTATGGATGGAGCCAATTGCGCTGGCATTGTCCCGCAAAGCCAATCGTCCGGTGAAACTGGAAATGACCCGGGACGAAGTGTTCCGCAGCACAGGCCCGACCTCATCGACTTCCATAGATGTCAAAATTGGTGTGAAAAAGAACGGCAAAATCACTGCTGCGAGCGCGCATTTGCGCTACCAGGGCGGTGCGTTTCCCGGAAACTGGGCCCTGCTGGGTGCAATGACGGCCTATGCCTGTTACGACCTGAAAAATGTGAAAACGGTCGGCTATGATGTTCTGGTTAACCGGCCAAAAGTTGCTGCCTATCGGGCACCTTCTGCGCCGATGGCCGCGTTTGCCATAGAAAGCACAATCAATGAAGTGGCCGCTGAAATCGGTATGGACCCCGTTGATTTTCGCATCAAGAACGCCGCGAAAGAGGGGACCAAGTCATCCTATGGTCCAACTTATGGGCCTATCGGCATCGGTCCTACACTGGCCGCTGTCAAAAAACACCCGCACATGCGAGCAAAGCTTGGAAAGAACCAGGGCCGGGGTATGGCCTGCGGCTTCTGGTTTAATTTTGGGGGTGAGACGTGTACTGATCTCAATATTGGTGTCGACGGCACAGTCACACTGACTGTTGGCACTATAGATGTAGGCGGCGCTCGAGCGTCACTGTCTCTGATCGCAGCTGAAGAACTTGGCATTCCGTATGAGAGTGTGAAGTGCAATATCACCGATACCGGCTCGCTCGGACACAACGACATGACAGATGGCAGCCGGGGAACCTTCTCTTCGGGCATGTCGACCATTTTCGCGGCCCGTAACGCGATCGAGGAGTTGTGCCAACGTGCAGCAGATACGTGGGAAATCCCCGTTAAAGATGTAGTCTGGGATGACGGCAAAGCGACGGCAAAGGGAAAGAAGCACAAGAAGCTTAAACCGCTGAGCCTGGATGAATTAGCAGGAGGATCACCAAACACAGGCGGACCCATCGCTGGTCACAGTCAGATTGTCGCCGATGGTGCAGGTGTGTCATTCGCGAGCCACATCTGCGATATCGAGGTAGATCCGGAAACCAGCGCCACGAAAGTCGTGCGCTATACCGTTGTTCAGGATGCCGGCAAGGCGATCCACCCCGACTATGTTGAAGGACAGTTCCAAGGCGGTGCTGCCCAAGGCATAGGCTGGGCGCTGAATGAGGAATATATCTACGATGATAGTGGTCGCTTACAGAATCCTGGCTTTCTAGATTACCGGGTGCCGGTCTGCTCCGATCTACCGTTCATTGACACACAGATTCTTGAGATCCCGAACCCTAATCACCCGTACGGGATTCGTGGCGTTGGCGAGACATCTATTGTGCCGCCACTGGCGGCAATCGGAAACGCACTCTCAGATGTCGCCGGCGTTCGCATGACCCATGTACCGATGTCACCACCCCGGATACGCAAGGCCATTAAAGAAAACCAGGCCTGAGCTGAGAGACGATGCTGAAGGTCTGCTTATCCGGCCCATTAAAAGCGGCGGCGGACGGTGCTGCTTCGGTCTCGATCAGTGCAGCGACCATCCGGGAGCTGCTGCGAGAACTCATCGAACAATATCCAGGCATGCAGCATCAGCTCGACGATGGTATCGCGGTATCTGTCAACGGCCAGATCTTTCGTGACAAGTGGTCAGAGGAGATCCCGGAAGGTGCTGAGGTCTTTTTGTTACCCCGTATTCAGGGTGGATAGAGAAAATTAGCTAGTCAAAACACGCGCCCGTAGCTCAGCTGGATAGAGTACCTGGCTTCGAAGTAGGTACTCAAAACTGGACTTTAATCTATAAATATAGGGATAAGCCTACAACGAGTCTCCAATAAAATCTGGAGAATCAAAGAGAAAACACCCAGAAACAGATAGAACTTTAAGAGTTATTGGAGGATAAAGGAGTTACTACGGTGGGTTTCAATCTGTAGTATTTGGCAGTAGTTGAAGTATCAGCATGACCCAGTCTATTGGATGCTTCTTGTAATCCATCTTCAGAGCCAACTAGGTTTCTGATTGACCTTTCAGAGAATCTCATTTCTTTGGCAAACCATTTCATCCATCTGGCCCAAGTAGAGTCAAATGCTGTGGTTCTTCTACCATTTATAAAATACAGCTTACCTTGTTGAGTAGTAAAGAAATGGATAGAGGTAGGTGGTAATGCTTTTATCTGATCAACTATCTTTCTCAACTCATCATCCCATTCAAAGAGAATGGATTTACCCGTACTGTTCTCAGTCTTGTGGGGAGTAACCAATAGACCTTCTGGTGTTATGTTCCTGACTGTAAGGAGTAGCAGGTCAACCTGCCTTAATCCAGTCTTTAACTTCAGCTTTACGTAGCACTGCAACCAAGGAACAGCTTCGGGGAGCATGTCCTCGACTTGCTCTATAGATAATGCTCTACTAATCTGAGACTTCTTGGGCGTAGGAAGCATCTTAAACTTCGAATCCGTCATAGGATGCTCAGGGATAACTCCCCATTCAATCGCTTTAGTCAGCAGATGCTTGAGGTTTCCCATAACCCTGTTCGTATAAGTCTCACCAGAACCTCTCAGGGTACCCCTATGAATCGTATCCCGTAGCTGATAAGCATGATGAGGCTTGAATGCCCCGACAGGATTGTCTCCAATCATCTCCCTCAACTTGGTCAGGTGGCTAACCTCATCACGTTGAGTCGACCTAGCCTTAGTTGGAGTTACCTCTAATAAATATCTATCTATAAGTTCATTGAAGGTTTGGATGGCACCATCTATTGACGCTAGCCTACCTGCATAAACCATGTGGGCTTCAGGCCTTGTCTTGCCTAGCTTGAACTCAGTCTTGCCATCCCATAGATGCTCTTGGCCTTTTGGTACTAGGTACCTATATGCACCATCTTTCCATCTCCATCTTTGAGGCAGCCCCTTATGCTCTCTGTTTCTTTTCCTAGGCATTGATGACAAACCTCGTTTCCTTCTCAGAGGAAGGCTTATCCATAGGCAGGTCTGCTCTGACTACCACAACAGACCCATCTACTCTCGTCCTATGCGAGATACCCATATGGTTCAACTCCTTAGTTTGGGCAGTGTGGTACTTCTTCCCTGTTAGGATCGCTAATTCTTCAGGGGATAATACATCTGTAGCTACTACGCTGTTACTAATTTCCATAATACTGCTCCCTTATTTACACCCACCCCAAATATGTAGAACGCCAAAATCTCCCGATCGCTGCGCGTAAAGGATATATATAGATGTAGAAACAGCGATGGGGGTGCCTGGGGTACTTCAAGGCAGGAGGATTGTGTGAGATACCGTCAAAACAGCGGTCAACAGGATGAAACAACAACAGCCTGTATTCGCGCTGACGGCACGATTAGGCATAGACCAGCCCATATAGATGGGTCTGAGGAATAGTACCTATATAGGGAGCATCACTTTGACAGTGGCGCATTAACCCCTCTGAACATACATCAATAAAAGCCTATATTTATAGACTATACATATAGCTATTTTAGGTGGCGTAAAATCATTTGTTTTTGCGCCAGTATTATGAGAGAATATACAAGCTAATTTACTAGGCTATATAAGGAGTTACTAATGAAGGCTGCTATCTACAGTCGTGTATCCACTGATAAGCAGACAACTGACAACCAGACACAGGAGTTATTAGGGGTAGCTGAACGTAACGGATGGGTAGCACAGGCCGTCTATAGCGACGTTATCTCTGGTGCCAAGGAGAAGCGACCTCAGTTAGACGCTCTTATGAAGGCAGTTATCAAGCGTGAGGTAGATGTAGTGCTGATATGGGATATATCCAGGCTAGGACGATCTCTGCAGCACCTTCTCAAGCTACTTGAGGAGTTCCATGCTAAAGGAGTTGACGTCTACTTCCATCAGCAAGGCATAGACACCACTACTCCTGCAGGAAAGCTAATGTTCCAGATGTGTGGAGCCTTTGCAGAATTTGAACGTGGCATGATTCAGGAGCGAGTTAAGGCTGGTTTAGCCCGTGCTAAGGCACAGGGCAAGACACTAGGACGTCCTAAGGTTCCTGAGAAGACTATAGCGAAGGTAAAGGAGTTATTTGAACGTGGTGTATCTTTCCGAAAGATAGCTAATGAGGTTGGCTTACACCACAAGACAGTATCAAGGCTGAGTAAGAAATAATGCTGGATGTTTTGGAATATCTTTAATCTTCACCATTAGTATCTTCCCTCTATTCAGCAGCCATTGACAACAACTCTCCATAACCGGAAACGGGATCCGTATAACCTGCCACCCGCAAAGATTGCCAAAACAACGCCTGATTAGCACAAACCACAGGCTTACCCAGTGCTTGTTCTATTTTTCCAATCACATCGACGGCACGAATTGCGGTACAGGATATGAAAAGCGCATCCGCGTCTGGCCGGTCAGCCTCTAAAGCAGCCTCAAAAATTGTGTCCGGAGGGATACCGGCCATTTGATTATCGTCAGCAATCAGGAAGCTGGTTAGTGCAGTTACCCGGGGCCCATTGTCCTCGATATAAGTGATCAATGCCCGATTCACATCATCGACGTACGGAGTCAGTACTGCAACAGTCTTAGCACCAAATTTCTCTAATGCGAGAAGTCCGGCTGTAATCGGTGTTACAACAGGCACGTCTATTCTTGTTTCCTGAATACTAGAAGCGACCGCGTCGTAACCCATCGCAGTCGTGCCTGAGGTACAGCAATATGCGATGACATCAACCCTTCCATCAGGAACGATAAGCGATGCAGCGCCACTCAAACGCGGGCCCATCGTCTTCAGGTTCTCAACTGTGCAAGGATTTACATTTAAAACCCTTGACACAAACACAACCACATCGTCACTGGGCCTCATATTCATAAAATCACGCTCAACAACATAGTCGCTGGCGAGCGCGATCAGTCCTATTCGGTATCGACCGGGTCCATGGTCTAACGAAAATTGCGTTCGAACTGGGTGAGCATTCATTGATCTTTCCCCATAAATAATAAATAGATCCCGATCAGAAAGGGACAGGTGCCAAACCGCATCGATAACTCATGCTAAGTCAACTGCCACCTAGCTGGAATATAGGAGAACCCAAGATCTCCATGTTTGGCTCCACACCCAGCCCCGGCCTGCTTGCAGCGGTCATATACCCATCCGCCACAACAGGCCCACCGTCTGCGATCTGAATTGTGTTGTAGTCATGAAACGCAGAGGACTGAAAATGGAACGCTTCTGGTGTCGACTGCGCAAGGTGTGCAATTGCTGCAGTCGCGATTTCACCTCCCCAGCTGTCTTCGATCGTCATCACAATACCCAGCGCGACACATAAATCCCTTATCTGTCGTGCACGCGTCAACCCACCCATGCGATTGATTTTCAAGTTGATCAGATCCATAGCGCGGTCACGATAACCCCGCAACAAGACGGGCAACCCGTCCATACATTCATCTAGTATCAAAGGCAGATTGGTATGCTGTCTTACAACAAAGCATTCTTCATAAGTCAGGCAAGGTTGCTCGATATAGCAGGTCAGATTACGCTCTCGCAACAGACTACTGACTGTATCTACAACCATCAGGGCGTCATGCTGTTTCCAGCCCGTGTTTGCGTCGGCTGCGACGACGTCTGTGGATTGCATAACGTCAATAACCCGTTTGAATCGCTCAATATCCGTACTGGGATGTTCACCCACTTTGATCTGAAAATGATCGAAACCGGATTCCCGATACTCAATTAGCCGGTCAGCCATTGCTTCAGGGGCTGCGCGGGCTACCACCTTAAAAAGTTTTATACGTTCTTGCAGCTGTCCGCCTAGCAGTTGATATACGGGTGTCCCGGTCGCTTTACCCAAAATATCCCAACACGCCATATCAATTGCGGACTTCACATAGGGGTGCCCTTTCATCAATTGATCCATTCTCAAATTAATACGATCCAGCTGTGTCGGATCCTCGCCAATCAAGTCAGGCGCGAGTATTGTCACGCCCGTTCGAACTCCCTCGGCATACGCTGCAAGATAAGAAGGACCTAACGGACAGCTTTCACCGGCACCAGTAATACCTTCGTCTGTATCAATAAGAACGACCGTGCTGTCGAACGAGGAATACGATTG
>Ga0114933_10003358_pt1 | contig 15668 bp, 8 predicted proteins | sample 4SBtaG_FD_89691 | JGI IMG/M metagenome (GOLD analysis project Ga0114933, IMG submission 89691) | Deep subsurface microbial communities from Kolumbo volcano to uncover new lineages of life (NeLLi) - 4SBTROV12_W25 metaG | ecosystem: Environmental > Aquatic > Marine > Volcanic | place: Kolumbo... | reverse complement strand
CCTCTAACTTGGTATGAACAAAAACCATGAAACAATCATATCCAATTTTTTCTAATTCTTCTTTTTGTTTTTTTATCTTACTAAATTTATCACCAGTTCCATCAATAATCAGTCCTAATCTACCATTCATATAAAGTTTTTTACGAGCCGCTGTTAGTTCTTTAGCACGAGTTCTTAATCCACTATAGTCCTCGTAATCAGGGTCGGTTAATTGTTTAAACAATTCATCTGGCATAGCATCCAAATCGGTTCCGAATCCATACTTATCCAACATACGTTCTAATTCAGTATCAGAGTTAACAACCTTTAATCCGTATGCTGAAAGTGTTATTGTTCTCGGGATACCAAATAAACCTCTTGTGACATATGTTTTACCACTACCTGGTCCACCAGCGAGGAATACTGCTTTTAATATACCAGGGTCATTGACACCCTCTTTCATCACTCTGAATGTAGTAATTTTTTTACCATTGATTGTCGGCATTCCGTGTTCATCTTTATCTATTGATTTAACCACAACCTTTTTATTCTTGAATCTACCTGTAAGAATGGTATCACCTATTTTAACAGGTATGTTGATATCCTCATTCTTTTTCTTGGTCTTTTCCTTCATCTTATTTATATATCTACGATAGACAGCCGCTTGTGATTTCTTTCCCATCTCACGAGCACGTTGTTCCATAGCCACTGCAGCTTGAATCTTATGTGCATGGGAACGACCACTCGACTTAATTTTACTTACCGATGCCTCAGCATCCTTTACAGTCGCAAACTTTAATCCTTTTATTGTTCCCTTTGGATTCTCATCGGTATACAAATCAGAATGGGATTTAGAACCACGATGTTGTCCTTTTTTTCTCGGCACACGTGCGGCTTCATTTACAAATGGTGATATTAAATATTTGGTTAATTTATCCATTACAATTTACACAAGAACAGGTTCTTAAATCATCTGGTAATTCTGTTCTTGTTATCTCTTCTCCATTACTATATTTAAAAGTCATGTTGGTTGAATTTGCCCATTTTGGTTTTACTAAAATATCCTCAACGACTAGGTCTTGTATGTGACACCCACAATGATTACAAACCTTTTCTATTTTTTGTCCTGCACTAGTGAAAGACATTTTTATCATACGGATAATGCTCTTTTATACCAACCGTAGATAAATCTCTCTTGTTCTGGTTTCTTGTTAACCAAATCATAATAGTGTTTGAGACGATAACAACGAACCCTATCGGTGGAGGGTTTGTATTTAGCCAAAGCACCCTTTGTGCCTGGCCCGAATCCACCGTCAACTGTTAAATCACCACCTTTACCGTTGATAGCTCGTTGTAATATTTTTACCGCAGTACCCCTACCTTGATTCACACACATATCAAAAAAGATATGCTTTAGTTTATCAGGTAATTCGTCCACCTTATTCTTATCCCAATAGTCCCTCTTGTAGATTTCTTTTGCACCCTCTTCTGTAAGGTTCTTGATATCCACATCAGGATAAAATCTTTTTGCTATTCCATAGTTAGTCTCACCACCTAAATCTGTTGGGTCGTGTACATATCCACCCTCATGGTCAAGGGTAATCTGAATAATCTCATCAAACGTTGTTAAAACTTTGTCACTTTTCATAGGTTTGCTCCCTAATAACTTTATTATAAACTTAAAAATGTTGTATATATTCACTAATAAATATCTGTTTCATTGTTTTTATTATTTTTAACTTAAAGGATTAGCTGCTACTGTATAGGTATATAAAGTCTCATTGTTTATTGTTGTACCACTTGAGTTTTCAACCTTTACTTTTAATCTAAATATAGCATCTTCTTCATCGGGCCCTGTTGCGTTTAACGTTCCATCAGATTGAGCTCTAAACCTAACCCTAAATCTAGCAAGACCAGATGAACTAAGTGTGATACCTGATAGTGCTTGACCAGTTGCCGTCGATGTAATTGAATTTGATTCTAAGGCACCTGATTTTAGATTTCCACTACTATCATAAGCTGCGGTTGATGCTCCATCACTATTATATGCTGCCAACTTGACAGTTATATCTCCGAGGTCACCGACTCCATTTGTCCTATCACATCTAAATGTTACAATATCACCTACAGTACAACCAGATATTGATACTTGAATATTATCTGAAACAAATGTTGTGGCACTACTCAACTGACTTGAACCCTCTTGGAAAGTTTGAGATAGTGAAGAATCAGTTGATGTAGCCGCATGATTTCTGAACACACCACTAACATTTTGGGTGATACTGTTATTTGTAAACGACATTGTGAATGCATCATCACTTGATGCATCAATATCACCTTCATCATCGGAGACTCTAAACGCAAAATATAACACGCCTGAAGTGTGAGAAATTGTTCTACTTACAGCACTTCCAGCACCGTGAATTCTTACGAAACTACTAGGTGTAGTATCAGATGTGCTTAAAGCTATTTCAATTTCATTTTGTGTTAAATGACCAGCAATTGTGCTACTATCGATTGCGACTGTTGTATTACCAGTTCCTTGTGTTAAAGATATCGCAAATACATCACTTACAAATGATTCCTCCGCGAAAAAAGGAACAGATACCGTAGGAACACTTGACCATTGTGTATTTAACGGTGTTGTAGCATTCACAATAGAACTATTTGCAGACTCATCACTAGCATTTAATGCTGTTAACTGATAATAAAAAGTTGTGTTACCAGCTAAACTATCGTCATTAAAAGAGTCTGCCGCTGTAGTTGTTGTAACGATTGTTGTGGGTGAACTCATATTAGAAGCAGTTGAACGTTTTATCACAATAGCACCTGAGGTTGTTTTAGCATTACTAACGTTCCAACTGATTGTTATTCTACCTATTGTTCCTGGTGCTGTAGCTGAGAATGAGTTTACAACCGCTAATGGTGCTAACATTGTATACGTCGATGAAGCTGATACATTATTAGGTAAAACTATCGTGTTTGCTGTTCTATCAACATCAACTATTCTGACTGTTCTTTGTGTTCCATCAGGTGTAGCGTTACTAAGAAGTGTAAATGTTGTATCTCCACTTTGATTCAAACCACCTCCGTGACTAATAGTTGTTGTTCCAGTTATATCCTCAAAACTACTGTCGGCTAGTTGTCTTTGAAGTTTAGCTCTTTTTACGAAATCAACTTGTAGAGTTACATCAACGTCACCACCAGCTCTCATACCACCGTCATTTACCGCTTCTGTAGAACACGAATCAAAATCTTTTGTTATAGAATCCATGGTTACTGAAAATGCATCTGTCGCCGAAGTACCATTACTAGCCACTTGAAGACTACTATTTTTAGTACCAGCTGAATTAAATGTTCCTTGAATAGCACCTGCGGTATTTGCATTACCACTTGTAAAACTAAAACCAGATGCCATACTATAGGTAAATCCTAAACTTGTTCCTACTGTAGTTGGGGTAAAGGTAAAAGTTGTTGCTGTCAATCCATGTGAGGTTGAACTAATTGAAACACCATCAGTATCAGCAGTTGGTGTGCCAGTTGCAGCACTTTTTGCAACCGATACGGTTGGGTTTACTGTAATCGTATCTGTTTGATTATTGGTCTGACTGAAGTTAGCCGTGCCTGTATAAGTTATTGTATAGACATCATTTAGGGTACCAGGGGTAAGTGTGGCTGTGTCAGTTCCACTACCCTTGTCAGGTGAACTCGTAATAGCTACAGCAGCGTTATTACCAACAACACTACTTACATTTAACGACACCGTTTCATTGACATTCATCGTTGAATCACCAGGCGTATTATAACTAAAAGCAGGAGCTATTGTAAATGATGAACCAGCAACTAAAGTACCTGTATCATCCGTGTAGTGAGCTTTTGGAAAAAAGGTTGAAAGTGAAGTACCACTTGTAAGGGTTATGGTATCTTTAAAGGATGAACCACTTCTCACAAATCTTGTATCACTAATAGCAAAGTTTGAAAAATCTGTATATGTAGTATTATTATTTGCAGTGCCATAACCCATTTTTAAAGTTTTGCTTTGGACTCCCTCAGAAGTTGCACTTATCGTAAACTCTACTCCACTATTTATTGTGGTATCATCTACTGCTATTCCATCGATAGCGGAGTTGTAGGTGATTGTTAAATCTGCAGTGGATGTTTCACTATTTCTTGCTGCACTTGGGTCACCGATATGGGTAGATGTAAACCTCAGAACACCAGGGACATTTGCGATGGCCATCGTATGAGCTTGATTACTAATGCTACTCACCGTTGCAGAAATATCACCACCATCACCAGCTGTAACAACACTCGTTGCGATTGATGATGATTCTTGTGTACCTGTGCTTACCGCGGGTGTTACGACCACGTTGGATACAGACTCATCTGCAGCATCAACATTTGCACTTGTATAACTTAGAGATGTTGATTCACCGTCAAGTTGGTCATGATGTGTGAATGTTGCATCATCATTAACAACGTTAAAAGAATTGAATTCAACCTGTGGTCTATATGTATCTTCAGTAAGTTGTAGATTCGTGAAAGTTACAGTACCAGCCCCACTCCTTGTACCTGATAAATCTGAGTTACCACTTGAATCTATTAATCTCACGGTATATGTTCCACTTGTTCCATTAGTTGTAAATGTAACACCTAAGTTTTCATCATCTACGGTATTTGTATCACTACCAACAGTAGCGAATGTGATACCAGTTATTATTGAACTTGGAAAATTTGCATCATAAAATTCCGATAATGCATGAGGTGCTGCGGTAAGTGCAGCTCTATCTGATGCTTGACCACCCGTACCATTACCGTCAACATCACCTACTACGGATGCACTCGCAAATCTTATAGACTCTGCTTGTAAAGATATATCTGATAAGCTAGCAGAACTATTATTTGCAGCAATATCCGAGAAACTTATTTCACCTGAGCCTTGTATTGCTGGCATTACAACTCCTCAAGTTTTTTCTTTAACTCATCAATCTGTTTTTGTTGTTCTTGTACCGCACCTATCAAAAATGTTGTCAATTTTGAATAATCGACTGTTTTGTGTTTGTCACCGTCAAGAAACTCTTTTGTTTTTCCTATTGATGATTTTTCTTTTACCAACTCTGGTATTACTTTTTCTACATCTTGTGCTATCAATCCTATATCGTTTTCTCTATCTTGAATCTTCCATCTAAATGAGGATGGTTTTAGTTGTAATACTTTTTCTAGGTTTTTTTCTAATGGTTTTATATTTTCCTTAAGTCTAATATCTGAATCTACTGTTGTTGAAAAAGCAGTAATATCTGCATCAGCATGAAAACCACCACCATCAGCAAATAAAAATTCTTGCACATTATTTACTAATACATTTATACCAGCATCACCACTTGCAAGATGATAAAATCCATCATTGGCACTTCCAATCTGAATAGCAGGTGCATCTTCAGTACCAGTTGCAACAGAAAGAATATCGCCTGTTATCGTTCCATTTACATGAAGAGCTGTATCTGGCAATCTTTTATTTATACCGACTCTTCCCTTATAACTATTATACGTACCTCCGTCTATATCATTTGGGTAAGCTACAAAAACAAAATCACTATCTGTAGTTGAATCTACACCAGAACCACCAGTTCCAATAACATCACCGACAACAAGTTGTCCTCCATGAAATACACCAGAATATCCACCGTTCTCTTGTAAGACTTCTCCGTAGATTGATATAGCACCCGCTCCAACATTTGATAAACCATATAAGGCAACTTGTCTACTTGTGCTTGAGTTTGTTCCTCTTGATGCATAACCTAAAACACCGAGATTAAAATCCAAAGTTGAAAAATCACCATCTATATTAGAGTTTGGAAAATATGCAGCTGCATCAAGATGTTTGTTAAAATTATTTCCGAGATTTGTGGGATTTAATATTGACTTACCATTTCCATCACTTGGTAAACCACTACCATCTTTTCTAAAACATCTTAATCTACCAGGAACAATTCTGACATTATTGAGAACCTCGGTGTTAATCACTAAATCAGAGGCTGCCAAACTACCACTTGGTACGTGAATACGAGCTCGTTCACCTGTGGTTGTTGTATTTCCACTTGGTACTACTGCACTACCATCAAAAGATATTCTTAGTGCCTCTTGACCTGCAGTGCCTAAGGTACTGCCATCGACATCCTTAAAAATTAAAACCTGATTAGCACTATCCATACTCATACCAGAGGAAGATATCTCATTTGCACTTATATCAAAACCACCAATTTCTCCACTTGTTGCGGTAATCTTACCCTGCATAATGGTATCACCACCAGGTTGTAAATGAAACCTTGACGAACTTATCTCCAATAGGTCGTTACTACCACTAACAAATTGGGAACCAGCTTTACCAAAGAAAAACTTATTTGTTTCTATAGTTACTGCACTACCGCTTATTGTGGTTGTACCCGTATTCTGTATTTTCAGATTACCATCACTTGAACCACTTATGAAATTTGATTGATTTCCAAAAAAGAAATCATTTGTCTTCATCGTGACTTGGCTACCAGATAAAGATAAATTACCAGTTGAGTTTGTGAATATGAATTTATTAGATAAACTAAAATCACCACTACTATTTGCAAAGAAACCAGTATTACTATTTCCGTGGACACCACCAGCGTTACCAGTAAAAATTTTATTTGATACCATCTTGATACCACCGATAGAACCACTATTAGCTTTAATACCACCAGATAGAAATACGTTCTCACTCGCTAATCCAAAACCAGGATTATCTGGTAAATCAACCCTATTACCAATTGAAGAACCTACAAATCCACTAAGGTCACCAATAACAAGTCTTCTCTCCATATCATAGATATTACTACCTGTTCTTTCAACCATCTCTATAAAAGGAGTTGCACCTGTCGTCGGGTTCGCATTTAGTTCTATATAACCACTACCAACCGTGTTCGGTGCATCACCACTTATGTAACGACCAGTAGAAACTAAAACTTGACCCTCGGTATAATCTTCTGACGGTGATACTAAACCAAATAAAAATGCACTATCTTTATCTAATACAAATACGCTGGCGTTATTTGCATGTGTAGCTTTAGTCGAACCATCAATACCTCTATGAACCTGTAAAATAGTCGCACTTGGTGAACCACTCACCATCATCAATTCATCATCAATCTTAATCATTCGTTTATCTAATAATCTAGCATCGTTACCATCAACTGTTAGAGATGTTTGTATCTTTGTAATCGCACCATTTAGGTCTGTGCCTGTATCGGTAATCGCTGAGCCTGTACGTGGCCCACCAAAACCCCTTTCGACATGAAGAAAACCTGTAAAGTCGGTATCGTCCTCTGGGTCTTGTCTACTAATTGAGGTTATCTTCATAAATTCTTTTGTAAAACCAGTACCAGTTACTTTTTTTGCAAATAATATTTCACCAACCTCAAATCCACTTGCATTTTCTACTTTTAGTGCGGTCTGTGATGAGGATATTGAACTACTAAGGACGGTTGAGTTTGCTACATATAATCTACCACCAACGGCATTTACAGTTTCTTTTTCAAATACAGATGTTTTTAGTGTGCCCCTAATTCTAACATTTTCAAATTCTGCTGTGCCATTACCTTTTGCACTAATTCTAAAACCTTGTAATCTTGTCGCAAAATTAGATGTCTTTATTTCTCCACTATCCTCTATTAATAAATTACTTGAACTTATTGCATTCGATGTTAATGTGAAACCACCTATTGTACCAGACGTCGCTTTTATTACACCAGCATTTGTTACGCTAAAAGGAGCAGAACCAAAACTAGCATTTCCAAGATGAAGGCCTGTACCTGGTGTAAGTGCGACTGTCGTGCCTGAACTACCACCAGTCAAAGCTGTGCTACTTATCGTAAACCCACCAATATCACCCGATGTCGCACTTAGGGCACCTGCTGGTGTAACACGAAATGGTGCACTTGAAAAAGTCGCATGACCCAATTGTATACCTGTATCGGCATCTGCTATAAATATACTGTTACCACTACCTAACGATAATGATTTATTAGTGGTGTTTAGGACAAAATTAGTCGCGGTCAAATTATCTGAACCTATACTAAACCCACCGATAGTACCACCAGCCTCTGCAGTAATCGTACCCTGCATCACAACATCACCATCATTCTGTAGATGGAAATTAGAAGAGCTTATTTCAATATTACCACCACTACCACTTACGAATTGTGATTGACCACCCAAGAAAAATGTTGGTGCTGCTACTGTCACTTGTGAACCACTTATTAGTGTCTCACCTTTTGCTTGTATTTTTATGTTACCAACACTACCACTTATAAAATTACCAGCTGTTTCACTACCTAAAAAGAATCTTGATGCTCTAACATCAAAAGAACTACTATTATCATTACTTGCATCGATAGTCCGAAACTTGAAAAACGACTCATTTGTGCCGGTATTACCGTCATGTATCTCTAAACCACTACCTCGATAATTATCAGCACTTACTCCACCTGGTGAAACTGAACCACTCCACATGAAAAATCCACCAACCCCATGTTGTGAAGCACTTATAAAACCCTTGTATGGTACTGAACGAATGAAGGCTGAATTACCACCTTTCATTTCAATTCCAGCACCTTGAACATTTCCTATTGTTACAGTTCCTTTTAGTAGGTTATCATCACCTTGAATTAATAATGCTTCTCCTTGTACCTCAACATCTTTTATCTCAGATATTTCCTCGGCTTCAACATTATCTTGTGTGTAATAATTTAATATGAATCTAAATCTATCTGGTCTTTGTGTGTTGATAGGAATTGGTACTCTAATCTTAAATTGGTCAGGTGAGAAACCTGTATCTAAAGCTGGACGTAGGGAGATATCTTGTATTATCCACTCACCAGATTCAACTCTTAATTTTATTACGGTGTCATCATTACTAATCCTATCTAACTTGAATGGTATTGTAAAAGCGTGTGATATTTTTTCATAATTTAATTCATCAGGGTCACTATCCCCTAAAAATAGTCCAACTTTGTTACCATTCTCATCTCTGATAGTTGTTCCGTAGGAATCAATATTGGCATATTTTGGATTGTTATCATCTGCAATATTTGAGCCTGAAACGTGAAAGAATATTTTAGCCTCTTTTTTGGTAGTTCCATCACTTTGTTTCTTTGGGCCTTTCTTTCCAAAAACCCTAAAAGATAATTCATATACAACATCTTTATCTACTGTAAATTTAGTCTGTGCTTTATCTAATGAGAAAGAACCGTTTTCATTGATACCACCAAAACTACCTGATAATTTTACCGAATCTATAAATTTTGTGTTATCGTAAGATGATGTGATGTTAAATTGTGTGTTCCAATATTTGTCTATGTGGGTTTGACTTTGAAAGTAACCCGTCCTCTTGACACCTGATGGGGATGTTGTATCGACTAATAATTGTGGTGATTCTAAAACAGTCTCTAACAAAACAGGAAAATCACTTATTCTTGTCATACTACCACCAGATACCCTAACTCTGTAAACATCACCGCTAAATGTCCTAGCATTTTTTATCGTCAGGTCTACAAAAGAATCAAAAGCAAATGAAGATGTGGTCGCCACTACATTATCAACAAACGACATCGTAAAATTAGCACGAGGTGGGCCCTGTACACCTGGTGGGGCGTAAGGGTGATTTCCAAAATCTGCTAAATAATATTTTGCCTGTTCGTTACCACCAGGCCCGTACCTAAAATAAAATGGTTCTTTTACATGAACTTCTTTATCATTGACTACTTTTTCAATAGAGCCAGTATAATCTGAAATAAACACTGCTGCATTTTCTAAGTTTGTGTCACCACCCGCTAAATCTAACGCGCTTGGAAAACTACCAAAGCCTGTTCCTATCCCTACATTACCTTCACCAATAAATTGTTTAGGAGCAAAGACAGTAATACTTTCTTTAGGTATTCTTATTTCTCCACCCACCATTTTAGAATTAAACGTACCTGAACCTGTAGCACGAATCTTCATTACTGGTGGTTCCTCTGATAATACTAATCTTGGGCTTGATATTCTAGCAAATTGGGACGGCACTCTCTCTTCACCAGTCTTGAATTCTTTTTTATTGAGTATCTCTGTTATATTTCCACCAGGCCCGTCTTTTAAATCACTTACATCCTCTTGTAAATTTACATTTGCTGCAGTATCTTTTTGTGTTGTGCCAGTAGAAGTGGTTGTTGTGTTTTGTGGGTTTGGATAATACCTATCTGGTGTCGTAGCTCTTGTTGATAATCCTGTAAGACCACTACCTGAGACGGTAACGGTCGCTGCGGTGATAGTGCCTGGTGCGATTAATCTTTTTTTAACAACCTCTTGTGCGGTGATTATAGGTTTTTTGTAGAATAATATTGGAGATGTGTTTACAACTTTTGCAACATCAATATTTATCTTAGTCTGATACCTAACATTATACCTACCAATGAAATTTATCGGTATATTAAACGGTACTTTATCCTCATCTAATTCGGCCAATATTGATAATGTTGCGGCACCACCGACATTAATAGGTGGTCTGTAAACCTCCACACTAACATAACTGTATGGTAATGTTGGTAATCCGTATTGATTTAGTCTATACTTAATAGGATTTACGAATATCGTATTACCTAATCGGTCAAGTATCTCTATCTTGAGTTTTACGCCTTCTTTTAAGAATTCAGAGCCAAAAATCTTGAAAGTGTTTCTACCTTGACTAAAAACATCAGGTAAATCTTTTACAACTATAAATTCGTTTTCGGTATCCTCTACAAAAACATCGACTAAATCTAAATCTTGCCTTATTAACCTACGTGGGATTATATTCATGAAAACTCCTAATATAATATAAATATTGTGATAAATAATTACTTATAAAAAGGAGTAAAAAAGTAGGTAAAAAATACTTATTGATATGGAAGAATTTGTAACAATTAAAATAAGAAAAGAATACCGTGATATGTTAAAGGATTATTCTAAAAATCACGGATATAAGATGTACTCGTTAATAGAACATTTGATAAAAGAGAAGTGTACTAAGAAAATATTATACTCTAATCGTAAATAATATTACTAAAACCTTTTTCTTTCTTTACCTCTAATAATGTATCCACGGCATCTCTCATAGAATCTATATGTGATACAATCAATGTAAACTGAAATTGTGATTTTAAATATTGGAAAAGATTGTAAACTGAGTTTAGGTTGTCTGAGTCCATTGTGCCCCAACCCTCATCGATAGCTAAGAAATTACTACGTGGTAAATTAGATACGTTGATTAATCCTACCCTTATTGCAAGAGATGATATGAATCTCTCCATACCACTACTTAATTCTAGCGGCCATATATTATCTTGGTCGTAGACTATATAATTATTTATATTTTTACCATCCATCTCAAAAATCATCTGAAAGTCTACTAATTGTGATAATATGTTGTTTACCTCACCCTCAATAGTTGGAAGAGCTTTTGTAATAAGTTCATAAGGAACACCATCTCGTTTTACAGCATCAAGGTAATATTCATAGGCTTCATATTTCTTTTCAAGGTCGGCTACCTTATCTATGTTATCTAAAATATTTTTTCTTTTTGTATCTAATACTTTTATCTCTGCAAAAACAGAATTTATTTCTCTATTTACTTTATCTAATTTATAATTGGTATCACTTAAATTATCCTCGGTGGTTTGTATTTCTTTTTCTATATTTGAGTTATAAACTATATCCTGTTCTTGTTCATAATATTTTTGTATCTTCTCTTCGTTAAAATTAAGTTGATTCACATAATTTTTTTGTTTTTCATCTAGTAATTGTTTTGTTTGTTTAGATTCATTTATTAGGGTTGATATTTTTTCTAAGTCAGTTTTTGTTTCCTTGTAATCTGTGTGATTACTATCAAACTTAATCCAATTGTTATTGTACCACTTATTATATCCATCTATTCTGATTAATAAGTCCTTGACTTTTTTCTTATCATCATCGATAGATTTTTTTGTTTCAATCGCATCTAATGTAAAAGGATTTTTCATACAATAATCACAACTCTCATCATATTCTAAATCACCGAGTTTTTTTATCTTCTCTAATTTTATGTTTACCTTTTGTTTTATATTTTCTAATTCTTCTTTTAATTTTAGACCTTTTTTATCTATTTCTAACGCGTCATTATATTTTTGTAAAGTATCGTTATCAGCATGAAAAGAAATTTTGTTTTCTAAATCTTGTTTATCATTGACCCTTGCATCATAATCTTTACTAGCAGATTTATGTTGATTTTTTATACCGTTTATTGACTCATTGATAGAATCTCTTTCATCCTCGAGTTCATCAATATTAGAAATTGACTTATCTATTGTTTTAAGTTTTCTTGTGAGTTCTCTAACACTATCCTCTTGTACCTTTTTTGTTTTATCTATAACCTCTTGTGCTTCTAATAGTTTATCATGTTTTTTCTCAAACTCTTCCTTGTTTGTCTTTATATCTGATAATTCTCGTTCCCAATCATTTCTCTTAAAATTCTTAAGAATGGCAGATACCTCTCTAATCTCCTCATTTGCTGATGACCATAGTTTATCAAATATTTCAAGACCCATGAATTGTGCTAATAATGTCTTTTTTTCTTTTTGTGTTTTTTCAATAAATACCGAGTTGTCTGTTTGTGATGATAATGCTGTAAGAATAAAATCATCATAGGTTCCTATTACCTTACGAATATTTACTTGTGTTGTTCTTCTCTGGTCACCATTCATAGATATTTTTTCTCCACCATCATCCAAGGTATAAAAATCTATATCAACCTTTACGTTACCCTTTCTTTGCTTTTTGGCTTTCTTTTCGATAAAGTAATCTTGACCATCAACCTCAAAATTTAATTTACAATAAAAATCACCCTTTTTATTATTGAGAACATTCTCTGCACGAAATGCTCTAGTGCAGGTGTCGAATAAACAAAAAGAAAGAGCATCTAAAAGAGAAGATTTACCTGATGCATTTGGTGCAAATATACCAACTACACCATTTAGTTTTTGAAAATCAACTTTATTATCACCACCATAACTAAACATATTTTCAAACTCGAAAGTTTTTATCTTCCAATGAACATTACGATATACTTCTTCTTCGGGAATAGACTGATTTAGTGACTCGTTGATATTTTTAATTTTTAACATTACATCATCTGTAACATGATGATTATTGTTTAAATATTTCTGTATTAGGTTGAACTGAACATCAGATTCACTTATGTCTCCGACAGTTATTTTATCATTTCTAACTCTATCTGTGTTATATAAAGCATCTGTCCTAGTCACAACAATTTCTTTTATACCGTACTTTTTGTGTAAAATGGCTAAACATTTTTTTAGTTCTGATGGTTGAGTATTAGAAGCTCTTATTCTTACTCTGGCCTTTTTTGGCATTCTTTTTATTTCTGGTAACTCACCACCATCTATATCAAGAGTGATATAACCATAGTCGTTTGGTATCTCAATATACTTTGACTTACGTTTTGGGACATCCCATAAAAGATAACCATGAGACAAACCCTCACCGTGATTTTGTTGGACTAAGGAACCACAATATGATATTGTTTCTTCTTTATTTAGATGTTGTCTTTTATGTATATCACCGAGTAAGCCTAAGTCATACCCTTTGAATTTATCTATGTGAACATCGGATGGTAGATGGAAACCTAAATCAGTCTCAGCTCTATCAACAGTCCCATGAAATAAAACAACCTTAGTATCACCCTCAACATCATCAGCTAGAATAAAGTCTTCTTCTTTTGTCCAACAATCCCATACAACAAAAGATACATCAGCACATTTATAAACTCCACTATCTTTAAGGTAATGTAAGTTTGGGTGATTTAGATTATTTACGATTGGTGTTAAAACATCTAATCGAGATAGATTGTTCAGATTACAATCATGATTACCAGCTATGATAATTGTAGGAACAATATCTGATAGATTCTTAAATAGTCTTGATAATTGGTCTACAAGCTCAGGTGACATATCCGTTTTTGAATGTGCTATATCTCCACCGATGTAAACAACTGAATTATCTTTATTTTTTTCTATTTCCCTATAGGTTCTTTCAAAAACCTCTTCGTATTCCGAGTGTCTCCTTAGATTACGAATTTGTATGTCTGATATATGGTGTATGTATTTTAATTTTTTAAATGGAACATTTATTTTTTGCAAATTAAAAACCTTTTAGTTTATATTTCATTAAATCTGAAAATTTTGTCGTGGATGTATTATTTATATTTTTTATTAAGTTCTCAAAACCGATTTCATTTGGGTCTTTGTCATTCAATAACATAACCTTAACTTCTATGCCTTCATTCATAAACATATCTGTCATCTTAATTGTATCTGATATTGCATCATTATCTAAAGCTAAATATAAAGTTTTAACCCCAAATTCAATTATTTTTTTCTGTAATGACTTTGATACTGTTTTACCGAATAAGGGTATTGCATTTCTCTTAAATGACATAGCATCAAAAACACCCTCACATAAAATAATCGGTTCATCCCAATTTATAAAAATATCAAAACCAATAATATCTTTCGATGTCGGTGAGTTTTTATATTTCATCTTACCGTTATAAAAATCACGACCAACAAAGAAGTTTAATTTACCATTCGAATCATATGATGGAATTATTATTCTATTTGAGTAAAGACCTGAATCACAATAACCTATATTATATTTTATTATGTCCTCGTCGGTAATACCCCTTTTATACAAATAAGTTAGTGCGTGTCTTTTAACGATACCATCTGTACCATTCCAAAGAGGTTTAAAATCATCAGGCAATTTTACAATGGATTTTTTATCTTCCTCTTTTATCCTATAAAATTTATTCTCACCAACTAACTCTACAAGTTCATCGAATTGTTCTTTTGTAGCTGATACTTTTTTGAATAACTGAAAAAAGTTTCTACCACCAACATTTGATACCCAACAATGCCATTTACCAGTCTGAGTATTTATTTGTAACTTTCTTTTATGATGTGTTATAAATGGTGACCAATACATATACTCATTTTGTTTTTTGAGCTTGATACCATTATTATTCAAAACCCTATTTAATAAATTTACCAATTTATTCATCTAATAATTCTAGTAACCTTTCAAATTCTAAAACTGCATAAGTCTTAGTTCTGTTTCTTTTAAATATTAACAAGGGTGCGTGAGAACCACTATTTTTTTCCGCCTGCTCTAATGATGACCATATATTTAATTTTTCTTGATTTTTACACTCTACACTAAATGGAAATAGTTTTCGTGCTGCAGGTGATAATAAAACATCTTCACCACTATCACCCATAGTTGTTGAACGCACATCATCATCTTCTAATGTATTAAATTTTTCGAGGATAAGGTCTCTAACCTTGTTTTGTAACCGTTTACCTTTGTTCTTTGCCGAACGAGATTTCATCTGGATATTATTCTTTTCTTATATTTTTTAAAAGAACCTATAATAACTATTAGTCAAAAAGCTCAAATCAAATTTTATTTTTCACTTTTTGATATTCTCTTCTACCCCACTTTTCTGCTATTTCTTCAAACTTATTATCATCATGAAAATCACCACCTTTTTGTACTGCTATCTCACCTGCCATAGCATAAGCTTTTTCATATTTTTT
>Ga0114933_10003356_pt1 | contig 15669 bp, 15 predicted proteins | sample 4SBtaG_FD_89691 | JGI IMG/M metagenome (GOLD analysis project Ga0114933, IMG submission 89691) | Deep subsurface microbial communities from Kolumbo volcano to uncover new lineages of life (NeLLi) - 4SBTROV12_W25 metaG | ecosystem: Environmental > Aquatic > Marine > Volcanic | place: Kolumbo... | reverse complement strand
GGTAACGCTCGCACTACTGAACATGATTTTGTGGCTCGGCTACCGCTATGGGGCGGATCGCGCAGTCAGACCACCGCTCGCAAATCGAATAGTCGACAATATGTCGTGGCCATTACTCATAATCGGACATCTGGCACCCGTTTTGCTAGCGTTGGCCGCTTGGTTTCAGGCAGCGGACACCTCCGCGTTGCTAGCCACGGCGGGTTTCTTAGTCATAGCAGGTGGGACATTTTGGAAATGCGGCCTGATTCTCAAAGCTTCTTACCAGCACGGTTTTACCCTCAGCCGACTGCCGCAACGAGGCTCCGGTACTCGGGCAGCACCTAGCCTGGTGGCTTAAACTGAAGCAACAGATCGAATGCCATGATTCAACAACCTCACAATCACATCCATTAATACATGCTAAAAGCGAAACAACGAATAAGAATCGAGTGGGGCCACTGCGACCCCAGCGGCCTTGTCTTTAACCCTAATTACTATATCTGGATGGATAGTGGGTCTCACCAGTTAATTGAAGCCGCTGGCTTTCCGACCACTGAGATGCTTGAAACGACAACGTTCAGAGGTTGCGCACTCGTTTCAAGCGGCATGACTTTTCGGCACCAGGGCTACTGCAACGACCGGATTGAGTTGACCACCACTGTGGAAAAATTTGGAAATAAATCCTTCACCATGCGACACGAATTCCACAAAGGTGACGTCCTACTAGCGGATGGATTCGAAGTGCGTGTCTGGGGATGCACTGATCCGGAGGACCCCATACGACTGATTGCGGAACGAATTCCCGATGAATTTCGCCAACGCCTCTCCGCCGAGGGTATTCACGACACAACCCCCTAGTACACCCACTGCCAGCGTCAATAGGCTGACCTAATCGCACGACGAGTTGCTTATAGCAGTCCTCGGCCCGCCAGATTCTCCATCAGCGCACGTGCGCCAAAAGTCCAGGGCACAATGTCATCGGTCCTACGAACCCAGTTAATCAGGCAACCCAATTCCGGTGCCGAGATCTCAACACGATCACCGATCTCATGCGTAAAACCCGTGCCGGGGCCACGTCGGTCTTGAGTGGGCGCAAACATGGTGCCGAGAAACAGCATGACGCCATCTGGATACTGATGATTCCGGTTAAGCGTTTGGCTGACCAGGTCAGATGGCGAGCGGCTGATCTCCTTCATAGGGCTCACTCCTTGGATTGAAAAACCATCCTCACCCTCTACCCGCAGTGATACCTCGAGTTGCTCCAACTCGGTTATCGTGAATGTCGTATCTAGCAGCCGAATAAATGGACCGATTGCACAGGACGCATTGTTGTCCTTGGCCTTGCCCAATAACAAAGCGGAACGACCTTCGACATCGCGCAGATTGACATCGTTGCCCAGTGTCGCACCAACGATCTGACCGCGCGAGGAAACCGCCAGCACCACCTCAGGCTCAGGATTATTCCAGTTCGATATCGGGTGAATACCAATCTCATGGCCGACGCCGACTGCCGCCATCGGAGGAGCTTTGGTAAAGACTTCAGCATCAGGCCCAATCCCAACCTCCAGGTATTGTGACCATAGCTCCATTTCCTGAAGCAGTACCTTTATTTCAGCCGCCTTTTCTGAGCCTGCCTGGACTCCCCGTAAACTTTCACCAACCACGGGTAACAACCGAGCACGGATCGCGTCGGCTTTCTTTGGGTCACCCTTAACCTGCTCCTCGATTACGCGCTCCAGCATGCTCTGTGCAAAAGTCACACCGGCCGCCTTGATCGGCTGCAAATCGCACGGGGCCAGCAACTCACCCGCCAACCCGGGCGAACCACTCGCATCAGGTAAAAAGTCATCGAGCGCGGCCAGAACAGGAAAACTATCCACCGCGTTCAGCGCTTCCAGAAGATTTTCTTTATCGAGCAACCCGGATACCGTTGGCGACAGGCGGTTCAGATTACGTACCTGCTGTCCATCAATCAGAACAACACACGGCCCACTCTCACTTGCAGACCAAACACGACCAATCAACTTCGACGAATGTCCATCAACCGGCAGAATATCGCCAGGCGTCAGATAACGAGACATGGATAGTTCCCTCCCCTCATAAGCGTTCCGGTTCAAGCATCACCTTAAGATCCGAGCCGGCATGCTTCATCGCTTCAAATTTTGTTGGAAATCTATCTAGACTCACCGTGCTCGTAACCAGTGCCATCGCGGGAATACGTTCACTTGCCAACATGTCCACGACAAACTGAAAATCCTCTTTCGAATACACAAAGGCAAAGGTCAGTTGGAGTTCTTTGACAATTGCCTTGGCGGGGAAAAATGTGTCCTCTGCCATACACAATCCAACAATGACCAAATGCCCGTCAGCAGGCGCCTGATCTACACTGAGTTGCAGTGTGCCTGGAATACCAACGCAGTCAAAAACGATCGCTGGGGCACGACCAGCAAGCTGCCTGACACGCTCACTCACGTCCTCAGTTGAGGCATCGATTGCACCGGTTGCACCGAACTCTGCAGCACGCTGCGATCGTTCTGGAACAAGGTCACTGACGATGATGTCGCGTGCACCGAAAAAACGACACCATAGGGCAACGGATAACCCCACTGGACCCGCGCCGATAATCAACACGGCGTCACCTGCCTGCAGACCTGCGCGCTTAACCGCATTGAGTCCGACCGCAAGCGGCTCCACCAAGGCACCGGCATGAAAATTAACTGCCTCGGGAAGACGCAGCGTCTCGGCAACCCCCACACGTGTGTATTCGGCATACGCGCCAGTCAAATTCGCACTGGCCCGAGTAATAACCGTTGAACAGCGATACGAACGCCCGGCGCGGCAGGCTGCGCACGACCCGCAGCCGATGAACGGCTGTGCCACCACCCGTTCACCTGTTTGAAAATGAGAACGCGCATTCTTTCCTATCTCGACCACCTCGCCAGAGAATTCATGCCCCATGACAGCATTCGGCAGTAGGTCGCGCCACCCCGCAGTGGAATCGATACCTTGAGACCAATGTAGATCGGTGCCACAGATTCCACACGCCTTGACCTTAATGATCAGATCATCTGGACCCGGTTCGGGATCAACCACTTCTTCGATAACCAGTGGCACCCCCGCTTGCTTGAAAACTGCTGCCTTCATTGTCGCCTACGAATTACTGTGTAACTCAATAATATCGCCGTCCCGCACCAAATGCTCGGCGCTGACCTGCTGGCCCGCAAACTGCCCTCCACCCCACAGTCGTGCAAACTTAAGTGAATTGGCAATATCCTTATGTACCAGTCGTGCCACGTCGCGCACAGTCCCACCTCGACGCACGGTAAACGGTCTATCAAGATCTGCCCGCTTACCAGGAATTCGCGTGTAAACACGAACTATATCCAAGGCGCTGGCTAGAAACGGTCCCAGCTGCTCGAGCCCCTCCCCAGTCTTTGCCGAGACAGTCATGGTGGGTAAATCCGTACCCAAAAGTTCCTGCAACACGGCCACCTCGTTGGCTTCACCTAGGTCTGCTTTGTTTGCCAGCAGTAAAGTCGGTAAGTCGTTACGAAACGGATCAGCGATCAATTCGTCCGACTCTGTAAAGATATCATCGGTGGCGTTGTTGTTCGATGTTGGTCCTAAGCTATCGCCGTTGGGCACAACACCCGGCCAACTTGGCAACAAACTGACCCTCTTCTCTGCAAGCCTTTCGAAGATCACCTGCACCTGTTCAACACAGTCGGGTTCAGCAGGATCCACCACTAACATTGCAGCATCAGCAGGTTGCAGTGCGTTGACGTACCAACTTTCCATAAAATCGAGAGATACCGGCGGTAAATCAATCAATTGAAACTGAATATCTTCGAATGGCATCATACCGGGCTGTGGCAAATGGGTTGTAAATGGGTACGCACCAACCGCTGCACCCGAGCGCGTCAACCGATCATGGAGACTCGACTTGCCGACATTGGGTCCACCGATCAAACTAACCTGCGCAGCTCCTTCAGCGCGAATGACTTGAACTGGCCCGGCACGATGTGCCCCTTTCTTCGGCCCCGATAATTCTTCTCTGAGCTGTTTGATTCGGGTTTTAATATCGGCCTGTAAATTTTCTGTTCCCTTATGCTTTGGTATAGCGCGAAGCATATCCTGCAAGCACTCCAGCCGCTCACGTGGCTCTCGCGCCTGCCGGTATTCCACCTCAGCTTGTTTGTATTCTGGACTAACGTTTGTTGGCATGGTCTACTGATCGTTCGCTGTGATCGGCCTTTTCAATCCGCTGCCAGGGCAGCCTCGACAAAGTCGAGCCGATCCTGTCCGAAAAACATCTCGTCACCAACGAAGAACGTCGGCGCGCCGAAAGCACCTCGCTCAACTGCCTCTTCAGTGTTGCTTTTCAATTTATCTTTCACGTCCTGTGCTGCGATGGCAACAAGGAATTCCTGCGCCTCAATCCCGATGGTATCCAGCACTTCAGCGACGATGGTTGGTTCATTCATGTTCTTTCCTGTCACCCACATGGCTGAAAAAATCGCCTCGATATATTGATCTAATCGCCCCTGCTGCTGGTAGGCCACAGCCCCACGCATCAACGCCAATGTATTTACCGGAAAGAATGGATTAAAAAGGAATGGTACTTCGTAGCGTCGCGCAAAACGCTCCAGATCGTCACCCATGTACCGTGACTTTGCCGGTACCGTTGCCGGACTCACATTACCGGTTGCCTTAAACACGCCGCCCAACAAGAAGGGGCGCCAAAGCACGGTGGCTCCATGCCGCCCCGCGATTTTGGAGAGTTGGGTCGCCGCCAGATAAACGGTCGGGCTACCAACATCAAAAAAGAACTCTACTGACTTCGACATGACTTCACTCCCGATTCAGAATTCTTCCACCCAGGGCCGCAGATCCATTTCGTGAGTCCACGCCGAGCGTGGCTGGCGATGAATTTGCCAATAGACCTCTGCAATGTCATCGGGATTGAGAATTCCATCATGTGCTTTCGTCGCATAACGTTGTGGAACCATTTTTTCTATCCATTCAGTATCAATCGCCCCATCAATCACGACATGCGCTACATGAATTCCCTGGGGGGAAAATTCGCGAGCCATCGATTGAGCCAGGGCACGCAGAGCAGATTTAGCTCCCGCGAAAGCTGAAAATCCAGACGCGCCCCGGAAGCTGGCCGTAGCGCCGGTAAACAAAATCGTGCCATATCCTCGTGGCAACATGTAACGCACTGCCTCCCGCCCAGTCAGAAAACCAGCAAAACATCCCATCTCCCACACTTTGTAATACACACGAGATGTGGTTTCCATCACTGGAAATCGCACATTACCGCCCACGTTAAAAACGCAGACCTCAACTGGTCCAATCTCCTGTTCTATGGTGGCAAACAATTCTACGACCTGTTCCTCTTTGCGGCCATCAGTGCCAAATGCTCTAACCTCTCCCCCCTCCTGCTCGATGCGGGTGACCAGCGGCTGAAGTTTTTCGTAGTTTCTACGACAAACACAGGCAACGTATCCCTCTCGGGAAAATCGACGTGCAATCGCACCTCCAGTCGCATCGCCGGCACCCATTACAAGCACGACTTTTTTCTTTTTCATGCCACCTTAAAAAGAGAGTTTACGTCTCACCAAACGGTCATTTGGCTGAAACGTCCGGCCCACTTTCGCCATCGGTCTACCATTTAGTTTCACAATATCCGCCGTAAAATCAAATTGTCCACCCAGAAACGCGGACCCCACACCATAAGCGTCGGCCGGTACGTCCGCTGCTTCAAAACGGGTAATTTTTTCTGCATCAAATCCCCCCGTTACTACGATTCGCACATAGTCGAATCCCTCATCATCGAGCGCTTTGCGGACGTTCTCTACCAACTGACGATTTACACCTGTCGGTGCGGCTGCTCCCAATGTTGCAGCGACAGATACATCTACTAGTCGTTCCGACGTATCCAGCCGAACAGCCCACAACCGCTCCTTGAGCGCGCGAGCCACCGCTAGGGAAGTCTTAACACAATCATTTTCAAAGTCGACCAACGCAACCAGGGGCGTATCGGGAAAGGTATCGGCAAAATGTTGAGTCGCCGCAACGGTGTTGCCCTCGAAAGCGGCAATCAAACTATGTGGAATGGTGCCAGCACCTTTCATGCCCCACCATTCTCCCTGTGCGTCAGTTGAAACTGATTCCGCACCTCCGATCGATGCGGCATAGCCGTCTCCCCCCTGAACCGCCCAGTGATCAAATCGGGCCGGGAAAAAAAACACTGGTTTCCCATTTGCTGCCCTGGTGACTCCCGAAACATTGGTCGCGATCCGCGTGCGCCTTGCCAACACACCGAGATAAAGTGTCTCGAGATGAATGAACTCCCCAATAGGCCCTTCAATCAGTAGTGCCGTTTCCATCGGTGCCATGGGATCACCGTCACGCAATGTATAAACCTTTATATCATCGGCATGACTTATCCATTCCTTGTCAAGAGCCCCCTCCACTCGCCGCCTCTGCTCAAGTGCCTCCCGCAACTTGACCGGATCACCTCGATAGAGTGAGCGAATTCGCTTCTTCAATTCAATCAACTCGTCAAACCAATCAAAGGCCCGCGCGGGGTCCCGATAATGGCCGACACCCAGTAACAAGATCGCGAGGGATTCCTCGACACCACAAAGCACCGCTTGTTGTTTTTGAAAAACCTGGACGGTCGCTACCTCTCGGTGCCCGATCCGCTCCAAGGTACGCTTCGCACGCCAAAAATACACATCGCTACGGTATCCGCGCCGCATCTCGTGAACCGGCAAATCGAACACCTCAGTCGGAATAGCGATTGGCACCGCATCACTAGGGACGTTCGTCATCAACCTCTATCTCCCGTGATTAACTTCAAACCCCACTGCGAAGCTCCGTCAGCAACGACGTTAGCTTTTCCTTATCCGCATCTGTGTCTACCGGTATACCAAATTCCAAGTGGGTCACCAACTCACCAAAACGGGCTTTTAAGAGCTCGCCAATTTCATCATAGGTCCCGACTACGGCATAAGTGTTAAGGACCTCATCATCGATCAGTGCTTCCATCTCATTCCAGCGCTGCGCCCGTGAGTATTGGCTCAATCGATCAGCCAGATCGCCCAATCCGTGGACTTCAAACGCCGCACGATAACCTGGCGTAGAGGCATAAAAAGCAATTCTCGCACGCACCGTTTCGATTCGCTTTTCCAACGTCACTCCGTCGGCAGCAGTTGCCACCAACGGTTTCATACACATCGAAACTTGGTGCGGGTCTCGGTTCTGACGGGCCGCTCCATCGGCGACAGCCGGCAACATTACTTCTGCAATGTATTTCGGTGTACATACGGGATGGGCTCGAACTCCATCAGCGACTTCGCCTGCAACTCGGCACATGTACGGATTCACAGCTGCAACGTGTATAGGAATAATGGGGTGGTCAATCGGGCCCGGATTAAACAACGGTACCATCAGGTTGAGTTGGTAACGATCACCGTGATGATCCAACGCGGTGCCGTGCTGCCAACAATCCCATATGCAGCGAACTGCGACAACATATTCCCTCATCCACGGCCCCGGAGGATGATATTCCAACCCGAAACGACGTCGAATATGACCTCTGACCTGAGAGCCTAATCCCAGCACAAAACGGCCCTGAGACAATTTTTGCAAAGTCCAGGCTGTCATTGCGGTGACAGTGGGACTGCGCGGAAAAGCCAGGGCGACCGAGGTCGCAAGGCCCAAGGTACGAGTCGCTTGGGCAGCAAGTGCTATCACAACGTAGGGATCCTCTTTAGTCTCCTCTACCACCAGGCCATCGTATCCAAGCATCTCCAATTCTTTCGCATCAGTGCCAATCGCACAGACATCCATAGGCTTATCCGCCGCCCTAACTCCAGGATCGAGTTTCCCCAATGGCAGCAGCGTCTCAATTTTCATAATTAATCGATCCTCTTACCTATCTTTATGTTAATCGTACCGTCATAGAGGTCACATACCTTTTCAATCAATTCCCAATCTTAGTTCAAAGCCAGCGTTCGGGGAGCGTTCTGTGGCCGAACTTACCCTGAATACCCCGTCATCGGGTTAATATCACGAAAGTCAGGGGCGACGCATGCAAGCTGGTTGGTAATCTGTCTCGTACGATGCACACCCCACAGTAACCAGAGAATCGATTATTGGAACGATCTTTTACAAAAGAAGTACAAGACCTTCAGCTAGGTGATGGAGAGACCTTTCATGGGGAAGGCATTCTAGCGATCACCAAGGCTCTGCTGCAGGCAGGCGTCTCCTATGTGGGCGGGTATCAAGGAGCACCCGTTTCTCATCTGATGGACGTCTTGGGTGACGCGCACGAAATTCTCGATGAACTCGGTGTGCACTTTGAGACCTGTGCCAACGAAGCAGCAGCGGCAGCCATGCTGGGTGCGTCAATCAACTACCCGTTGCGTGGTGCGGCGGTGTGGAAATCGGTTGTTGGAACCAACGTGGCATCCGATGCCTTGTCAAACCTTGGGTCAGCCGGCGTTAAGGGCGGCGCCGTGATTGTGCTTGGCGAAGACTACGGCGAAGGTGCGAGCATCATTCAGGAGCGCTCCCATGCATTTGCCATGAAATCACAGTTATGGCTCCTTGATCCCCGCCCGCATTTACCGACTGTAGTCGATCTAGTAGAAAAAGCATTCGATCTTTCCGAAGTATCTAACACTCCGGTCATGATTGAATTTCGTATCCGTGCATGTCACATGCACGGTCGGTTCGTTGCCAGAGATAATCGTAGACCTGAATTCTCTCGTCGCCAAGTACTGGAGGAACCAGACTTTGACTACAGTCGAATCTGCTTGCCGCCTGCTACATACGCGCAGGAAAAGCAGAAGATTGAACAACGCTACCCGGCTGCGATTCAATTTATTACCGAACACAAACTGAATGAATACTATGAAGGCTCGCGGTCCGATATTGGCATCATCATGCAAGGTGGGTTATTCAACTCAGTAGTGCGGGCACTACAGCAACTCGAGCTCGCCGACACCTATGGCGAATCGTGCATACCACTTGCTATCCTTAACGTCGCCTATCCGTTGGTACCAGACGAGATTACTCGGTTCTGCGCATCGAAACGATCGGTACTGATCGTCGAAGAGGGCCAACCCGCATTTCTTGAGCAAGCCATCGAGAGCATTCTGCGCAAAGGCGACATACAAACTGTCGTCTTTGGAAAAGATGTTCTCCCCATGGCAGGCGAATATGTCGCCGAGGTACTGCTAAAAGGCATTGCCACTTTTCTTGAGAACAATGCGCCAGACATAACAGCGGATCGCGGAGGTGGAATCGTCGCGCGCATCGATGATCTGAAATCCAGCGCGAGCACTCAACTCGGCGCCCCCGTGCCGCCGAGGCCACCGACGTTCTGCACAGGTTGCCCCGAAAGACCCGTATTTACCGCTATCAAACTTGTGCAACGCGAACTTGGCAATGTCCATATTGCCGCCGACATCGGATGCCACACGTTCTCGACCCTAGCGCCGTTCAACCTTGGCAATTCGGTACTCGGCTATGGGCTGGGTCTGGCGAGTTCCGCTGCGGTCGACCCCGCCATGAAACGACGCACACTCTCCATTATGGGTGATGGTGGTTTCTGGCATAACGGCCTGTCGAGCGGTATCTCGGGTGCTGTGTTCAACCGGACAGATTCGGTTCTTGTCATCATGAACAATGGCTACTCGTCTGCTACCGGACAGCAATATCTTCCTTCTACAAAGCATCCCTCCACACGAGTCCGCACTGGCCACCACATCAAGGCCGCTCTGCAAGGTGTCGGGGTGCAGTGGATAAAAACCCGTGTGACATACAAAGTTGCCCATATGGTGAAAACCCTCCGCGACGCACTCACCACAACAACCGGTGGCCTGAAAGTCATCATCGCAGAAAGCGAGTGCCAGCTGGCCCTGCAGCGGCGTCTTCGTCCCCAGATTCGAGAACAACTGGCGGCGGGAAAGAAGGTAGTCACACCGCGCTTCGGTATCGATCCTGAAACCTGCACGGGAGATCATTCGTGTATTCGCCTTTCCGGATGCCCGTCACTGACCATTAGACCCAATCCAGATGTGCTGCGGGAAGACCCGATCGCAACCGTGATTGATAGTTGTGTTGGCTGCGGTCTTTGTGGCGAAGTCTCGCACGCCGCCATCCTGTGTCCATCATTCTACCGTGCGGAACGCATTCGCAATCCAGGAAGGTTCGAGTCCGCACTTCATCGAGTCCGGCGCACAGTCACCCATCATTTGAGCGGTAAAGATGCTCTCCCGGTATGAGTTCCTCGAAGCCTGGCATTGACCGCCCCCTAACCATCGTCATCGCGGCGATGGGTGGGGAGGGTGGTGGCCTGCTCGCGGACTGGATCGTTGAAGGTGCCAAACATTCCGGTATCCTGATTCAATCAACATCCATTCCTGGCGTCGCACAGCGCACTGGCGCCACTGCGTATTATCTTGAAATGATGCACGCTCCCGAGAGTCATGCCATCGATCCCGTCTTTGGCCTCTATCCGGCCCCGGGATATATAGACATTGCGGTTGCCTCCGAGTTAGTCGAAGCCGGCCGGTTACTTGAAAACGGACTGGTAAGTCCGGACAGAACCACGCTCATTGCCTCAACCCACCGCATTTATGCAATGGCCGAGCGAACCGCATTGGGAGACGGCAGTTTCGATACACAGGGTATTATGACTGCGGCCCGTAAACTTTCGCACCGTCTCGTAATGGATGATCTGGTCGAGCTGGCACGCAGACGAAACACGGCGCTTAACGCCATCATTCTGGGGGCCATTGCCGGCACAAAACTATTCCCATTTCCGAATACTGCGCTGGAAACAGCAATCACCACTCGGGGCGTTTCCGTCGCATCGAATCTTGACGGCTTTCATGCGGGCCTAGAACTAGTCAACACACAATCAGTAACCAAAAAATCAGTCGATCTCAATAACGCTTCGTCGCTTACCGGGCACGTTGCTCATCCGTTAATCACACGTGCTAGACAGAGCCTTCCTGCTGCTGCGCTGGATGTCATAGAGCCTGGTATTGCCCGTCTGATTGACTACCAGGACACAGAGTATGCGGTTCTTTATCTTGAGCGACTCGAGCGTATAGCAGCGATAGACCAGGACACCAAGCGACCAGACAACACGACCCTGACCCGTGAAGCGGCACGACACCTCGCCTTATGGATGTCCTACGAAGACGTGATGCGAGTCGCTGATCTTAAGTCACGCCGCAAACGAATCACACGAGTTCGTCAGGAATCAGGTGCCACACCCAATGAACCGGTCCGCATCACCGAGTTCCTTAACCCCGGCATCGAGGAATTCGCCACTCTCTTACCGGCCAGTATCGGTCGCAGTCTTATGCGTTGGGCCGACAACCGAGGCATTACGCATCGCCTCCATCTGCCCATGCACGTGCGTTCAGACACCATTTGGGGAATGGTTCGACTGCGTTTCCTGGCTTGGCTCAGTGTTCGTCGGCGTAACAGTTATCGATATGTATTAGAGCAAGCCATGATAGAACACTGGCTTGGCACCGCCATTCAGGCTGCCAAGATTGACCTGAACTTCGCATTTGAAGTCATCTGCTGCGCGCGTTTGATCAAGGGGTACAGCGATACCCGCGAGCGGGCAAATCGTCATTTTGACCAGCTATTCGAGCGCATTGTCACTCCTGCACTCAACGGCAAGTTGGCGCCGGCCGCAGCAACCACATGGCTCAAGAATGGATGCACCGCGGCACTTTCTGATGACGAGGGTAGGAAACTAAAAGACGTCCTCGATCAGGGTCCACCCATCGAAGCCACCACAGTTAATCAACCACCTCTCGAAATTCCTCCAGTCACCGCTTGAAATTTCTCAAACGACACCGGTTGGCCATCAAATGAGATGGGCAGATCATAACTCCAGATGTCGACATCATAGCCTGCTTCCATCAACTGCTCACTGCGAGTCGACAAGTAACGTTGCAAGCTTGGCTGCATCCGATAGGCACCGGTCAACACGTAATCAAACAATGACTGGATATGAAATGTTCGAAACGCAGATGCTGCCCGTACAATTTCTCTTCCATTTATGTCAAACAATACGATTGTCGGAAAGTAGTTGACCTCGAGCTCTTCTGCCCAAAGCGCAGCAGTCGTCTTTTTACCCGATGGCGTAATCACCGATGCCTGACTAGCAGCATCCAACAAGACGTTATCGAATTGCTTGATCAATTGACGAGTCAACGATTCGCGCATCACCTGCCGATGAAGGATATCGCACTGACTGCATGCGGCACGTTCAAAAAAGACAGCTAGTGGCCGGTCGCCGCGATTTGTTTGACCATTAAGGCGATAGGGTGGCTGCATGAAGAAGTCCTCTACTTCCCTGTTCTCTCGTATCTCCCTACCTTGAGCTGTCATTAAGAAATTGTGAAAACTGCCTTCGTTTTCGCGCCGAAGGTAAACGTACTCCAGTGCCTTCATAAAATCTGTCGGCGGGTGATAGCCATCCAGTCGCAGGGCAACTCCACCACGCTCATCAAAAAACAGTAGGGTTGGCGTAAACTGAACTCCTAATGCTGCAGCCAATGTTTTCTCAGAAAACATTTTCCCATCGACGCGAACCACCTCGCGATCACCCCACATGTTGATCGCAATCAGATCAAAATGGGCCCGCACTGTTTGAGCTATATCAGGGTCTGCGAGATTGTCCGTGACTAATTGATTACAGTAGGGACAGCCGCGTTGCCAAAAGTAAAGCAACAGACGCTTGCCCTCGGCACTTGCCTCGGCAATATCTTCCCTAAAATCGAGAAAACTTTCTTTGAACCAGCCCGGATGCGGAGCTTCCACCGCGCCGTGAAAGTCTCCAGATGATGTTTCTGAAGCACTGCTTGAAGGTATCAAGACAAAAAGAGCGACCGCGAAATAACAGGTGACAACCGATCTGCAGAAGACAGTCATTGCATTGAAGTATTCACTAACTATTGTTCTCATTGACGGGGTTACCAGCTGATATAAGCAAACCCACGGGCCTGAAAATCAATCAAAGCTTCAACCCCGACCGGCACCACTTCGACAAAATCGAAGAGATCGTTTTCCGACCAATTTAAGCTTTTCATCGTGTTCCCGCACGCGCCAAAACGGACACCATAATCGGCAAGCGACTGTACTTTTTCTTTGATCGTAGGCTCTACCGGTCTCTGGGGTGATCGTCCCAAAATATGCAGCCCTGGTCCAATCGCAATCACAACAATTTCAATGTCTTCACCGTATTTTCGGATCAATTCACCAATGGAGAACAAGACACTTCGATGGTAGGACGCATCAGATCCATTGAACTGATACACGACCTGATAGGTCGTAGATTGCCCAAAGTGCGCATCCGTATGATGCGCGATGGCCGGATTCAACCACCCCACATTAAGCGCGAACGCAATGGATAAACCCATGCTGAACCGCCGTAAACGGTGTCCCCACGACCTAGCGTCAGGGCCGGATATAGGCAAATCCCTGCCCCTGAAGGCGCGCAATTTCAGCCACTCCGCTAACAACAATATCCGCTCCATCAACATCATAGAGATCATTTTCATGATCGACCTTCTTCCCCCGTAAGGTGTTGGCGCACACCAAAAAACGAACGCCGCGATCTTTCAACGCCGCGACGCTCGCCGTCAATTCATCTGTAGCATAACCGCTCTTGAATAATGTGTTGTCCGCCATATCTGGCTCCAGCAATAAGGTCAAACCATCTCCATGTAGAATGACTCTAAGGTCCAATTTATCTTCACCGACAGCATTAAGATGATTCTTGATGTAACGCAACGTCTGCTGCTGTTCCTGCGAATCATCGAAATTCACATGGTAAACCACCTTCTGTGATGTACCATCGTCACCCGCCAACCAAGTAGGCCAACCAACAGTCACACAAAAAAGTAACTTTAGTAGCAGAAATTTCTTGGACCTGAACATTTTTTCGTGCATACCCTTGTTCTATATCCACTACAGTCCTGCAATTTAACTAACGGCTGCAAATACAAGCACAGTCTAACTGGAGTTCTTCTGGCACAACAGCCGACACTCATACTCTACCTTTACCATGATAAATGACCGCCTATGTCTATAGCCAATGAAACCATTCGCCTGCTCGAAAACCGAGTCAGCATTCGACGTTTCTCTGACAAACCTGTCGAGCCCCATATTATTGATACAGTTTTACATGCCGCTTTTCGTGCACCCACTTCCTCTAACATTCAAGCCTATAGCGTTATCGTCGTGCGGAATCCCGACACCAAAGCCTCGCTTAGAGCCGTTACCGGAAATCAACAACACGTGCTGCACGCCCCGGTCTTCTTGGCGTTTTGTGCGGACCTCACTCGCATTGAGCACGCAACAAAGAAAAACGGGCACAACATAGAGAATAACAACCTTGAGATCGGGCTCGTATCGAGCCTCGATGCAGCGCTGGTTGGAATGTCGGCTTATCTTGCAGCCGAATCGACTGGGCTGCGTGGCGTGATGATCGGTGCTGTCCGCAACAACGCGCTTGAAACGGCTCGTATTCTTGGCCTACCCCATCGAGTCTACTGTGTCTACGGTATGTGCCTCGGCTGGCCCTCAGAAAGTCCCCCACAAAAACCGCGTATGCCCTTCAACACAATCGTGCACGGGGAACGCTATGGAATCACATTGGATGGCGACCCAATCAAGCACTCAGTGGAGTCATATGACAACCAGCTGGCAAAACACTACCGGGGGATAGGGAAAACCACGACCGACGACTCATGGAGCCACGACATGGACAAAAAATTCGTGCCGCAATTGCGTGATCAGTTGCGTGAGGAACTGCAAACCCTCGGTTTCGATTTTCGCTAGGAGGTCGACAAAATTATGCAGTCACCCTACGCTCCAGGGCATATTAACTAAACATTTCGCCCGCTCACCGAGTTGCCGTCTCATCAGCAACTTCACCACCGAAATCCGCCTCCGTGGCATCACTTATGTCGGGCCAACCGGGATAATATTCATCGAACGTGCGGCGCATTGCTTCGATCGGAGGCTCGAGAAACTGGCCACGGTCATGGAGATACTCCATGTGTCGATTCCCCGCCTGGTCAAACGCATGATAGATCGAATCATCCCGCCCGTTGAACTCTAATGGCTTGAGACCGAATTTCTCACACAATTCGATATTAAATGCCGGCGTCGCCTTTACCCATCGATCATCAAGGTATAAGGCGGTATAACCATGCCAGTAGAAGACGTTCGTCTTCATGCGCTGGCGCAGCTTTTCGGTAGAAAGGTGATTGAGCACGTCGGCATAACCCAGGCGTGCTGGAATACCAAGCGCCCGGCAACACGCTGCAAGAAGGATTGCTTTGGAAACACACCAACCACGCTTTTCTTCGAGAACCGTGGTCGCCTTCAGTCCTGCCACCGAGATATCGGCAGAATAAGGATCATAAAGAATGCCGTCTCTAATCGCGTAGTAGACAGCAACCGCCCGTTTGCTGTCTTCCTCGACACCGGCCACTACATCTTCGACATAACTCATCACACGCGGGTCAGTCGACTCAACGGTGGGGCCTGGTGCCAGGTCGGCAGTGTAGTCGTGATGAGTGATGACCTGTTATCCGAGTTGGGGAAAATCGAAGTATAGTGTGCCTGATCTGC
>Ga0114933_10003353_pt1 | contig 15683 bp, 12 predicted proteins | sample 4SBtaG_FD_89691 | JGI IMG/M metagenome (GOLD analysis project Ga0114933, IMG submission 89691) | Deep subsurface microbial communities from Kolumbo volcano to uncover new lineages of life (NeLLi) - 4SBTROV12_W25 metaG | ecosystem: Environmental > Aquatic > Marine > Volcanic | place: Kolumbo... | reverse complement strand
TGTTAAAACCTTATTCAATTTTTTGTAATGAACTTGAGCTTGAGAAACAAGATCTTCAAGAACATCATATGATTGAGCTGTGGGTCTTGCATCGACGCTTGAAACTACACCGACTAATGCTGCGATTTTATTATCCAATTTAATTGGGTAGTTCAATGGATCTTGTCTTGATTCAGATTTAACTTGGATTAATTCTTCTTCAATTGTTGATAGGGATTTTACTAGTTCTTTTCCTGCTTTTGTAACTCTATCGTTCTTAAAGCCAGATTCTTTCATTAAGCTAGTAAGTGTACCAATTTGATCTTTTATACTTCTAATAGTTAGAATTTTCTCATTTATTTCAGTTGTTCGATTTCTAATATCCATTAGTAGGTCAAATTGATCCTGAAAATCAGATTGAGTTGTATTGACTCTAGGATCTTTAAGAATATTAAATGTGTGAGTTTGACTTTTTCCACCAATAGTCATTTTGACTTTATATTCTCCAGGTACCGCCTTAGGACCAATATGTCTTCCTCCCCACATAACTGCATTAGGAACTTTCTTTGCATCTGGATATCTCATATTCCATACAAATCGATTCATTCCTTTTTTTGTTTCAGCAACCGGTGATGGATTTTTCATATCTCTTTTATTGGTGAATGTTTTAATTACATCACCGCCCGATTCCATAAATTCTAATTTAAAATCACTATCTTTATCTAGCTCTTCATTTAGGTAATAGAATGTCATAATTCCATTAGGTGGATTGGCACCCCAAGTTGGACTTGGTCCACCCCAACCACCACCAGCATTTAACCGGTATGTATCTCTTGGCTTATATAGATGTAATTTTGCACCTGCAACTTTATTATTTAGTTGATGTAGCGGTGTTAAGTCATCCAGTATCCAGAATGAACGCCCCTGAGTTGCAACAACAAGATCATTTTCTTTAACCACTAGATCAGTTATTGGAACAATAGGAAGATTTAATTGAAATGATTGCCAATCTCTACCATCATTAAATGATATATACATACCTGTTTCAGTACCTGCATATAATAGGCCTTTTTTCCTGGGATCCTCTCTCACAACTCTAGTGAATGCATCATTGGGGATTCCCTTTGAAATTAATTTCCAAGACTTACCATAATTATTAGTTTTATATAGATAAGGCTTAAAATCATCTGACTTATATCGCGTTACCGCCATGTATGCTGTTGCGGGATCATGGGCTGATTGATCAATACTATTTACCATACCCCATTTTGGCATATTATTTGGAGTGATGTCTGTCCATGACTCTCCACCATTTTTTGTAATGTGAACTCGACCATCATCTGTCCCAATCCAAATTACTCCTTTTTCTTTTGTAGAAGGGGTAATAACAAAAATAGTGCAATAGTATTCCACTCCTGTATCATCCTTAGTAATTGGACCACCAGATTCATCTTGCATTGATACTGTATTAGTGGATAGGTCAGGACTAATTAATTCCCAAGATTCACCCTCATCAGTAGATTTATGAAGATGCTGAGATCCAACATAAAGAGTTTTTGAATCAAATGGATCAAACTCAATTGGGAAATTCCACTGAAAACGGTATTTCATATCTTTAACACCATGTCCCATTGGATTATCAGGATAAACAGTAATGTTTCTTCTTAGTCCAGTTGCATGATCATAACGAGTTAAAAACCCACTATAAGATCCAGCATAAACTATATTAGGATTTTCAGGGTGAGGTGCCACATGCGCACTTTCGCCACCACCTACAGCGTAGTAGTCACGCTCAGTAATTCCGCCACCCATAGTTCGAGATGCTACTGATACAGTACTATTATCTTGCTGACCTGCATATACTCGATATGGAAATTGATTATCAACATCTGCTCGATAGAATTGAGCTGTTGGTTGATTATGGTATGTACTCCAAGTAGCACCAGCATCAAATGAGACTTGGCCTCCTCCATCATCAGCTATAATTAAGTGCTGAGAGTCCATCGGATCGATCCAAAGGTCATGGTGATCACCATGAGGAGTCCGAATTGAGTTAAAAGTTTTTCCACCATCCTTAGAACGCCAGAATTGAACATTTAAAACATATAAAACATCTACATTTTCCGTATCTGCATATAAACGAGTATAGTACCAAGCTCTTTGTCTAAGATTATTGTCTGAGCTTGTTTTCTTCCATGTTTCGCCTCCATCATCTGAGCGAAATAAACCACCTTTTTTACTTTCAATTAAGGCCCATACTCGATCAGAATTTAGTGGAGATACGGTGACTCCAATTATTCCAACCATTCCTTCTGGTAAACCCTTATTTTTTGTAATATCCTTCCAGGTATCACCACCGTCTGTTGATTTCCATAAACCTGATCCTTCACCTCCACTTTCGAGACTATATGGTGTTCGTTTTACTCTCCAAGTTGATGCATAAATAATTCGAGGATTGTTAGGGTCTAATAAGAGATCACAGGCTCCCACTTCGTCATTAATAAACAGAATTTTTTCCCAGGTATCACCACCATTTTTACTACGATAAACACCTCGTTCATCATTTGGTCCAAATAAATGGCCTAATGCTGCAACGTAAACAAGATCTGGATTTTTTGGATGAACACGAATACGTGGTATACGTCGTGAATCTTTGAGTCCCTTAAACTTCCAAGTTTTACCAGCATCTGTTGATTTCCATACTCCATCTCCATGTGAAACATTACCTCTAACAGTTACTTCTCCACCGCCAACATAGATTACATTTGGATCCCATTCACTTACTGTAACAGCACCAATAGATCCACCAAAATATCCATCCGATATGTTGTTCCAAGTTTGCCCACCATTATTTGTCTTCCATACGCCCCCGCCAGTTGCACCAAAATAAGCTAAAAATTTGTTTCCAGGTACACCTGTCGATGCAGCTGAACGTCCACCACGAAATGGACCAATATTCCTATACTCCATTGCATTAAATAATTCTTCTTTGAATTGCTCTGCGGCTCCAAGAAAAGTGAATCCGATAAAACTATATATTACAGCTCTACTTAATGTTTTATTCATTTTTATCTAACCTCCATATTAGAAAATATATTTTTTTCAGTACTGATTGTAGGTCGGATTAATCATTTTCTGCAAGAGATTAAAATAAATCATCTTAATTTTATAACTTTACTATTAAAATAATATGATAAACTTATTACAATGAAAATTGCTTTTTTAACTGCAGGAGGAATTGCACCTTGTTTATCAGCATCAATTGGTGCTTTAATTCAAGCGTACAATGAACTTGATGGGGATGCAGAATTAATTGGTTATATGAATGGATATAGAGGATTATTAGTTGGAGATAAAATTAATATTTCCTCTTCAGTAAAAAATAAGGCAGATATATTATTTCAATTTGGAGGAAGTCCAATTGGAAATAGCCGGATTAAACTAACTAACGTAGATGATTGCGTAAAACGTGGATATATAGATGCTGGCCAGGATCCTCTTAAGGTTGCCGCAGATCAATTAGTAAATGATGAGGTTGATATTTTGCATACAATTGGAGGTGATGATACCAATACAATGGCAGCTCAACTTTCTCTTTATTTGAAAAATAATAATTATGCTCTAACTGTAGTAGGTCTTCCTAAAACAGTGGATAACGATGTTTATCCAATTACACAAACACTTGGGGCTTGGACCGCCGCAGAGCAGGGTGCAATTTTTTTTGAAAATATTTCAAATGAGAACACAACTAGTCATAGGCAATTAATTATTCATGAAGTCATGGGAAGAAATTGTGGATGGTTAACTGCTTATACTGCAAAAGAGTATCGAGAGAGATTAAAGAAAAGAACTTTTTTACCCGAATTACTTATTGATCAGCAGAGATGGGATATTGATGCGATATATATACCGGAAAAAGATTTTGATTTTGATTTAGAATGTGAACGTTTAAAAGTAGTGATGGATGAAAAGGATTCTATAAATATTTTTTTAAGTGAAGGAGCTGGTACAAAAACAATTATTAATGAATTGCAAGCATCTGGAGAATCAATCACATTGGATGCTTTTGGACATGTAGCGCTTGATGAACTAAATCCAGGTCAGTGGTTTGCAAAGAAATTTTCGGAAAAACTAGATGCAGAAAAAACATTGGTTCAAAAAAGTGGTTATTTTGCAAGAAGCGCTGCTCCGAACTCACGTGATATAGATTTAATTACAAATTCTAGCAAGTTAGCAGCAGATTTTGCATTTAAAGGAGAAAGTGGTGTTCTTGGTATGGATGAGAATGCAGAAGGTCAACTCAAGCTGATTGACTTCGAAAGAATCAAAGGTGGTAAACCTTTTGATATAGAACAAAACTGGTTTAATGATTTGCTTGATGACATCGGTCAGCCAAAATAAAGAATAAAGGATTATGATAATGGATTTGAAAAAATTAGAAGCAGTTGCTGAAGCAATGGTCTTACCTGGCAAAGGTATTCTTGCGGCAGATGAAAGCACTGGAACTATTAGCAGTAGATTATCTCAAATTAATACTGAAAGTTCTTTTGAAACTCGAAATGCATATCGTGACCTATTATTTAGTGCTGAAGGAATTGAAGAATACATTAGCGGCGTAATTATGTATGATGAAACGTTTAGGCAAAGTTCAATTGCAGATGGGAAACCATATCCAGAATATTTAATGGATAAAGGTATTATACCGGGGATCAAAGTGGATACAGGTGCTCATGACTTATCTGGAAGTGAAGGAGAAAAAATAACTCAAGGACTTGATGGTTTAGATGATAGATTAAAAGAATATCGAAAAATGGGCGCAAGGTTTGCAAAGTGGCGAGCTGTTATAAATATTACAGAGGATAATCCTAGTGGATATTGCATTAGTACTAACGCACATGCATTGGCAAGATATGCTGGCTTATGTCAAGCGAATGATATAGTTCCTATTGTAGAGCCTGAAATTTTAATGGATGGTAGTCATGATATTGATGATAGTTTTGTCGTAACAGAAGAAGTTCTTCATACTGTATTTTTTGAGTTGTATTCGCAGGGTGTTCAGTATGAACAAATGATATTAAAACCTAATATGGTACTCTCAGGATATGATGCGAATGATCGTGCTAGCGTTGATGAAGTTGCAGACGCAACTTTACAATGTTTCGCAAGAACAGTACCTGCTGCTGTTCCTGGGATTGCATTTCTTTCTGGCGGTCAAAGTGATGAGGATGCCACTTCGCATCTTAACAGAATGAATCAAATCCTAGATGAAAATAAACCATGGAATTTATCTTTTTCATATGGTCGTGCTTTGCAACAACCTGCTATAAAAACTTGGCTTGGAAAAAGTGAAAATGTTACTGCTGCGCAAGATGCTTTAATAAATAGAGCAAAATTGAATAGTTTAGCTACAGTTGGAAAATATTCTACAGATATGGAAAAATAATAATTTCTATAACGTTATTTTAAATACCAGACTATATGTAGGGACCCATTTATTATCTTCAAAATCGGTAACATACTTATAATATATACTTGGTACTCCATATCGATTTTTTTGTAGATCAATTCCAACCATTAGCCAATTTTTATTATACGACTTTTTTTCAAAATCATAAAAAAATTCATTACCGATATATGGCTTGATACTTTTAAATCTAATATTTGATTTTGCTGTGATTCTAAAACGATTTCTCATAGAATTATCTCTACCATCTCGAATTCTTAGCTCTTGTCTTGATTTAATTGACCATTTGATTTTATCAGAATTAATAGTTTTTTGAATCTGGGCATGAGGTCGCTTTTCTAAGGCCCATTCATTTTCATTTTTTCTATAAACACTTCGATATTGAACACTAGTTAACCATGTTTTTCCAATGGGAAATCTTAAACCAAAATCAAAATGGCGATGATGTAATCCTTCCTCGTTAGTTCTAAAATCAATTTCACTAGAAATATTGAATCCAAAGGGGCTTTTCCTAATAACAATTTTTTGTGAATGATTAATGCCTTGACTGAATAGCGGAAGGGCACTAAGGATAATGATGATATACTTTTTTCTCATTATTTTGTTTTAATTAATAAAAATGTTGATCCAAAATTTTCATTATCTGTCATCAATATTAAATCTGAATCGTGAAAAAGCATTGCCTCAACTTTTTGATGTTTAAATATCATAACAGGTTTTTGAAGATCAGGATGGATGAGCTCAAATTTTCCAGCGGGATTAATTTTACCAATATCATACAATGCAGTAGAGAATGGTCCATTATTCCCAGGGTCCGATGTAGCTGATGTCCAGATATCTCCATTCTGATTTATTGAAAGATCCGCAATATTTCTTTTATTTTTCATGGGTTCTTTTAAATCCAAAGTATATGAATTCATATCATAGAATCTCATTTTTTTATGATTTAAAAATACTGTTATTAATTTTGATTTTCTTGTATCAGAACCTCGGTCCCCATATATAAAAACTAATCCTTGGCTAGAATCATAAATTGTTAGTCCCTCTAAATTCATATTCCATCTAAGTCCTGGTAGTGTAAAAGTATTTAATACATCTATACGATAATCTATTGGATCAATATACACCTCATAACATTTTCCAGTACTTTCCATTAGAATAAAACGATTTTCATAATTTGGGAATTCTTCTACAGCTTCTAGATCAAAAGGCAAAAGAGGCTCAGGCCAAACTAATCTGGAAATTTTTAATTTTTCATCTACAAAGCTTACGCGGGCTTGATTTTTCTTTTTATTATCATGTACTACAATATATCCATTATTAAATGGTGCGACACCACTAATAGAATATTCTCTTGTATCATGAATTTGAGACCAGTTATATCCCTGCCCAAGTAAAACTAGCGGTGTAATTAATATTATTAATTTATTCATTATTCCAGAATTTGAAAGGATTCTCAGATAAGTATGCATTAAAATATTTTTGATCACCAGTTACCTCTTTTTTAATCCACTCTGGCAAGCTAAATAATTCGTTTTCTGATTCTAATTCAATTTCAGCAAGCCAAAGACCTTTATTTTCTTTATGAAATTCATCTACTTCCCAAAGTTTTTTATCTATCGTTATTTTGTAACGTGTCTTATAAATAATTTTATCATTAAATAGTTCTACAAGAGATTTTGCATCTTCTAGCGGAACTTCATATTCAAATTCATTTCGAGTCATACCTTTTTCGCTTGTTTTTATTGTCAGTAGTGCAATACTACCCTTTATTCTAATTCGAACAATTCCTTGATCATTTATAGCTATATAAGCTTGAATATATTCTTCACCAATAATATTTTTAGGAAGAAGATCTTGGTCAACGAGAAATTTTCTTTCTATTTCTTTAGCCATTTGTTCTATTTATTCCATAAATGATGATTGATGTTAATATACCTGGATAAAATGGTTCAAGTCCAAGCGGATAATTCCCATGTAACTCTCCAATAATGATCCAGACAAATCCAATTATTATTGGAAAAATCATCATAGGTAATATTGAAATTTTCTTTTTTGAAAAAGATATAAGAAATGGCAGAATTAATCCTGGAACTAAAATAGATCCTAATATGTACCAAAGTTTAACGATTGATGGAATAATAAAGGCTAGACTAAGTGCAATAAAAGCTGTTACTATTAATCCTTCACGGATGAAATTTGTAGAAGCGATATCCCATTCTTTATCACTTTTTCCTCCTTGAGATCTTATCCTCCATAAGATATCTCGGCCAAAAGTAATTGCACTTACAAATCCTAACGAATCTATTGTTGACATGATTGTAGCTAGAAGACCAGTAATGAAAATACCATATGCTATTGGAGGGAGGACCAGTTCCCCAAGTCTTGGGTAACTAAACAAAGGATCACCAGTTGTTAATAAAGCTTTTGCATACATTCCTGTAGATAAGGTAAGCATATCAAAAATGAACCAAAAGACGATTGAAATTAGAATACCATTTCGTGCAGTATTAGCTGATTTAGCAGCTGCACATCGCTGATAGAATCCAGGATCAACAAAAGTCCATAGAGCAATAAAAAACCAGGCAAGTATATATTGGACTGATGCACCTCCAGTGAAATCTAAATGAGATTCTGGTAATGTATTTAATGAAGTAGGATTGCTTGAAGCAAACTTTATACTATAAAAAAGCAATAGTATAAATCCCAAAAACATAAACGAGACCTGAACAAAATCTGTACGAACTATTGCTCTCAATCCTCCGATCCAAATATAACATAAACTAATAGTTATAGCTAAAATAAGGGAAAAGCTAAAAGGGATCCCCATTGTAAACTGGAGGAGTATTCCAATGCTCAAAATATAGGGTGCAGGACTAGATAAAATTAAAATATACAGTGCGCTAATAATGCCTGCAGTTTTTCCATATCGACTGTGAAATTGATCAGGGATTGAAATGGAATTTAGATGATTTATTTTACCAGCAATGAAAAATGCAAATATAATTGCAAATATGTAGTAGGGTAATGCAAAAATGAACCATGTTTGAATTCCATATAAATAAGTATTTTCTCCGATTCCAAGGATTCCACCATACCAAGTAGCTACTAGAGTAATTACAAAACTTGGTAAACTTAATTTACGTCCAGCAAGAATGTATTCATCTGATTCGTTTTTATAATTTTTGTTTCTAAAAAAACCAAGAGCAAGAATACAAAATAAATATATACCTATAACTAAAAGATCAAGCCGATGCATAAATCAATCTTACTTTGTGTGTCCACGAAAAACGAGAATAGGGTCAGAACATTCTACACTGAAAGTAGATCCAGTAGATTGATTTGAAATACCTTTTTGAGGAGGGGAAATTGAAGAATCCTTAAGTTGATATTTTAGCGATTTGGTAGTTACGATACTATCTAATTTTTGTGCAAATAATGATACATTTTCTCCATGAAACGAATCAAATGATTGTTCACCTTTATGACAAGTAACAGTAAAATGATCAGTAATAAGTTTAATAGAAATTTTATCATAGTAATGAAAAAGAATATGCAGATTAGCTAAAGTCATATCCTCTCTTAGTCCTGTTGACCCAAGAACGGTTATATCACTTATATTGCTCATTATAACCCAATTCAAAGCCTTTTCTAGATCAGAATTTTCAGTATTATTATCGTGAATCTTTAATCCATTAAATTCATATTTGGAATCTATAGAATCCATATCTCCAATAATAACATGTGGAGTTAATCCAAGCTTTGAAAGATTATTTGCTGAACCATCTGTGCAAATCACTGTACCCGCAGATTTAAGTTGATCCAATGGAATTTTACTTATTGGAAATGCACCATTCGCAAGTATAACAACTGGAGATTTGAATGATTTATTCATTATTTATATTCAAAGTTATAGGTTTATTTCAATAAATCATAAAAGGGTTTGCCTAGGAATTGATAAGAGGGGTAAACTAATACTGAACGATAACAATTTATATGATGATTGTCTAGTAGATCCTAATTGCCTATCGGGGGTTTTGTTTTAATGAATAGCAATATTAACGTATAATTTTTATGAACGAGATAGAATCTAAATACTCTAAACATCCATTAAGGGGCTGGTTTATAAAACAAAGTATTGTTTTCCCATTACGAACAATCATTGTATCACTCATATTAACAATCATAGCTGGATCAGGTATTCGTTTTTTTATAATTGACGATGATATGATGAAAATCCTACCTAAAGAACTTGACTCAAGAATTTCATGGGATATAATCCAAGAAGAATTTGGAAGTACTGAAGTAATATTTATTGCATTTGGAAAAAAGGGTGAATCGATTTTCAATCCAGATGCTTTAGCTTCTTTGTGGGACGTTGGGGAACAACTTGAAGCTACTAATGAAGTCGAAGAAATAACTTCAATATCATCAATTACCAGAATGGACAATATTGATGGATTTATGGAAGTGGATGACCTTCAATCTTATAGGGAAATGACTATAGATGAAGTTGAAGATATAAGACTATACCTTGAAAAAAATCCAACAATTAAAAAACGCTTTGTAAGTGAAGATAACGAATATTTTATGCTGGTAGTTCAACCTTATACTAGTGATGGCCTTAATTATTTTAGAGATAAAGTTGTATCAATTGTGGATCCTATATTATCCAATTATGAGATATACTATGGAGGGCAAGCATATGTTACAGGTACAATGCCAGCAATGATACGAGATGATGTAATTGTGCTAGCAAGAATTGGTATATTAATTATGGTAACAATTCTATTAATTAATCTTAGGAGCCTCCCTGCTGTAGGAATGGTAATTATGGTAATTGGCTTATCTTTGTTTGCGATGATTGGTTCTATGGGATGGATATATTATTTTACTGGGTCGGATAGATTTTTGTTTACTCTTGCTAATACATCAATGCCTATTATCCTTTTGACAATTGCTAATTCAGATGGAGTTCATGTTGTCTCAAAATTTTTTAAAGAGCTTCGTATAAAAAAGGAAGCTAATCGTGCTATTGCATCAACAATGGATTCCTTATTGATTCCTATCTTTCTTACGAGCATCACAACAATTGCAGCATTCGCAACATTGACTTTATCACCGCTCGAGCCTCTATTTGGATATGGAATTGTAATTGGAATTGGTATAGCATGGGCCTGGTTATTAAGTTCACTTTTATTACCATCTGTGATCAAAATAAAAAAATGGAATCTTGAATCAAAAGCGATTATTACTCCTAGTATTTTTGAAAAAATAATTAATAAACTAGGGAAAGTAGTTCTTACTCATCCGAAGTACATTTTTTCTATAGGGGTACTATTTGTCTTAATAGGCTTAACAGGATTATCAAAAGTAATTGTTGATGTGAACATGACCAATTTTTTTAGTCCAGGTACAGAAATTCGCGATACAATGGATTTTATGGATAATAAAATGACCGGTACAGTTGATATTCGAGTACGTGTTGAAGGTGACATGAAGGATCCAGAAACATTATCCAGCATGCGAAAACTTCAAAAATCAATGGAGAGTAATGAAAAAGTTTTAACTAGTTTTTCGATTGCAAATGTAGTTGAGCAGATGCATCGAACAGTAATGGATGATGACCCTAGTTTTGAAGTTATTCCTGAAGAAAGAGAAAAAGTAAATAATCTTTTTACTATGTATTCAATGTCGGGAGATCCTGATGATTTTTCTACATTAATAGATTATGAATATGAGGTTGGATTAATTACCGCATTTTCTAAAGTGATGACGACCAAAGAAATTTTTGCTTATGTCAATGAAATGAATAATCAAGTTAGAGCAATTATGAATCCTAACTTAAGTGTAGATTTTACTGGAATGATAGTTATTCTAAGAGATTTAGTAATAATGGTTGTACGATCTTCAGCTTTAAGTATTATTTTTTCATTAATTATTATTGGAATTATTGCTTCAATCTTTTTCAAAAGAATTTTATGGGGAATTTTAGCGGTAGTACCTCTAAGCTCAGCAGTAATAATTAATTTTGGATTTATGGGCTATTTTGGGATTGAGTTAAGTCATATTACCGCATTATTATCATCAGTGATTATTGGCGTAGGAGTTGATTTTGCCATTCATTATATTTCTCAATATAGACGTCTTTCAAAATCAACTGACATAAAAAAATTAAGTCGAAGCGTAGTTGATGATGTTGGTTACCCAATTATATTAGATGCAGCTTCAAATATGGGTTTTGGTGCTTTACTATTTTCAGCATTTGTTCCAATAAAATACATTGGCGGATTAATGGTATTCGCGATGATATCAACTTCCTTGGGAACGCTTACTGTTTTAGCTGCATCAGCTGAACTATTGAAAAATCGATTAGTAAATAAGGACTGACTAGTATGAGAATATTCTTCAAATTATTTATGATTACATCAATTTCATTTAGTCAATCAGGCTTAGAAATCGCACGAATGGTAGACAATAGGGAAACGCCTAAAGATTTATCGAATGTTGCTAAAATGATTTTAACAAATTCAAAAGGGAAAAGTAGAATAAATAAGATGGCATCACGCTCGATGGATGGTAACAAAAAGCAAATCATATGGTTTTTAGAGCCTAAAGATGATAAAGGTGTAGCATTTTTAAAAATTGAACATAATAATAAAGATGATGAAATGAGAATGTGGTTACCTGCCTTTAATAAAGTTCGACGAATTTCTTCAAAGAAAAAAGGAGACTCTTTTATGGGATCCGACCTTAGCTATGAAGATATGTCAAATAGAAATATTGATGAATATAGTTATAATAGGCTTGATGATGTATTGATTGATGGAAAAACTTGTTATGTTATTGAAGCGATTCCTGCTTCAGAGTCTCGATCATCATACTCAAAACATATATCATGGATAGATCAAAAATCATTGATGGCTATCAAAGAAGAATCTTATGATAGGAGAGGTAATTTAAAGAAGAAAAAAGAATTTTCTTTTTTAGAACTAATGGGATATTTTGTTATGAATCGTGTTTATGTTGAGGATGTTCAAAAAAAACATTCAACGGAAGTCACATTTGATAGATTAGAGGTTGATACGGGTATTTCATCAAATCTTTTTCAAGAAAAAAACTTAAAACGTTTACCAAATTTTTAACTTATATAATCAAATGAGAAAAATAATTTTAGCACTATTTATTTCTTTTCCAGTTGCTCAATTCAATTACTCGGGTGAAATAAACCCACATGTGATGACAAGAACCTCTAATAAAACACAAATTAATTTACCATATAGAATTGTGTCTCTAAATCTAGGTATGACTATGGGAAAAGTGGATTTTAAAATGGCAACTGCTCTAGAGCATCGAAATAGTCCATCAGAATCTGCATTTGATATTAGGGAAGCATACTTCGCCTATTATCCAAATTGGGGTGAGGTAAAAGTAGGTAAACAAATTCACGCATGGGGTGCAGCTGATGGAAATAATCCAACAGATAATATCAATGCGTATGATTATTATTACCTTTTTGATGGTGGAACAGGAAAAAAAGTTGGAAATTTTTCTTTTTCTTCAAAACTTTATTATGAAAGTTTTCAACTTGAAGGAATTCTTACTCCAAAACATGAGATAAACCGATTTCCTTATGGTGAAAAAGATTACCCTCTATCAATCCCTGAAAAACCAACGATAGAATATCCAGTAGAAAATGATTTGGAAATTGGATTTCGTGTTCAAACAACTATTGGAGAAAGTGATCTAGGTTTTTCATTTATTAATGGTAATGATAGATCTCCAAGTGTTTTATCAGCAAATGTGACTGTACAAGATGGTATTCCACCAGTAATTAATAAATTGAACTTAGGTTATCGTTCAACCACTATGTGGGGGCTGGATCTAGTGACATTCTTTGGTGATTTCACAATAAGGATGGAGTCTGCTTTTTTTCTGACTAAAACACCTTTATTAAAATTGAAAGTATTTACGGTTCCTTTAGATTTATATGAATATCAGGAAGAAATCAATTATTTTCAATCAGTCCTTCAAGTTGAATATTCTACACCTTCAGATATAACACTTTCATTTCAATTAATTAATAATCAATTAAGGAATCAGTCTTCCGAATGGTATCATACCTATGGTAATGAATTAGTTAAATTTACAAAAATGGATTTTCAGCCAGGAATGGGTACGCCATTTGCCATGCTGAGTGATAAAGCATTACTTATAAGCTCAAAGGGTGTTTTGATGGACGACCATTTAGAGATAAATGGAAATATCATGATGAATTTAGATGATAAAGGTCAGATGATCGGAATGAAGATTGGTTATTCACCTTTGATAAATTGGAAGATTGAGGCAGGTATAACAATATTTTCGGGAGATGAGAATAATCCAGAGAACAAGTTTACACGTATGGAAGATTTTTCAAATTCGACTCTTGGTCTAGTCTATAATTTCTAATTTCTTAAATTCATTGATGATTAACATTGTTCTTTCTTTAATTATATTATTGTCTGGATCTATTTCAGGGCAAACAACCGGTAGGTCAATTATGGAAAAGGTTGACCAAATCAAAACTCCTCGAGATAGTCAATCAGAAATAAAGATGACATTAATCTCAACTAGAGGAGGGAAAAAAAGAACCCGATCTCGAGTTTTAACAAGCATAGAAAAATTATATGAAGATGGGAGATTTCACAGCAAGTCCCTTTTGCTTTTTTCACAGCCAAAAGAGGTAAAGGGAACTGCATTTTTAAATTGGGATAGAATAGGTAGTGAAGTAGATGACCAATGGTTATACTTACCCGCATTAAAAAAAGTTAGAAGGATTAGGGCAACTGATAAATCTCGAAGTTTTCAGGGTTCAGATTTTAGCTATGAAGATCTTTCAGGGAGAGAGTTGGACTCTGATAATTATGAACTAATAGGTGAAGACTCATTCAATGGTACGCAATGCTATAAAATTAACGCAATCCCATTAGAAAAAGATACTCAATATAGTTCTAGGATAATATGGATTGATAAAAAACATTTTCTAATGAAAAAAATTGAATTCTTTGACAAGAAAAACAATCTATTTAAAATCTTAGACATCCCTGATCATGTAAAAAATGGTGATTACTGGACAGCAATAAAAATGACTATGTTTAACGTAAAAAAATCACATAGCACAGAGCTTGAAATTCTTAAGGTAGATTACGATCAGGATTTAAAAGATAATATTTTTTCGGAGAGTTATTTAAAACGACAATGATTATATACAATAGAACTGAATATTCTGAATTAAATAATAATCAGTACAGAAAAGAAAAACGTCGCCTCCAGTTAGAATTATTAAAATTGCAGGAGTGGGTCGTAAATACCAATCAACGAATACTGATAGTCCTTGAAGGGAGAGATGCTGCAGGTAAAGGCTCTACGATTAAACGGTTTATTGAAAATCTGATGCCGAAGGCTGCAAAAATTGTTGAATTAGGTGTTCCAAATAAAAAGCAGGAAAAAAATTGGTTTAAAACATGGGAAAAAAGATTGCCTAAGCCGGGTGTAATGACATTTCTAGATCGTAGCTGGTACTCGAGAGCTGTGATTCAGCCAGCAATGGGTTATTGTTCGGAAAATCAATACAAATATTTTATGAAGAAAGTCAATGATTGGGAGAAAGGATTAATAGATGATGGTTTGATTTTAATTAAACTCTATTTATCTATCTCGAAAGAAAATCAAGAGCTTAGATTCCATTTCAGAAAAAATCATGAGTTAAAATATTGGAAACTTTCATCTAATGATTGGAAAGCACACAAAAACTGGCAGTTACTAACTGATTATAAAGAACAGATGTTTGAAAGAACTTCAACCAAATTTTCACCATGGGTTATTATTAATTCAGATAATAAAATGATAGCTAGACTGAATGCAATGCGGTATGTGCTATCTAATATTGATTATCCAAATAGAAAAGATTTGAAGCCAAAAAAATGGTCTAAAGAATCACCTGTATATAATATTTCACTCTATAATATTCAATTTAATAATCTTAGTTTAGATCAATACGAATTACTAAATCGTCTTAAAGGTCACGAATAGTAAAAATAAAAAAGCTGGATTTCTCCAGCTTCTTCATTTTTTAAATTATAAATGTGATAAGTTATTTTAACTGATCAACCCATGACGATTTAAGAAGTGCCACTGATGGATCTTCAGTATTTGAAACAAGCACATAACCATTCTTTACAGCTAACCCTTCTGGTTC
>Ga0114933_10003352_pt1 | contig 15690 bp, 9 predicted proteins | sample 4SBtaG_FD_89691 | JGI IMG/M metagenome (GOLD analysis project Ga0114933, IMG submission 89691) | Deep subsurface microbial communities from Kolumbo volcano to uncover new lineages of life (NeLLi) - 4SBTROV12_W25 metaG | ecosystem: Environmental > Aquatic > Marine > Volcanic | place: Kolumbo... | reverse complement strand
TTCAGCCTCCGACGTGGGCGACGGCGTGACTCGAGGAGGGTCAGAGGAGAGAGCGCGGGCGTGCTCCCCTGGCTGGGCCATCGCCTCGATCACGGGGATGTCGTCCGAGCCGTCCGCCTGGGGTGGGTCTGACTTCCGTTCCCAAGGCGGCTTGGCAGCGGGCTTGGGCGGCGGTGGCGACGCGGGGGGCGCGATGGCTCTCTTGGGGGCCGCCTGAGCGGCCGCGCGGGTGGCCGCCGCGATCGCAGCCGAGGTAGGCCCTGAGTTGCTGGCGATGAGGGTGCGCTTGTGCGGGCTCGAGGCCTTCGCTCGAGGGCCGGGGGCGGGCAGCGACGCGGGGCGCTTCGTTCGACGCTTGGGAGCTATCCGACGCTTGGGCGGCGGCACGCGCGGCTTCTGCGTCCGGGGCAGGATCCCGTCGGGTGGGCCAGTCCGCGCAGGACGCGCAGGACGCGGCGCGGCCTCGGCCGGAGCTTGGGATGCAGGCAGCGCCGTCTGGAGCTGCTCGAGGAGACTTTCGAGGCGCCCGAGCAGCTTGTCTGCATCGCGCGAGCCGCTCGGCGGAATGGAACTCGGACGGGCGACGTGGAACGCCGGGTTCGATGGGGGCGGGAGCGACGGGCTCACCGGCGAGCGCTCCCCCGCGGCTGCGGCCAGCGCATCGTCGATCGGGGACATCAGGTTGGTGGTGGCGGGCGCTTCGCGCTGCTCGACCCGGACCCGGCCCGAGCCCAACCCGAGCAGCGCAGCGAGGGCAGCGGGACCCTCGGCCAGCTCCGTCTCTGAACGGGGGAGGTAGGCGCGAGCTCCGACGACGAGCCCCTCCGCGAGATCGACCTCCACGCGCACACGTGCGTGTCGAACCGTGACCGCCAGGCCGCTGCCCGTGCCCGTCAGTGCGCGCAACAGACGCGACGGGCCGATCAGCTCGAGGCGCGTCTCGAAGCGGTTCTCCTTGAGCGCGCGAGACGCGAGATCGCGATCCGGCCTCAGCAGGGAGAACACGGAGCGCGAGAGCTTGCGCAGGGAAGGGCGCGCCGTTCCGTCAGGCCAGAGATCCATCGCGTCGACGACCAGGAGGGAAGCCCAGCGGAGCTGAGGGTCTCGCCGCAGATGGCGAAGGGCGTTCGTAGCCCAGCCCTCTACGCCGGAGCCGTCGAGGATCACCACCTCGGGGGTCGTCGCCTGAGCCCGGTCGAGCCCTTGCCCGTCGCCGTCGGCGACGACGACCAGCGCTCCTTCGTTCCGAAGCTCTTGCACCAGGAGGTCGGCCCGAGCTGGGTTCTGTTCGATCAAGAGCAGTCGCCGCCCTTGAAGGGGCGCTGCCTCAGAGCTGTCGTCGACCCCCACGCCGAGCAGATCGAGGCGCGCAGCCGGGCTCTCGTGAAACTCGAACCGCAGCGGCGCGCCGCCCTTGAGCAGCGGGCGCACCCGGTCGACGAGCTCGGCGATCGCCTCGGCCACGGGGCGGCCTGCCCTCAGCACCATCTGCGCGGAGGCTGTCTCGTCCGCCTCCGAGCTCACCGAGAGGATGCCCGAGCGCAGCTGCTGGCTCACCAGCGCGATCAGCTCATCGACCGTGCCCTCACCGAGCTCCCCGGCAAGCTCGCCGCTCCGCTGCGGTACGTCGCGCGCCAGCGCCGCGATCTCCCTGGCCATGCCGTCCGCGCTCGCCGTGCGCTGCACGACCGCGACGATTCCGTGACGGAACTCGCCGACGGTCTGGCGCAGCACCTCTTCCTCGGCCAAGAGCGCGACAGGCACGGTCGACGTGCCGGTGTGCTGCTCGAGACTCTTGAGCGCGGCCTCACCGCTGTCTGCGGCGGCGTCCCCGATGAGGAGCAAGAGGTCAGGCGCCGCCGCGAACGCCACCTCGACGATCTTCGAGAGCGGGGCCGACTCGACCTCGATCATGTGTCGGGCCAGCGCCTGCTCGAGCGCGTCCTTCATGCGCTCGTTCTCGCCGACGATGAGGATCGTCGGGCGATCCAGCGTTCGGCCGTTCGTCACAGGATCAATGTAGCAACGGTGGGGCCGATCCACCGAGTTTCAGGCGCTCGCGCGTCCCGATCAGCGGCGCAGTGAATCCAGGATCCGAGCTGGCTCGGGCTGGTCGACCAACGTGAAGCCCATCAACGTGCCCCCGGCGGACGCAGCGGTCACGCGGACCCAGGCGGGGAGTCGGGTCGCCAGGCGCTCGGGGGGCGACGGAAGCGGATGAAGAACCGAGCGCGTGTAGTCGCTCCAGAGCCCGTCGCCGCACGCGTAGCAGGTGTTCACCGCGAGATGCAGGTCGACGCGCAGCCCAGCCTCCACGTCCCAGCTCGGATGAAGGGCAACCAGGGCGGCTTCCGATCCATCCGCCACATGCGGGAGACCTCGGACGAGGCTGGGCGCGAGCCGTTGCCAGTCCATGCGCTCGCGATCGGTCGCCACCTCGGCTCGAGCGGCCGCGCTGAGGTCCCAGACGAGCGATCTCGCCTGCTCGCTGCCGTGGGCCCCCCACGCATCGATGTAGAGCCGCTCCAAAACGAAGAGGTATCGGCCCACGGAGCCTTCCAAGCTGACGCGGTGCACGATTTCCCGCGCCGGACCCGGAGAGGGCGCCTCGAGCAGCACGACCGAGGCGCGCGAGACCAGCTCTCTCAAGACCAGGCGCTGGACGGGTGCCACTCCGGTGGAGGCAGGTGCGCTCGTGCTCGGCTCGTGCTCGAAGATGGGCGCGGTCGCCTCTTCCGGGACGAGTTGCCAAAGGGCCCGGCCGTCAGCCCACAAGGGACCTTCGATCGGCTGACCACTGAGCGGCGTGCCGTCGAGCGCGACCCAATGAGTACGGTCCCGCGAGCCGTCTCTCATCCACACCAGGCCGCTGGTCGGGGGGGCGTCGACCTGCGGAATTTCCACGTCCGGCGGTGAGGGTCCACCGCAGCTCAGGAGGCCCCACGCGAGGCACCCCAGCACCCAAATCCGGGCTTTGTGTCGAACGTGTGACAAAGGATTATCGACTGCTGCGAGCACCCCGCGCCGGCAAGTGCCCGCGACCTCTCGTGTTTTCTGTGTAGCGCACGCTTCGTACAGGGGAAATCAAAGGCGTAATCAATGGTGGATTCAAACCTATTAGTTGGCGCGGTGGGCTCACGAACGCTACCTGGGTCCTGTGGACAACGTTCATAAGTGGCTGGTATTGCTTGAGTTTGTCTGTGGGGTCTTCTTTTCGGTTTGTGCGTTCTCGAAAAAGTTGTGTTTGAGCGTCGCTTTTTTCTTGAAGTCCGAAGGCGCGTGGGTAGTATCTCTTCTCGAAGGTCGCGAACACGAGTTTGCGAGTCTTCGATCGCAGAAGCCATCGAGGTGCTGCGACACCCACGCGGGGGCATTGCTGCCGGGCGGGGGTCGAGCCGAGTCGTCCGAGGATCTGGCCACAGATGTTCGGTTCGCTCGGTCAAAAAGGTGTTTCGAGCATCGTTCGCGGTGCTTGGTGGATGAGCGGCTCCGGCCGAGCGTTCATCGATGGTGGAAGGTGCCTGGCTAGAGAAGCCTTTGGGTTTCGACGGCCTTGGCCGATTCGGACGATGTCGAGGGGCCCAATCCTCGATGATCTCGGAGCGGCGACGCGGGTGCCGGTTGGCGTCGGACGGGGGAGCAAGAGAGCGTTTCGCTTCGGTGAAACAGGATCGAGCGCCTCGGAAGCCGTGACCACAGCGAACTCGCATCCCCTGTTATGGGGAGCCTCTTTGGAGGAGAGTTCGCACCAGCCCTCGGGTTGGGATCGAAGGCGTAGAAGTGCCCTGGGCCGGTTGATAAGAGAACACTGTTGAAGCTTCCGTCGTCGTGCGGAGACTCGAGCTGGAGGTCCTCGGACCAAAAGCCGCGAGCGCCGGACGAAGCCCCAAACGTGGGGGTAAAAAGCGAGGGGAGCGGAAGATGCTTCGGGCCATCGACGGATCCGACAACCGATCATGCGGTTGTCGAGGACGCAGGCCTAGACCATTGGGGGGAACCCCGAGCTCAACGGCGCTCCGGCGCAAGAGAGCGCGGGTCACGTCGGTGGACGCAATTGTCGCGACTGGAAACGGTTCGTGGTGAGCGTTCTGCCGAGAACCCGCAGGTGACGAAGCATGCTCGGCTACACATGTAGAGGCAGCAGACGGCGACAAGCCCGATGTGGTGCTGACATGCACACCGAGGCTGGCTAGCGCGGCATGACCCGCGAGCCAACGTTTGCGTGAGGGAACACGCAACGAAGTGTGCCGGGACGAAGGGCGCCCATCTTGAAAACTGAATCGTGGATTGCTGACATTGGTCGATGAAGACCGGGATCGCTGCCCTGCTCACTTCCCAGCGAGCAGGGGTTTTGCGACGACAACCGTGCGAGCGGCGCGTCGGAGGCACCGTGAGGTGATGTGATCTAGCTTGCCGAACCCCTCGAGAGACGTGGCGTCGAACGAGGGCGAGTGAAGTAACGGGTGCGAGCCCGAAGCGAACAACCGAGTCCAATGAGAGCGACGGTGACCCTGGGGAGTGATCCCAACAGCGGGGAACGCCAAGCTCGAGCTCGCGAGAGCGCAACGCGAGATCGATACGATGACGGGCGTCAGGACATGAGAACGCAACAACCCTTCGGGGGCGTGGCGGGACGATGTTCTCGACGGTTCGGGACACCTAGAAGGTGTGTCTGCGGCGACCGGTGCTTCGGCACCGGAAGCGTGGGATGTTGTGAGTCGCTTGGGAAGCGGCGAACGACGACCGAGTCGTGACAATGGACGTCAGAGGAAGGCGAAGTTTCAGCGAGTCGAGACCTGTCTCTAAGAGATTGTGAGTTCCAACGAGTGTTCGAAAGAAGAGTTCTAGGAACGTCGAGACCGTAGCTGTGTGACCGAGGTCGCGCTGCGCTCCGCAAGGAGAGCAGCCGCGGGTTCCGGGAGGGCAGCACCAGAAACCCAGTCAGCCAAAGCCGACCGTGCCTTTCGAGGCGCAGTCGCTACCCAAACCCTGGACGCATTCGCTTTCAGGATGGGGAATCCACGACTGGATGGACGTGTAAATCTGGCGCTTGGCCAAGCACCAGCAAGACTTTCAAAGGGGCGATTCTCGACGGAGAATCGCCCCTTTCTTTTTCCGTCGATCTGAGCACGGCCACAGGCTATGAGGTCGGTCATGACGAAGCACGCATGGCTCATCCTCGCCGCCCTCCTCACCGGCTGTGGCGGTGGAGACGGCGGAGACGATCTCACCGACGACGAGACCACCGACACGTCCGGTGGCGAAGACGAGACCACCGACGGCGAGCCCGGCGACACGGTGCACGCCAGCGCCATCGAGTTGATCGGCATCAACGGACCGGCCGTTCCGTGGTCCGAGATGGGTCATGAGGATCGCGAGATGGACATGGTCAGCCGTTTCCATCCGATCTTTCGCGAGCTCTTCACGAACCACGACGCCGAGCACTACTCCGAGTTCGGCTGCGGTGACTGCCACGGCGAAGACATGTCCGAGCGCAACTTCGAGATGCCCAGCGCCCACCTTCACCCGGTCGGTGAGGCCGGCACGCCCGAGTACGAGCACGAGCGCGAAGAGCACCCCGAGATGGTCGCGTTCATGGAAGAAGAGGTCATGCCCGCCATGCAGACGATGCTTGGCATGGGTGAGACCTTCACCTGCAACGGCTGCCACCCCGCGCCCTGAGCGGCGCGCGGTTCCTCATCCGCCCCGGCGTAGCTAGACTGCGCGACAGTGAAGTTGCATGCACCCTCGCGCGAGGTCTACCTCGCCCTGATCACGTTGCTCGTCAGCCTCGGCTGCGACCCCGCGTCTTCGACCGACGGCGGCACGGACGCAAGCTCGCCTGACGCGGCGCTAGTCGACTCGGGCCGCGATGCGGGGCCCGAGCGGGTGGACCTCTGTGATCCCAGCTTCGACCCCGGTCCATTTCCGGCCCCCGACGACTGGTCGAACACCGGACCGGGCGGGCCCACCGCGACGCACGCGGCGGACGCGCTCTACGAGAACTGCGCCTTCCTCGACGGCGGAGAGCTCGATACGAGCGACCACCACAACCTCGTCGTGATGTACGACGGATATCTGATGATGCCGTGGGCCCCGGAGTTCGGCGCCGGTGGGTTGACCTTCTGGGACTTCGCCGACCCGTGTCGTCCGACGGTCGTCGGCTCGGGTCACTCGACGACGATGCGGGAGACCCATTCGGTGGGCTTCTCCAACGTCGGAGGCCGCTGGGCGGTCGTGGACCAGCTCACCCTCGCGCTCTTCGAGCAGGGCGGCATTCAGTTCTGGGATGTCAGCGATCCGAGCGCGCCGGAAGCGGTGACGGACCTGGAGCTCCCCGGCTTCCAGTACCCGGACTCCTACGCTCGGCTGAGCCTCAGCGTCTTCTGGCAGGTGCCCTATGTGTACGTTGGCGGCGCGGACAACGGCGTCTGGATCGTGGACGCCTCGGATCCACGAAACCCCCGCTACGTCGGGGTCTACGGTTTTGAGCCCATCCACCGCGTGGGTCAGGTCCAGGTCGTGGGCAACGTACTGGTTGCGACGGCCGCCGAGGGCGCGCGCACCGTGTTGCTCGACGTCTCCGATCCCGAGGACCCTCAGCCGATTCCTGGCGGGGACTTCCTCGCGCTCGACGCGGATGGAGTCCCGAGAGAGGCCTACTTCACGAACCTCGTGGGCGGTCGCGTCTACTACGCCAACAAGGACGGCGGCGGCGGCCTGCTCGTCTACGACGTGACGGACCCGTCGAGCCCGGCGCCGCTCGGCTCGTACATCTCTGACGGCAACGGCGGCTACGTCTTCGTCAACGGAGACTTGGCCTTCGTCGGTGAGTCGCGGTTCGCGGCCATCTACGACGTGTCCGACCCGGCGGCCATCACGGAGGTCCGGAGGCTCGCGCTCGAAGGTGACCTGGACACGGCAACGCCGATCGGAAACGTCGTCGTGCTGAGTGTCGACGACGACGCGATCACCGATCAGGGCAGCGCGGTGGCCCCCTACGCGATGGCTCCCGATACACGTCCGCCGCAGGTGGGCTGGGTCTGGCCCACCGACGGCGCGACGGGTTTGCGCACCACCTCACGCGTGGGCATCTCCTTCGACGAGATGGTGGATGTGAACAGCGCCCATGAGGGTTCGGTCCGGCTCTATCGCGCCGACGGCACACCCGATGAAGGCCGCGTTCCGACCGTCGTCAGCGCTCAGGAAGCCATCGTGAACGTGCACCCCCGCTGCCCGCTCGAGCCGAACACGGACTACATCCTCGAGGTCATGGCGGGCGGGGTCGTGGACTACAGCGGCAACGCGCTGTCCGCCCCGACGACGGTGCGCTTCCAGACCGGGCCCGAGTGAACGAACACCGACTCATCAGCGCGCTGGCGCTCTGCGCCGGGCTCGCGGGGGTCGCGTGCGATGAGACCTCACCGGCGGACGCAGGCGTGGACGCGCAGGTCCTCGACGCAGGGTCGATCGACGGCGGCGACGCCGCGCTGGTCGCCGAGGCGGGCGACTCGTTCTATGCGACGGTCGGCGAGGTGGCGCGGCTCGATGGCTCGGCGTCCGTGGGGGCGACGAGCTACCAGTGGGTCTTCGGCGACGGCCGAGGCTGGGACGCGCCGCGGCCGGTGTCCGAAGCCGAGGTGATCTACGCGAGCGCCGGGCGGTACCGGGCGTTCTTGACCGTCACGGACGCAGCTGGGCGCCGGCGCACCGACTCTGTGCTCGTCAGCGTCACGGAGCCAGCTACACACACGCCGGCGGCCAGCGGGAGCGTCGCCGTGTGGGCTGCCCGGGACGAGGTGGCGGTCGTCAGCCCCGACTCGGACGAGCTGGCGATCTTTTCGTACGCCGACGGACTCACGCTCGTGCGTCGGGTCTCGACGGGCGCCGAGCCGCGGAGCGTGACGGTCTTCGAGGGGCGCTGGGTCGTCGCCTGCACAGGTGGCGACGAGCTGGACTTCATCGGTCCCGCCGGCTCCCGAGAGGTCCTTCGGCTCCCGCCGTCGAGCCGGCCGCACGGCGTGGTGGGGCTCAGCTCGGAGCTCTTCGTGACGCTGGGCGCGATGGGGGAGGTCGGGCGGATCAGCGGCGGCGCGCTCGCCGAGACGTTTGGTGCGACCGAGGACGCCAGGGGCATCGCGACGCTCCCGGACGGGCGCTTGCTCGTGACGCGCTGGCGAAGCCCGGATAGCGCAGGGCAAATGGTCGCCCTGAACGTGGACGGCTCGAGCGCCACGACCTGGTCGCTCCAGGTGGACCCACAGCCCGGCTCGGACACCGAGAGCGGTGGGGTCCCCAGCTACCTCGATCAGATCGCGGTGTCCCCTACCGGCGGGCTCGCCGCGGTTCCCTCGACACAGGCGGCGATCGGCGAGGGTCTCTTCGTCAGCCCTCGCCCGCTCACCCACCAGACGACGGTTCGGGCCGCGCTCTCCTTCTTCGACCCGAGGACGGGGACGGAGGACTTCCGACGTCGCAAGCTCTTCGATGACCGAGGGCTCGCGTCAGCGGCGCTCTTCTCCAGTCACGGCGACTTTCTCTTTGTGGCCATGCGAGGGAGCCGGGCCGTCGAGCGCCTCGACGTGCTCTCGGGCGCACAAGCGGGCTCGATTCTCGAGGTCGGGTTCGCGCCCCAGGGGCTCGCGCTCAGCCCAGACGACCGCCTGCTCTTCGTCGACGCGTACCTCTCGCGGGAGCTGGTCGCCTATGACGTGTCGGACTCCGGGGCCATCCCCACGGAGCTCTTTCGGGTGCAGATCCCTGGGGCCGAGCCGCTCTCGCCGGAGGTGCTGCGCGGCAAGGTCCTCTTCAACGACTCGGCCGATCCGCGCCTCGCTTTCGACTCCTACATCGCCTGCGCGCACTGTCACCTGGATGGCCTCTCGGACCACCGCGTCTGGGATTTCACGGATCGTGGCGAAGGGCTGCGCAACACCATCGACCTGCTCGGTCGTGCGGGCATCGAGCACGGCCCACTCCACTGGAGCGCGAACTTCGACGAGGTCCAGGACTTCGAGCACGACATCCGAGGACCCTTCGGAGGCAGCGGGTTGATGACCGACGAGGCGTTCCACGCCGGCTCGAGGGACGACACCCTCGGCGATCCCAAGGCCGGCGTAAGCGCCGACCTCGACGCGCTGGCCAGCTACGTGACGTCGCTGGACCGCCACCTCTCGAGCCCGCACCGCGACGCGTCCGGAGCCTTGCCGCCTTCTGCCGAGCGAGGCCGTGCGCTCTTTGCGGGCGCTGGTTGTCCGGCCTGCCACGCGGGGCCGGCGATGACGGACAGCGGTTTCGTGGCGCCGGGCGCGCCCCGGCTGCACGACGTCGGAACCCTCGGGGCGGGCTCGGGTCAGCGACTCGGCGCGGCACTCACCGGTCTGGACACGCCTACGCTCCACGGGCTCTGGCACAGCGCGCCCTACCTGCACGACGGGAGCGCGGCCACGCTGAGTGAGGTTCTGACGACTCGAAACATCGGTGATCTTCACGGCATGACTTCTGACCTCGACGCGGGTGCCATCGCCGACCTGGTGGCCTACCTCAACTGCCTGGACGGATCCGAATGAGCGCGCGGGTCCTGTCGAGCGTTGCGCTGGTGCTCACGCTGATGGCTTGCGGCGCCCGGACGGATCTGGCGCTCGACCCCGAGGCCGGCACGCCGGACGCGGTGGCACCGGAGTGCACGCGAGACGAACATTGCGACGACGCAGTCCCATGCACCGAGGACCGTTGCGAGTCCGAGACGTGCACGTATCGAACGCGGGACGACGCGTGCGACGATGAGCTCTTCTGCACCGGCCCCGGCCGCTGTGACCTGGCCGCCGGCTGCGTGTACGAGCGGCCCCCTTGCAACGACAGAGTGATGTGCACGCTCGATACATGCGACGAGGTCCGCGACCGCTGCGAGGTCGAGCCCCGCTCCGAGCTCTGCCCGCTCTCGCACCGCTGTGATCCGGAACTCGGCTGCGTGGCGCGCGCGATCGTGCACGACGAGACATGGCTCTATGAGGTGGATCTGCCGAGCGGGGCCATCGAGCGCCTCGCTCGCGCCGAACTCTCCTTCACCGACGTCAGCCTGCATCCGGATGGTCGCCTCTTCGCCATCTCTTCCGAATCGCTCTTCGAACTCGACGAAGCAGACGGGGCCGCGAGGTTCATCGCTGCCCTCCCGGAGCGCACGGTGGGGCTCGACGTCACGCCTGAAGGCGACCTCGTGGCGGCTGGGATCTCGACGCTCTTGAGAGTCGACCCTGATACCGGTGCAAGCTCCTTCTTGGCCCGGTTCCCGGTCGGCTTCGGCGCGTCCGGCGACATCGCGTTTGTGCGCGGCCGCATGCTGGTCGCCACCACCGATCGCCCGGGCACGGTCTCGGCGCGTCCGGACTTTCTCTTCGAGGTGCCCGCCGACGGCTCTCCGGCGTTCGAGGTCGGGGTGATCGGCATTGCGTGCGTTTGGGGACTCGCTCCGTTCGGCGACACGCTTTATGGTTTCACCTGCAACGGGCAGCTGCTCGAGATCGATCCGGACACGGGCGCTGGCCGGGTCATCGCGTCGCTCGGGAGCCGCCGCATCGGCGGTGCGGCCGCGCGTTGAGCCGGCTCGCAGTCCACGTGTCCGCGCGCTATGCAAATCGAAAGGGAGCCGAGATGTTTGGCCGTTTAGCTCTAGCTTGTTCGCTTCTGACCCTCGCCTCGTGCTCCACCCGCACCGAGTTCATCGACGGCGCTACCCTCGACTTCGACGCTGCCGTGGGCGACGCGGGTCGTGACGCTGGTAGTGACGCGGGCCCGCCTGTGGACGCTGGGCCGCGCATCGACGACGTGCTCATCTACGCGCACAGCCGGGACACGCTCTACACGTTCTCGGCGTTCACCAACACGGTGACCGAGATCGGCCGCTTCACGCTGCCCGACGGGTCCGACGCGCCGTTCATGCTCGACATCGCGGTCGACTCCGAAGGCGTCGTCTTTACGTCGAGCGACACGTCGCTCTACTTGGTCGATGAGGAGACCGCGACGGTGACCGTCGTCGGTGACTTCGGCCTTGGCGGGCGCGAGCAGCTCTTTGCGCTCAGCTTCCTGACGGCCAGCGAGAGCCCCGGCGGCACTGAGACGCTGATCGGCGCGACCAACGAGGGCGCCTACTACGAGGTCGACCGGACCAACGCGAACACGACGTTGCTCGGCAGCTACCCCGATGGGTGGTCCTCGAGCGGTGACATCGTCTCGGTCGAAGGCTTGGGGACCTTCGCGACGCTTCGGCATGACGACTTCACCAGCGACGTGCTCGCCCGCATCATCTTCGAGAGCGACGGAACCAGCGCGGTATTCGTGATCGGCCCCACGCGGAGCTCGACCGAGGACTTCCGGGCCCTCTACGGCCTCGGCTACTGGGGCGCCGACCTCTTCGGCTTCTCCAACTCCGGGCAGCTGCTTCGCATCAACCGCATTACCGGCGCCGCGGAAGTCGTGTCGACGACCACCGGCAGCGACCAGTTCTGGGGCGCGGGCGTCACGACCATCGTGCCCTTCTTCGGCTAATCAGGGCCCGACGACCGGGGCAGGGCGCCCGAGGTGGTAGCCCTGACCGAGGTGGCAGCCGAGCTGCTGACACACGACGGCTTCCTCTTCACGTTCGATACCTTCGGCGAGGACCTCGATGCCCTGGTCGACGAGCACATGCACGATCGCCCGCACGAGGTCCTGCCGGCGAGCGCTGGTGTCGATCTCCCGGACCAGCGTGATGTCCAGCTTCAGGGTGTCGGGGGGGACCTCGACCAGCTCCATCAGGCGAGACTGACCCGCGCCAAAGTCGTCGTACGCGAGCGCGATGGACCGCTCGCGCAGCCTCTCACGGAGCGCGGCCATCGCGGCGCCATCCGTGACGGCCGACTCGTGGATCTCGAGCACCGGCTGGTGACCGTGTTGCTTGATCGTGGCCATCAGGTCGAGCGCCTCGGAGACGGCAGCTGGGTCCTGCATCTCCTTGGGATGCAGGTTGAAGAAGAGCGCGTGCGGACGCCCCAGCTTGGCGGTGTCCTCGACCGCGACCTCTCGGAGGAGCTTGCTCAGGCGGGCCGCCTCCCCGCGCTGACCGGCGATTCCCAGCATCTGCCCGATCGAGTAGCTCGGGTTCTCCAGTGAGATGCGACCCAGGGTCTCGAACCCCAAGACGTGACGATCGGTGAGGCGAACGATCGGCTGAAACACCGCGGTCACCGCGCGGTCCCGAAAGAGCCGCATCAGATCGGTCGTCTCCCGGAAGAGCTGTTGCTGGCCGCTCGCCTGCGTCAAGGTCGGCTCGGGTCGGTTTCCTTCGAGCTCCGCCACCCCGAAACGCAGCTCCTTGTGGGCGATGTGTACGACGTCGCCCTCCTTGAGCCACGCCTCGCCGATCTTCTTGCCGTTGACGAACGTGCCGTTGGTCGAGCCGAGATCACGGATGATATGGCCGTTGGGCACCGAGACGAGCTCGGCGTGGAAGGACGACACGCGCCGAGAGAAGATCGTCAGCTCCGCCTCGTTGCTTCGGCCGATCCGGAACGGCCACGCCCGCATGAAGACCCGGTGGGCAGGCTGGTTCTTCTCCGGATCGTGCTCGAAGTACGGCACCTGGTGCCGAGGGTGTTCCTTCAAGGAGGCCTCCCGCTGACGCCACTCTATCGCAATCGGTTGCGAACGACGGCCGGCGAGTGAAGATACGCGGGCCGATGACACGTCAACGCTCGATGGAGTCCTCCTTTTTCGCCGCGCTCGCGGGGCTCGCCGTCGTGCTCGCGGCGGTGCCCCAAGCTCACGCCCAGGAGGCCTGCTTCGCGGCCCCCGGCGCTCCGGCCGACCGGACGCAGGCGCTGGTTTCGCTACACGATACGGTGCGCCTCTCCGCGGGCTGTGAGTACGGGCTGGCTGCTGAAGGACCGTTCGTTGCGCCCGGCGACGCCGCCGAGCGGGAGGTCGATTTCCTCGAAGTGCACCATCGACTGACGTCGGCCGGGCAGGCGTCGAGCGGTGACCCGAGGGTCATCTATGCCCGCCGCGGAGGAGCGGGTGAGCTGCACACGCTCATGCTCCGCTATTGCGCGCACTACCTGCTCGAGGAGCAGCTCGGTTTCCGCGTGATCCCCGACGCGGGGAGCGGCGGTCTGCGCGTCGAACGCGTCCGCCCCGGCGGCTGCGACGCGAGCCGTCTCGAGCTGCGGGTCGTCGGGGGAGTGCACGGAGATCAACTGCACGGCGCCGCGGCAGAGCACACCATGGCCACCGGAACCGGCTCTCTCGATCTGCCCCAGGGCGATTGGAGCATCTACGCGGCGCGGCCCGGTTCGACGGCCGGTCTTCGGGTCGGCGTGTTCCGGACGCAGCGCGTGGTGACGCCGCTTCAGAATCACCTCCGCGCCGTAGGGGCGGGCCAGGCGGACTCGCCGCCGCTGCTCGCTGCGCGCTGGACCCCTGGTGGCCCGGGCATGCTCCTCACGCCGACCGACCACGTGCTCACCCAAGACCTGCTCTGGCCAGAGCTGCGCACGGCTGCGGATGCAGGCGTGCTCTGGCTCGCCCGACGAGGAGAGCGCGAGCGCCCGGTCGTGCTCGGCGTCATTCAGCTCGAAGCGGGGCTGCCGTCGAGCGTACGCCTGCCCGACTCCGCGGTACGGCAATCGATGCACGAGATCTACGGCGAGGCGGGGCGGGCGCTGGTGCCGACGAACGAGGACTGGCGAGCCGTCTTCGGAGACCTCTCGATGTGCCTGACCCCGAGTTACCACGAGGCCCACCCGGCCGCGGTCGGGGCCATGGTCCCCGAGCGCAGCGCCTGCGCTTCACTCGGGGGGCTGGCGGTGCTCACGCAGCTGGCCGGTGGGGTCGGCGACGTGCCGGCTGAGGTCTGCCTCCGACACGCGATGCAGCGCATGACGACGGACGGCGCGGCGCAGGAGCTGCCCGAAGAGGGTGACTGTTTCCGGCTGCCGCAGCCGGGCACGGAGGAGCCCGAGGCCTTCCGGGTGGCCGTGGCCGGCGACCGCATGACGATGGACGGACACGGGCTCTGCGTGCTCATCGACGGCGCTCCGCTCGAGCCGGTCGAGGGCACCGAGGGCGAGTACCTTCTGCACGCGGGTCTGCTCGAGGTTCGTCAAGGCGGAGGCCAGGGCTGCGCCTCGCCCCAGGCGATCGCCCGCCTGCGCATGCCCGTCTTCGACCCCGCTCACGAGTGGCACCCCGTAGGGCTCTACTCGGGCGCGAGCGAGGCGGAGATGGCGTGCACGGCGGCCGAGGGGCTCGTCTGCCCGTGGCGAGCCATCCCGCACGATGAGAGTGACGTCTACGCCTACGTGGAGTCGCGTCAGGAGCTCACGTTCCGACTTTCGACCTCGAACACCGTCGCGGGGGTGATGAACCAGCTGGGCACGGGCGGCCGGCTGCTGACCCAGGATGTGCCGACGCTCGCCGGCGTGACCGGCCGCTTCGGCGGTGCACCGTCGCCGGCGGTGGTGGCCTACGCGTCTCGGGACAGCCAGTGCCCCGAGGGGACCTACGACGAGCTTCGCGCGGAGACGCCGCTCGACCCCGACGCGCTCTTGTTGGACGCAACGTTCCATGTCTTTCTGCTCGCGGTCGAGAGCGGTGACCGGCCGCCGACCTGTCTGGCGAGCGCGCGCTTTCGAGCGCGCTCGAGTCGCGCCGTGGTGGCGGAGACCGTCGGTGATTTTCTCGGCCTCGAGGTCGGCTTGCTCGGCGACCCGCAGGCGGTCGTCTTCGCCAACGACCCGGTGGCGATGGGGCTCATGCTGCCGCTGGCCTGGTTTCGCATGACGCCGGGCATCCGCTTCATCAGCCTCGAGATTGGGGCGAACCTCACGATGGGCGTCGCTTTCCCCCAGGGCATGGTCAGCGCGGAGCCGTCTCGCCTCGGGGCCTCGCTCTCGTGGGCCATCAGCTTTGGGGTGCCGGAGTACCTGCCGAGGATCCTCACGGTGGGCGGCATGCTTCATGGCGCAGCGGACACGAGCACCATCGACGACCCGATCGTCAGCTTCTTCGTTGGCCTCAACCTCGCGACGCTCGTCGACCTCGCGGGGGGGCGTTGATGTCTCGCGCGACCGCGAGCGCTTGGGCCGTGGTGTGCCTCGCGGCGTTGCTCTGCTCCTGTCGTTCCGCCTACCCAGCGCCGGAGCCTCGGACCGTCGCGCGACTCAGCCCGACGCATTGGGGGCGAACCGACAGCGGGGACATCCCCACGATGCGTCGCGCCGAGCGGCAGTGCGTCTCCGGCCTGAGCCCGAGCGCAGTGAGCGCCGCGTTCCGCGCGGTCGACCAAGTGGCCGAGGCGCTCGTCGATCTCTGCTCCATTCAGATCGTCGACCACGACCCGCTCGTTTGGCACGTCTGGTGCGGCTCCGACGCGACCTTCCGCTCGGGGCACTTTCTCGCCCCCTCGGATCAAGGCGTCGCCTGCATGGGTGGTCAGGCCGACACGGCGTTTGAGTGCATCGGGCAGATCCTGGCGCGGCACCTGCTGAGCAGCGAGATGAGCCGCCACGTCTCGGGGGTCGAGATCGTCTCGATCGGCAGCGTGGACGAGCAGCGGCTTTCGACTGAGAGCGAGTTCATCGCCGACCCCTGTCCGCAACTGCAGTCCGAGCTCGCGCTTGGAGACAAGAGCCAGTGGAGCGCGCCTCCAGAAGAAGA
>Ga0114933_10003348_pt1 | contig 15711 bp, 15 predicted proteins | sample 4SBtaG_FD_89691 | JGI IMG/M metagenome (GOLD analysis project Ga0114933, IMG submission 89691) | Deep subsurface microbial communities from Kolumbo volcano to uncover new lineages of life (NeLLi) - 4SBTROV12_W25 metaG | ecosystem: Environmental > Aquatic > Marine > Volcanic | place: Kolumbo... | reverse complement strand
GGGCGATCACTTTCGGCCACCGCATCACGAACCTCTCCAAGTTGCTTGACCAACTCGTCGAGAACTTCGACAATCGCGTCACTGTTCTGGGCGCAGATGTCCGGCCAAATCGCCGGGTGGCCCGCGGCGATTCGCGTCATGTCACGAAATCCACCGGCGGCGAGACGCAACAACGCCCGATGTTCCTCCGCTCGCCCCTCGGCCAGGCGCATCAACGTCGCCGCGGTCAGGTGCGGAACGTGCGAAACAACGGCCACCAACATGTCGTGCCGCTGGGGAGAAATGGCGATTACGTGAGCACCAGTTGCGGCCACGATCTCTCGCACTTCGGCAAAGGCCGCATCGTCGGTGCCTTCGGTCGGCGTCAACACCCAAGTAGCGCCGCTGAACAAGTCACCCGACGCGCCGTCGAGTCCGTCTTGCTCGCTACCGGCCATCGGATGGCCGCCCACAAACCGGGTGTCGTCGACCGCGGCCACGATCGGTGCTTTGACCGATCCGACATCGGTGACCACGGCTACGCCCGAGTCGAGAAGGGCCTTGGCGATACCTGGCACGGCATCGACCGGCGTAGCCACAATGCCCAGATCACACGGCCCGAGCTCGTCGAGCTTGACCGACTCGTCGATGGCGCCAACCGCCACTGCGGCGTCCAGACGTTGAGCATCATCATCGATACCCACCACCGACCAACCAAGGTTGCGCAAAGCAAGCCCAACCGAACCGCCGATCAGTCCGACTCCGACAACGACAGCGCGGCGAGGTTCAGTCACGAGAACGGAGGATACCGGCGCGATGGGATTCAGTCGCCAGGTTTCTGTCCGCCCACCGCAACCTCGAGGCTTCTGACTTCGTCGCGTTTGAGCTCGCGCCACTCCCCCGGCTTGATCTTGCGGTCGGCTAACGGGCCGATTCTGGTTCGTACCAGACGCTCGACGGGATGGCCGATCGCTTCGCACATGCGGCGTACCTGGCGATTGCGACCCTCGTGAATAGTCAACCTAATCAGGTTGGGCGAGACCGCGGTGGCCCTCGCTCGAGCCGTAGGGCCGTCTTCGAGTTCGACGCCGTCACGCAACTTGCGCAGCGCGGCCCGTGACGGTTCGCCGCGAACGTGGGCCAAGTACTCCTTCTCGATCCCAAAACTCGGGTGGGTGAGTCGATGAGTAAGTTGACCGTCGTTGGTCAAAATCAAAAGGCCCTCGGTATCGGCATCGAGGCGACCAACCGAGAACACGCGGGGTTCGTCGGGAACCATCTGCACAACCGTGGGGCGCCCTTGAGGGTCGTCAGCGGTGGTGATAACGCCGGTCGGCTTGTTCAGCAAGTAGTAAACCAAATCGGCTCGCACCGCGGTTGGAGCTCCGTCGACCGCCACCACCGCCGTTTCTGGGTCGACCCGTCGACCCAGAACCGCGACCTCGCCGTTGACGGTCACCCGCCCTTCGGCAATCAAGTCTTCGCAAATTCGACGGCTCCCGAATCCGGCCCGGGCCAGAACCTTCTGGAGGCGTTCGCCGTCCTCGATCACAATTCGGGCTCGGGTTCGGGGGCTTCGTCGTCGCTATCGGGCGTCATGCGAAGGCCATGCTCAAGTGCTTCGACGACGTCGGCCCCAGGGAAAAACTCACCCAGAGGAGGAAGGTCACCGACTGAATCGAGGCCCAAGCGCTCCAAGAACGTCGGGGTCGTGCCGTACAGCACGGCCTGACCGGGTCCGGGATCTCGGGCCACCTCGTCGACATAACCACGCTGTTGCAGAGTGCGCATCACTCCATCAACGTTCACGCCACGGATCGACGCGATCTGGTTTCGAGACACCGGCTGTTTGTAGGCCACGACCGCCAAAGTCTCGAGCGCAGCCGCCGACAAGCGCGACGACTGCCCGTCGAGCACGAACCGTTCGACATAAGGAGCCTGCTCGTTGGCCGTCTGATAGCGGTAACCGCCCGCCACCCGGGCCAGCACGAAACCCCGCCCGTCGGCCTCGTACTCGGCAGCCAACGTGTCGCAGGTCTGCACGACCGCGTCGGTCGATATCCCGACCAGCTGAGCAAGCAGCTCAGGCGGTAGCGGATCCTCGGCGACCATCAAAATGGCTTCGAGCGCGGGAGAAACATGATCGGCCATCTCAGCCCTCGTAGGTGTCGATTGTGAGTGCGTCGGCGTGGGCCTCGTGGTCACCGGTCCACACCACCATGATCTCGCCAAACGTCGACGCCTGGTCGAGTTCGACAACTCCTTGCTTGAACAATTCGAGCACGGCCAAGAAACGAACGACCACCTCGATGCGATCAACCAACTCGGCGGTGAGCTCACGAAAACTCATACGACCAACTCTCGGCAACTCGTCGATGAGCTCTTCTACCGCCTCGGCAACGGTCACCTTGATCGGAGTCACGTGGCTGAGATCGACCCGGACCTGTGGCTTTGGGGTGATTGCCTTGAGATAAGCAGCCCGCAGATCGTCGGGAGAGGTTTTTTGCAGCAGGTCGGGAGCCAGGCTCAAGAAGCGGTCCTCGACCGGCCCGCAGCGACGCGGATACGACCGTGAGGCGTCGGCCGACAACTTGCGAAGAATTAGCGCCGCGTCTTTGAACGTCTTGCATTCGACGAGCCGCGCCAGTAACAAATCTCGTTCCTCCCAAAGCCCCAACTCATCATCGAGATCGATCTCGGAGTCTTCGGGTAAGAGGCGGCGAGCCTTCAACTCAACCAGGGTGGAAGCAATCAACAAGAACTCGGTGGCGACCTCGAGATCCAAACGGTCCATGCTGTCGAGCTCGGCCAGATAAGCATCAACGATCTCCGAGAGGTTCACCTCGTAGAGATCGACTTGTTCTCTCAGAATGAGGTGTAGCAACAGGTCGAAAGGCCCGTCAAACACTGGCGTGTGCACCTCGTAGGACATCTTGGTGACCCTAGACCGTCATGGCCCGCGCCCCACGCGTTGGCCCCCAGAATCCGGGGCACAAATACAGTCCCGTGGGCGCGGCGATGCCGTACCCTTGCCAACCATGACACGCGTGTTCTCCGGCATTCAGCCCACGGGCGACCAACACCTCGGCAACTATCTCGGAGCGACCCGCAACTGGGTGCGTATGCAGCACGAAACCGACGCCATCTTCTGTGTCGTCGATCTACACGCCATCACCGTTCCCAAGCCACCGGGAGACGTTCGCGACGGCTCGCTACGGTTAGCGCAACTTCTGATAGCGGTCGGGCTCGATCCCGACCAGTGCATCTTGTTCGTGCAAAGCCACGTCCGCGAACACTCCGAGTGCGGATGGCTCATGCAGTGCACCGTGAGTTTCGGCGAACTCAGCCGCATGACCCAGTTCAAAGACAAGAGCGGGCGTCACGACTTCATATCGGGTGGCTTGTTCACCTATCCGGCATTACAGGCCGCCGATATCTTGCTTTACGACACCGACCAGGTCCCGGTGGGCGACGATCAACGCCAACACATCGAAATCTCACGAGACATCGCCGAGCGCTTCAACTCGCGTTACGGAGACACCTTCGTGGTCCCCGAAGCAGTCATTCCCAAGGCCGGCGCACGGGTCATGGATCTCCAACGTCCGACCGACAAAATGTCAAAGTCGCTCGACTCCCCCAAGGGCACCATCGGTCTTCTCGACGAACCCAAAGCCATCGAGAAAAAGATCAAGAGCGCGGTCACCGACAACGATGGCGAGGTCCGCTTCGACATCACCGAGAAACCGGGAATCTCAAACCTTCTCTCGATCCTCGGCGCCGCGACCGACCAAGACCCCGAATCGCTCGCCGACCGTTACGAGCAATACGGGGCGCTCAAGGTTGATACCGCCGAGGCGGTAGTCGAACTCTTGCGCCCGATTCAGGCTCGTTTCCGCGAACTCGAATCCGACCCCGGAGAGACCGCTCGGCTACTGCGGGTCGGAGCCAACAAAGCCCGAGAGATCGCCGCCGTGACCATGGAGCGAGCCCGAACCAACGTAGGGCTGCTCGAGTCTTAGCCCGCCGCGCTAGTCGTCGTCGACGGCGTGTAAAACGTCGGCAATCCGGCGATCAACCGTCCACTCTTCTACAGGACGATGGTGCTGCTCTGCCCACGCGATCGTGAGCGGATCCGAACCGGCCATTTCCAGAAGGTCACCGCCGATCTCGGGATGGTGCAGGTAGAGCCCAACCCGCCGGGTAAACCCGCTCGACTTGATCCACAACCGCGCCGCATCACGGCCCGCGACCTTGGCCGACATCGTCGCAACCACCCGACCCCACGTTCGGAGCCCGGCATCGACCTTCCCGACATCGTGAAGCAGCGCCGCAGCAAGCACCGGTGCGGTCGCTTCGTTACCGAGACGCTTCTCGACCTCACGAGCAACACGAGCCGAGTGGCGACGGTCGGGTCCGTACATCCGTTTCCACAAGGCGAATTCGTTTTCGGTGAGCGTCGACTCGACCCACTCGAAGTCGGTGTTCGATGGTCCGCCGGGCAACAACGATGCCAGGAATCGGCGGCTCAGGTGGCCAAATCCCCCCATCAGCGAGTCGCCCGAGGATGAGCTGACCGATACACCGACAACAAACGTTCGTTCGAGACCTTGGTGTAGATCTGAGTGGTCGAAATGGACGCGTGACCCAGAAGCTCTTGCACCGTACGGATGTCGGCACCATGGTCAAGCATGTGAGTTGCGCACGAATGCCGTAACACATGAGGAGAAAGCTCGTCACGAAGCCCAACCGCCTCGCCTCTCAACCGAACCACTCCCCACGCGCCCTGGCGACTCAGCCGCCCGCCCCGTTGATTGAGAAATATCGCTTCGGCGTCGCCCCGGCGGGCCCACCGTTGAGGTTCCATTGCGCCGCGCCCCGACGGCTCAAGCCAGGCTCCGAGGGCCGCCGCGGCGTGACGCCCCACCGGCACGATTCGTTCCTTGGAACCCTTCCCCATCAGCCTGGTGAGGCCATCGTGAAGGTCGACATCGCCGATCGACAGGCCCACCACTTCGGAGATTCGGGCCCCTGTGCCATAGAGCGTTTCGAGGATGGCCCGATCGCGCCGACTCACCGCGTCGTCGCCGCTGACTCCCTCGATCAACGCCGTCACCTGTTCGAGGGTGAGGGCCTTCGGCAGCCCCTTCGGGACCTGCGGAATCTCAACATCGGCGGCCGGATCGTCGGGCCGGATTTCCTCGGCGACCAGAAACCGGTGAACGCCGCGTACGGCTACAAGGGTGCGGGTGATTGATGAGGCCGCCAGGCCCTCGCCGATCAAGACGTGCACGAAAGCAATCACGTCATCGTCGGCGGCGTCGAGAACTGAGCTGTTTCGTTCGCCCAAGTGTTGCTCGTAGCGTCCGAGATCACGGGCATAAGCCACCAAGGTGTTGGCGGCACGGCCACGTTCGACCGTCAGCCACGTTAGGAAGTCTTGTGACTCGGTCGAGAGCGCGGGCACCGCCCTAGTCTGCCTCAGCGGCCGAGCCGGCGAAGCGCCGCGTGCAATCCGAGCATGGTCTTGGCATCGGTGATTTGACCATCGGTCAGCGCGGCCTCGACGTCGTCGAGCATGATCCGCTCGACCGTCATGTGTTCCTCTTCGGGTCCGTCGTACGCGACCGGCACCTCCGAAAGTTCGGTGGCAAGAAAAATGTGAACGTACTCGTCGCAGAAGCCGACCGAGCAGTGCATTCCGGTCAGCCATTCCAGAGATCCAGCCTCGAAGCCGACTTCTTCTCTGAGTTCGCGGGCCGCGGCGATGTTTGGAGCCTCGCCGGCAACATCAAGTTTGCCGGCCGGGATTTCGAGGAGGTCGGCGTGCAGCGCCGGGCGATACTGGCGAACCAGAACGACCGCGTCGTTGTCGATCGCAACGACACCAACGGCTCCGGGATGACGAACTACGTCGCGATGGATTCGTTCACCCTCAGGAGTTTCGAACTCGCCGTCGAGGACCCGGATAACGAAACCATCGTAAAGCTCTCGTTCGCCCACGAAAGTGAAACCCGACGGAGAAGTCGAGCCCGGGACGATCACGAATCGGACGTACTGAGATCGGATTCGAGCGAAGGCAGCGGTGGGTTACGGCCTTCGGCCCGCTGCATTGCCGCCGCCACGAACTCGCGGAACAGCGGCGCGGGACGGTCGGGGCGACTCTTGAACTCGGGGTGAGCTTGGGTACCAACCCAGAACGGATGGCCGTCGAGCTCGATGAACTCGACAAGGCGCCCATCGGGCGACTCGCCCGAAAGCACGAGGTCGCTGGCTTCGAAACGGGTGCGGTACTTGGGGTTGAACTCGTAGCGATGCCGGTGGCGTTCGGACACGACCTCTTCGCCGTAGGCCTTGGCGACCTGAGAGCCGGGTTTTAGTTGCGCAACGTAAGCACCGAGACGCATCGTGCCGCCCATATCGGTGACGTCGCGTTGACTCTCCATGAGATCGATCACCGGATGCGACGTTCGGGACTCGAATTCGGTCGAATGGGCCCCGGTTAGGCCGAGGGCATTGCGGCCGTACTCGATGGTCATGACTTGCATGCCAAGACAAAGACCGAGGCAGGGAATGTTGTGCTCGCGGGCGTAGCCGGCCGCGGCGATCTTGCCTTCGACCCCGCGCTCGCCAAACCCGCCGGGAATGACAATGCCGTCAAGGTCCCGTAGCCGCCCCGCCGCCAACAACCCTTCGACCTCTTCGGCCTGGATCCAATCGATCTCTACATCGGCGCCGTGATGGATACCGGCATGGTTGAGCGACTCGACCACGCTGAGGTAGGCATCGGGCAGGCTGACGTACTTGCCGATCAGCCCAATGCGAACCGGCGCGGTGGCTTCTTCGACCCGCTTGACCAGTTCTTGCCACGAGGTGAGGTCTAGGGGGCGATCCTCGAACCCGAGCATCTCGCACACAAACGTGTCGAGACCCTCGTTGTGCAACACCAGAGGGATTTCGTACAGGCTCGAAGCATCGGCGGCGTTGACCACCCCAGCCACCGGAACGTCACACAGGTTGGAAATCTTGCGGCGAAGATCGGCGCTGATCGGGTCGCCTGAACGACAAACAATGGCGTCGGGCTGAATGCCGCGACTTCGAAGTTCGGTCACTGAGTGCTGAGTGGGTTTGGTCTTTTGTTCGCCAGAGGGCCCGATGTATGGCACGAGGGTTACGTGCACGTAACAAACGTTGTTGCGGCCGACATCGAGACGGAACTGGCGAATTGCTTCGAGGAACGGCAAAATCTCGATGTCGCCGACAGTGCCGCCCACTTCGGTGATCACAACATCGACGTCGTCGCTTACGAGTCGATTGATTCGGCGTTTGATTTCGTTGGTGATGTGGGGAATTACCTGCACAGTCTTGCCCAGGTAATCGCCACGCCGTTCGGCCGCTATGACCGACGAGTAGATCGTGCCGGTGGTCGCGTTGGAGTCGGTGGTGAGGTTCTCGTCGATAAACCGCTCGTAGTGGCCCAAGTCGAGGTCGGTCTCGCCGCCGTCGTCGGTAACGAACACTTCGCCGTGTTCGAAGGGGTTCATCGTTCCCGGATCTACGTTGAGATACGGATCTAGTTTTTGCATAGTGACCCGGAGGCCGCGGGCTTTGAGAAGGCGCCCGAGCGATGATCCGCTAAGCCCTTTGCCAAGGCCGCTCACAACGCCACCGGTCACGAAGATGTGCTTCGTCATCGGGATTGCACCGTACCTTCACCGCTCGCTGGTCGCGCGGTTACGTGAAAAGACTTTTGTGGTGACGTTTGGCTCACTAGGCCCGACGCTCGCTCGCCGACAACACCAACTCTTCGGCGTGTTCTCGAGCCGCGCTCGACTCTGGAGAGCCCGACAGCATTCGTGACAGCTCGGTAATGCGACTTTGTGCGTTGAGAGGCGTGGCGGTGCTCACGGTGACATCGCCGCTTTGTTGCTTCTCGATCGCAACGTGGTGGTCGCCGAAAGCGGCAACCTGGGCCAGGTGGGTAACCACCAAGACTTGGTGAGTATTGGCAAGATCGGACAAGCTTGCTCCGACCGTGTTGGCGACATCTCCGCCAATACCGGCATCGACCTCGTCGAAAACGAGGGTGGGTGGGCCGGCGCTCAACACCAGCCTCAACGCCAACATCGTGCGGGCCAGTTCGCCGCCCGACGCAACTTTCGATAGCGGCAACGGATCGTGGCCGGCGTTGGCTGCCAGGAGGATGGTCACCTCGTCGCCGGCCTCGCCCGCCACCGAAATTTCGAGACGAGCCCCCGACATCGCCAGCCCAACCAGATGCTGGCGAACCGATTCGGCCAACACCGGCGCGGCGGCGGTGCGAGCCGCCAACACTTCGGCCCGCACCCTCGTGAGGTCGGCCATTAGCACCGCTCGCCGGCGATCGAGAGCAGCGGCTCGCTCCTCGAAACCGGTTAGCTCCTTGAGACGGGTCAACGACTCCTCGCCGTAGGTGAGCACCTCGCCAAGCGTCTCGCCGTACTTGCGGCGCAGCTCTCGCAGCAGCGAGCGGCGCTCACGCAGAGTTTCTAGCCGGGCTGGATCGTCGTCGATCGACTCGGCACGATCGCGGGCCTCCGAAGCTATATCGGCAAGTTCGGCCCCGAGCCCCTGCAGACGGCTCACAAGGTCGCCAAACGGGGCGCGACCTTCGAGAGCGGCGAGGGCCGTGCCGATAGCCGACGCCGCGGCGCCGTCGGCGTCGAGGGCTACCACCACTGCTGCGGCCGCGTCACGGTGAGCCGCAGCGTCAGCGAGCAAACTTTCGTCGTCGTCGAGACGACGGTCCTCGTCCGGGTCGGCGATCGCCGCGCTCTCGATTTCGGCGAGTTGATGACGCAGCAAGTCGATCTCGCGGGCCCGGGCTCGGTCGTCTCCGCCCAACTCACGAAGCGCAGCATCGGTAGTGCGCAGTTCGTCGAGCAACGAAGCCAGCGCGGTGGTGTCGATTTGACCAAATTGGTCGACGGCGGCCCGCTGAACGGTGGCGTTGAGCAACGATTGATGAGCGTGTTGGCCGTGGAGGTCGACCAAGTCGGTGCCTTGGTCGGTCAACGCCGCCACGGTGGCAAGATGGCCGTTGATGTATACACGGCTACGACCGTCGCGAGGGATTACTCGCCGCACGATCGTCTCTTCGTCGCCGACCACGAACCGACCTTGGATCTCGGCTTCGTCGGCGCCGGGACGCACGAGCGACGCATCGGCTCGACCGCCGGTGAGCAAGTCGATGGCACCGACGATCAGCGTTTTGCCCGCGCCGGTCTCTCCGGTCACAACGGTCATGCCGTCTTCGAGAACCAGTGAGAGCTCGTCGATCACCCCTAGGTCTCGCACCATCAATTCGGTCAGCATGTGAGCTTCTTAACGATCATTGAGTCCGAACTTCGCTTTCAAAACACGGTGGAATCGACGGGACCCAAGGGTGACCAGCCGGGCCGACTGAGGAGCGGAGGTGCATTCGATTTTGGCGCCTTCGCCCACGGTGGCGATCCTACGCCCGTCCACTGACACTGTGGCCGGACGATGGCCGTCGACAGTGAGTCGCACCGCCGCTTCGGGCGACAAGACCATCGACCGGTCAAACAACATATGTGGCGACACCGGGGTCAGCAGCAACGCTCGATGGGTCGGATCGAGGATGGGACCGCGGGCCGAGAACGCGTAAGCGGTTGATCCGGTGGGAGTGGCGATGATCATGCCGTCGACGGCGTAGGTCGTGAAGAACTCGGCATCGATTTCGACGCCGAGTCGGATGGTGTTGACATCAGACGATCGTTCGACCACTGCTTCGTTGAGGGCCAAGTGGTGCTGTTTGGGATCGCCATCGCTGGGGTCGATCACCACGTCGAGCAACATTCGTTCTTCGATGTCGTGGTTGCCAGCCAGCGTCTTGGCAACGGCGTCGGCCGCGTCGGCTGGTTGCACTTCGGTGAGATAGCCGAGCTGGCCGTGGTCGACGCCAAGAATCGGAGTCGACGCACTGCCCACCAACTCGACCGCTCTGAGAATCGAGCCGTCACCGCCGAGGGTGACCACAAGATCGAGTCCGACCGCAAAGCCGGCGCCGTCGCTGACCGTTACATCACCGAGATTGGCAATGCTGGCATCGTCACCGGGAGCTCGAACATGGTGCCCCTCCTCCAATAACCAAGCCGCGAGTTCGCGGGCGTGGGTACTCGCCGATTCTCGTCCGTGATGAACAATCATGCCGATGTTCTTGACGTCGGTGCCGCTCATTTCGCCGGCCCAGCCGAGTCGACCACCCGATCAAACAACGGCTCGTACTCGACCGAGCTGTCGAGGCCGCGATGCACGTGAAGCAAGAATTCGACGTTGCCGTCGCCACCGGTAATGGGAGAGACCATGGCGCCCATGATGGCCCCTCCAGCCTCGACCAGCGCGGTTGCTGCACTTTCGAGTGTGGATCGCCACACCACGGGGTCTCGGATAACGCCTCGGCCTTTGTCGGCCTCGGCCTTGCCCGCTTCGAATTGCGGCTTGACAAGCACAACCATTTCGCCGTCCGAGTCGGTCAACTCCATCAACTTGTGGGCCACCGTCCGTAGCGAAATAAAGGAAAGATCGGCCACTAGCAAGGATCCTGGGCCGCCAACCTTGGCGGGGTCGACATGACGGGCATTGGTCTGCTCGTGGACCAACACCCGTTCGTCGGCGCGTAACTTCTCGTGGAGCTGATTTCGGCCGACGTCGATCGCCACGACTTCAGTCGCTCCGCGCTGCAGGCAACAATCGGTGAAGCCGCCGGTCGACGAGCCGACATCAATGACTCTTCGGCCCGCGGGACTCACACCGAAGTTGTCGAGCGCGGCAGCGAGCTTCTCGCCAGCCCGGCTCACATAGCGAGGACCGTCGCCGGCCACCAAAATGGCTTCGCCTGGGTCGACCATGCGGGTCGGCTTGAGTGCCGGCGCGCCGCCGACCGTTACCCGGCCCGACTCGACCAATTCTCGGGCCCGAGCGCGACTTTGGGCCAGGTCGCGCCGCACTAGTTCGACATCGAGGCGTCGCCTAGCGGCCATGGTCCAGCCTTGTCACGTAAGTTTGTTGACCAGTGCCAACAAGTCGGGGGCAACTCTTGTTGGCACCGGCGTAACCGGCTCGTCAGGAGAGGTCACTCCGCTGTAGACCAGCGCGAACTCGTATCCGACAGCCTCGGCAAATAGCCCGTCGGTGTCGGGGCGGTCGCCGACCATCACACCATCGTCGCCCAAGATCTGACGGGTCAGCGCGGCGATAGCGGCGTGAGGCTTTCCGGCAACGATGGGTTCGGTCTCGGTTGCGGTAGCGACCGCGGCCACGATCGCGCCGTTACCGGGCAGCAGTTCGTCGGCCCCTGGATAGGTCGGGTCGGTGTTGGTGGCAATGAACCGCGCACCGGCTCGGACGGCCTGCATCGCGTGGCTCAGCATGGCGTAGTCGAAGCTCTCGGTTATCCCTACGACCACCGCGTCGACACGTGTTCGTGGCGCCGGCTGTACGACGGTTGCGCCCCGGTCGGCGATCGCCGCGCCCAGACCGGCCGACCCAACCACCATCACGTCTTCGCCCTCTTCGACCAGCGTGGCCGCCGCCATTGCCGAGGTAATTACCTCGTGCTCGGCATCGGCGATGCCGTGATGAGCCAGTTTCGCGGCGACCTCTGCGGGTGTACGAAGAGCCGAATTGGTCACGAAAGCAATAGGGATCTGAAGGGCCCGTAGCCGCGCCACGGCTTGGGGCGAACCCGGAACCGTCTCGGTTCCGCGCCAAATCACGCCATCAAGGTCGAGCGCCCACGCAGTCAGTTGACTTCCCACGTGGGAAGGCTATGAAGAAGCGTGTTGAGATCGCCCTCGCCTCGTTGATGTTTTGCTTCGGTCAACTGAGCGGTCACGGCCTCGCCGTACTCTTGGCGCGGCGCGGCACGAAACACGCCTATTGGGGTCGGCGACTCGCGGTCCTCGGCGAGGCGGCTGATAGCAAAGGCCACGCCGGGGTCGGGGGTGGCTTCATCGTGGACAACAAGGGCGTCGATGCCGACGTCGGCGACGTTGACGATGCGGGCGTTGCCGTGCTCTATCACCACACCGTGTTCCCCGTTGGGTCCGAAACGCACCGGTTCGCCGTGACGAAGCGAGATCAGCATCGACTCGCGGTTGGCTTTCTTGGTGAGCGAACCAAATGCCCCGTCGTTGAACACATTGCAGTTCTGGAACACTTCGACGAGCGCCGACCCTTTGTGGTCGTGGGCTCGGCGAAACATCTCTTGCATGTGATTGCGGTCCATATCGTGAGACCGGGCGACGAAAGTGGCTTCGGCGCCAAGGGCCAACGACACCGGGTTGAACGGTTGATCGATCGATCCCATGGGAGTGGACTTGGTGACTTTGCCCACTTCGCTGGTCGGCGAATACTGGCCTTTGGTCAGACCGTAGATTTGGTTGTTGAACAACAGAATCGTGAGGTTGACGTTGCGACGAAGCGCATGGATCAGGTGATTGCCACCGATCGACAACATGTCGCCGTCACCGCCGACGACCCACACGTCGAGTTCGGGACGAGTGAGGGCCAAACCGGTCGCAATTGCCGGCGACCGTCCGTGGATGCTGTGCATCCCGTAGGTGTTCATGTAGTACGGGAACCGAGCGGCGCAGCCAATACCGGAGATGAACACCGTGTTCTCGCGGGCAACGTCGAGCTCGGGCATCAGGAGCTGCATGGCAGTAAGGATCGAGTAGTCGCCGCATCCAGGACACCAACGAACCTCTTGGTCGCTGGCCCAGTCGCGTTTTGTGGTGGTAGGCGCGTTGCTCATCGAATTTCTTCCTCGATCCGTGTTCGTAGTTCGCCGGCGGTGAACGGTTGGCCCGAAACCTTGGAGATCACCTTGGCGTCGACCAGAAACTCGGCCCGCAAAATCTTGGACAGCTGCCCAAGGTTCATCTCCGGCACGATGACATTGTCGAACCCCGCGAGCACTTCGCCCAGGTTCGAAGCAAACGGGTGCAAATGTCGGAGATGCACGTGGGCAATCTTTTGCCCGGAACGACGAATACGCCCTACGGCGCCGGTGATCGCACCCCAAGTCGATCCCCAGCCAACCACCACGGTCTGAGCGTCGGCATCGCCGGTCACCTCGACCGGTGGAAGCTTCTCGGCGATCTTGCAAATCCGTTGGTCTCGCAACCGCACCATGAGTTCGTGATTGTCGGGGTCGTAGGAGATATCGCCCGTACCGTCGTGCTTTTCGATCCCTCCGATGCGATGGGTGAGTCCCGGCGTTCCTGGTCGGGCCCACGCCCGAGCGAGGTCGTCGTTGCGCACATAGGGCCAGTAAGCCGGACGTCCTTCGTTGTCGAGTCCGTTCGGTTCGGATGCAAAGTCGGCCGATATCGATGGCAGATCATCGACGTCGGGCAGCCGCCATGGTTCGGTGCCATTGGCTAGGTAACCGTCGCTCAACAAGATCACCGGCGTGCGGTACTCGACGGCGATTCGAACTGCTTCGATCGCGGCCTCGAAACAGTCAGATGGCGAACTTGCGGCCACAATCGGAAGCGGGGCTTCGCCGTGGCGGCCGTACATCGCCATCATCAGATCGGCCGACTCGGTCTTGGTCGGAAGCCCAGTTGATGGACCGCCGCGCTGAATATCGATCACGACGAGCGGTAGCTCGAGGCTTACGGCGAGGCCAAGTGTCTCGCCTTTGAGTGCTAATCCGGGACCGCTAGTGCTGGTGACTCCGATGTGCCCTCCGTACGAGGCCCCAAGTGCGGACCCAACCGCGGCGATCTCGTCCTCGGCTTGAAGGGTTCGGACACCGAAATTCTTGTGTTTGGAGAGTTCGTGCAATATGTCGCTGGCCGGGGTGATGGGGTAAGAGCCGAGAAATAGCGGGATGCCGGCTTGGCGCGACGCCGCAATCAGCCCCCAAGACAACGCCGTGTTGCCGTTGATGTTCGTGTAAGTCCCGGACGGAAGATGAGCGGGGCGCACGGTAAGACGGCTGGCCGACAGTTCGGCGGTCTCGCCGAACGCATTGCCGGCCCGATACGCGGCTTCGTTGGCCGCGATAACAAGATCCTGTCCTTTGAACTTTTCGCGGATCCAGATAAGGGTTGGTTCGGTGGGCCGTGAATAGAGCCACGACACCAAACCAAGAGCAAAGAAGTTCTTGGACCGATCGGCATCGCGAGGCTTGACGCCCAAATCTGCGCAGGCCCGCCTGGTGAGGCTGGTCATCGGCGCGGTGATGAGGTGGTAGCCGGCTAGCGAGTCGTCTTCGAGCGGGTTGGTTTCGTAGCCAGCCTTTTCGAGGTTGCGCGGTTCGAAGGCATCGGCGTTCACGATCACCGTCCCGCCTGCTTCGAGCTTGCCAAGATCGGACTTGAGCGCCGCCGGGTTCATGGCTACCAAGACGTTCGGGGCATCACCGGGGGTGGTGATGTCGTGATCGGAGATATGGACCTGGAACGCCGACACTCCCGCCAAACTGCCGGCTGGGGCCCGGATCTCGGCGGGGTATTCGGGCAGTGTTGCAAAGTCGTTTCCGAACAACGCACTGGCCGACGAGAATCGGTCTCCGGTGAGCTGCATCCCGTCGCCGGAGTCGCCGGCAAAGCGGATGATGATGCGGTCAACTTCGTGGACTTCCGCTGGGTGATTTGCGGTATCGGTCACTGAGTGCCCCTTTGTACGAGACGCGTTCCGCGCCCGGTCCTCGAACAATAACCCCAGAGGGAACCTCTATGGCAACTCTCGCCAAACGGATCGGGACCGGTCTCAGAACAAGCCGTCGCTCACTGGCGACAAAGCCGATTGCAGGGCCCCGGCCAGCCTCTTTGAATTCGGTGCGACAACCAGAGAAGCGACGACCTCGGTGCGGCTTTGAGTGAACCCACCGGCTCGAAAGAAACGCCTTCGGACCTCGCCGACTACTACTACCTCGTCGCCCTTTTGGAGTCTGGGCGTGCGTCCCTGGACGTACCAAACCACCGGTACGCCTTGTCGCCGGCCGTCGGGGTCGAGGGTCGACACCTCGTAATTTATGATCTCGTCGCCTGATGGCAAGTCGCGTGGACGCGGATCGCTAGAGAGATGGCCGCGCAGAATTGTGATGTTCATGAGAACCCTCGTGGATGTAGCTCGAAGCGAGCAGTCAGTCAACGGGGAAGTCGAAGATCACACTAGAGAACCCCTATGACAGCCGGGATCGGCCGAGGTCGGTCGGGCTCAGCCGAGCGCCTTGACCCTGGCATCAACGTCGGCCAGGTCGGGGGCGTGCTTTTGCACCCAGCGGAACAGTTCTCTAGCCCTCGGAGTCCGCCCGGCCCGGTCGTACAAATCGGCCAGCGCGTAGGCCCGACGGAGATGATGTCCTTGGGGGGACTTCGGCGGGCGCCAGTTCTGTTCGAGGATACGTATCGCTGAAGTGAGATCGCCTTGATCGGCTTTGGCCCCGGCAACAACTATTCGGCCCTCGGCGACCAGATCGGCACTCGGCGACGCCGACCCGAGTTCGTCCCAAAGCGCATCTACGTCGGCCCAGCGGCCAAGCGCTCGATAACAGTCGGCTAGTACAGGATGTTGTTCGGTGGAGCCGCTCAGCTCTCGGAACGCTTCGAGTTGATCGACGGCACTCTTCCACTGGCCCAACCGGTACTGGGCCAAGCCCATCAGTTCACGGCCTTCGGGTAGTTCCGGTGCTTCCTTGACAATGGGGGTGAGCTGGCC
>Ga0114933_10003345_pt1 | contig 15726 bp, 11 predicted proteins | sample 4SBtaG_FD_89691 | JGI IMG/M metagenome (GOLD analysis project Ga0114933, IMG submission 89691) | Deep subsurface microbial communities from Kolumbo volcano to uncover new lineages of life (NeLLi) - 4SBTROV12_W25 metaG | ecosystem: Environmental > Aquatic > Marine > Volcanic | place: Kolumbo... | reverse complement strand
GATAGAGCCTTCCCCCAGTGGGCCACCCTGGTGGGGACAGTGATTGTCCAAGGCGCCGTACTGCCCATTGAGCCGACTCAGGCACAACGTTTTCAGGCCACATGTGACCGTAGTCACGCGTCCTTCCGGCAATTCATCTTTTCCGAGGACTTTACTCCATTGGGACATGGTTCTTTCGTGGGTGGTGGGAAGGACAAAGAGGAATCGCGAGCTCATCATTGAGATGAGCTCGCGATTACAACGTTACGGAATTATTCTTCAAGTAGACGTGTGCTGGCCCCGTCCTGGCCCTGGCCCGCGATGTCGTTCTGGATCAATCATCAGATGAATCTTCCCCTAGAAGAAGATGATCGTGTTACCGCCACCTCCACCCATACGTGGATTGACCACGTTGTTGAAGATGGATCCGAATCGATAGGTCAAGCCGAAGTTCATCTGGTAGGAATATCCGGTTGGAAGACGGATGGACTGGAGAAGAATCTCTTCTCTTGTTGCCGCATTCCCGGGCAGGTCAAGTTGGTCGCGGATGCGGTTGTATGATGCAAATGCACGAATGGAAAGGCCCTTGTACAGCCGGAAATTCGTATTGGCGAAGAGGCCAATATTATAAGAGTCGGTCAAGCTACGCTCGAAATTGGTCAGCATGTGGCTGGCGTCTGCCGAGAATGACACGCTACCCCATTTTTGATTGAGACTGAGCGTCAGATCAATATTGTGGCGAAGAATTGTCTCTTCCTTCAGCGCAAATATTGTCAGCTCATCGTACTCACGTCGGGCCAGTTTCAATCCGTATTGTACGGTAAGGAATTTGCGTGTCGACTGGGTGTAGGGAAAGAAATTGTATTCTACAGCAGGTCCAACCTCCATCCGTAATTTTGTATTCGAAAAACTGGAGCCTGACACAAATCCGGATCCTCCAACTGCCCACTGCCCGCCAATCGATTTTACGAGGTTGGTGCTGAAGCTTTCTGAACTCCTTGAGTTCTTGATCACCTCGCCGTCTCCCAAATCGAACTCGCTGTCGTTAGTGCTGAGGCTGCCGTTCACCCGAACTTTCAGATCCTCAGTTGTCCGATTAGCAGAAAAACTTGCCCTTTTTCGCGTGAATTTGGTCGTTTCTTGCCCGTTGATGTTTCCGCTTCCACTGATCGAGAACACCCAATAATTCCACGGATCATTTTCGATGGAGGCTTCCTGCGGCGCATTTAACGCCGGCACGACAGCGCGGACCACCAATTTGTCAGCGAGACCCGCTCTGGCCATGTAACGGGCCAGTCCAATTGTCAGATTATGGAGAAGTTCTTCTCGTTGTTCATCGTTCGTCGCGTCTCCATTGGTGGCAAAGTGAAGCGTATCCGAGAGAGCGGAAAAGCCCCGTTGACCCAGAAAGGTAAGGGTGATGCGTTGGCCTCCCCCTCCGGTACGCTGCATTGCGTGCAGAATATGTACGTCGGATTGGGTCCGTTCATTGACCCAATCAACAACGGCGAGGTTGTCTTTGATGTACTGATTGTCGCAAAAGAATTGACAGTCCAGAAATACTCGAAGTGACGCGCTATTTTCGCCGTTCTGAGCTGATGTTGGCAACACCAGGAAAGCGGCGACCAGCAGCAATGCCAGTCGTTTCATTTTCTCCCTCTGAAAATGGTGGTGGCTACCGATGTCAGCAGTGGCGCGTCTTCCTGTGCGCTGCTCCGGAGCCGGAGTAAGTGGAGTTATAGACCCAGATAACGCAGATTCGGATTACAATATTGTCCAGAATCTCGACAATATGTTTCAGCGTATCGAGGTCTTCCAGTTAAAGACGTAGAAATCCGTTGCTAGTTGCCCTGCAACGGATTTTGGCGATGATCTATTTCATCAATTACGTACATATCCCACCAGGACTAGGTACAAATACGTACTCCGTCGGAGATCGCACGTGGCGGATCTGAGGGTACCCTCAAGCGACGAGCCCGAAGAGGAATGCGGCGATCAAGCCGCCCAGGATTGGGCCAGCCACCGGAATCCAGGCATAACTCCAGTCGCTGTCGCCTTTTCCGGCAATCGGAAGCAGGAAGTGGGCGATACGCGGGCCGAGATCGCGAGCCGGATTGATCGCATAACCCGTCGTGCCGCCAAGAGCCATACCAATGACCAGCACCAACAAGCCTACCGGAAGCGCATCGAGAGCCCCCAATCCAACCTCTGGTGCGGCAATGTGCAGCACGCCGAATACGAGAACAAATGTGCCAATCGTCTCGGAAACGAGATTCCAGAATGACGTACGTATGGCCGGTCCTGTGGCAAAGACGGCCAGCTTCAGGGATGCATCTTCGGTTTCAGCGAAGTGTGGTTTGTAGTGCAGCCAAACCAGGGTTGCTCCGATCAACGCTCCGATCATTTGAGCGGCGATGTAGCCCGGGACAGATGCCCAGGCGAATTTACCCGCTGCCGCCAGACCGATGGTAACGGCGGGATTGATGTGGGCTCCACTGACCGCTGCCACGGCGAACACTGCCACAAAAACAGCCAGACCCCAACCAATGGTGATCACCACCCAGCCGCTGTCATTTCCTTTTGTTCGGCTCAGAAGCACGTTGGCTACAACTCCATCTCCAAGAAGAACGAGAAGGGCAGTTCCTATGATTTCTGCAACAAAAGGCGTCATAATGATCAGACTATTTGGTGAGGGAATTCAGTAGAGACCGGGCGCGGTCAGGGTAGTCCGTAATCAGACCGTCAACCCCGAGGTCAACGAGCTCGCGCATTCGGTCAGCTTCATTTACGGTCCATGGGATGAGGAGCATGCCGGCTTGATGGACGGCCGCGGTGAGCTGCCCGGATACCAGCCTGTGACTGGGCGAATAGTAGTCTGGCACGAAGGTCAGTCGATCCATATTCGCCTCAAAACCATCCTCGTTGCCGACCAGCCATCCTATCGCAATTTCAGGATCGAGCAGGTGCATGGCTTCGAGGGCGCGAGGATCGAAAGATTGAATGGTCGTCCGATCGCGAATGCCCAGTTCGACCAATTGAGCATGCACGATAGAGACAAATTCTTCCGGGCCCGGGTGATAAACACCCTCGCCTTGCAGGCTCGATTTGATTTCCACGTTGAAAACGGGCGCCGGGATGGAGTGCTCGGTGACGTAGTTATCTACTGCCTCTACCACGTCCCGGAGGACGGGTTTGATGGTAGACACGCGAGCTTGCCCTGGGAAGCCGCCATGTCCCCGGGAGCCGCAGTCATATCCCGCTACCTCTTCTGCGGTCAGTTCATAGATGTTCAGCGAGCGCTCTTCGTCCTCTCCGACGGGGCGGCCATCAGCATGACTGCAAATTCCAGATGAGATCCAGGGCTCATGGGTCACAATGACTTCCTGATCGGCGCTGATCGATACATCCAGTTCCAATGTCTGAACGCCGAATTCGAGGGCCTTGATGAACGAGGGAATCGAGTTTTCGGGCAGAAGGCCACGCGCACCACGGTGCCCTTGAAGGTTGAACTCTATCATCGATTCATCGGGAGGCATATCTGAGGGTGGCTCGTTACAGGCAAAAACCGAAAAAATCACCGGGATAATCAGACTATGGAAAGTGATTCTATTCGGCAAATATGCTCTTTTTACGTGCATGGGTGCTTTTTCCGGAATGTCGCTTAATCGGTCTGGTCAGCAATGTAAGATGCGGCGACCTGTTGAAAAGAATGGATCTCATTTTCCATTCGTTCGAAATCCCATCCCAATTCGTCGCGCAAGATGGCGGCCACCCTGGGCGCGATTTGAAGACTGGCTCGAGCGTCCAAAAACAAACAGCGTGTACGTCTCGCGAGTACATCTTCGAGCGTCACAGCCATTTCGCTATTGACCGCTTGACGAATGTGTGTCTCGGTGTAGGGAAGTGACGGAATCAGGACCGTCCCTTCCGCGGAGTTTTCTTCAGGTATTTCGTTGTCGACGAGTTTCAAGGTCTTGGTCTTGCATTCAAGCCGGACAAGGCGTACGGTTCTGGCAGCTCTGTTGACCGCATCTTGAGCCATGTGTCTGTACGTCGTCCACTTTCCGCCGGTGATCGTCACGAGTTTGGACGAGGACACCTTCAGGGTGTGGTCTCTCGAAAGGGTCTTGGTGTCCCTGTTGGGAGTTACCACAGCCTTGACCAGTGGACGAAGACCGGCGAACACGCTCAATACATCTTTTCGACTCGGAGGGCGAGACAAGTACCGGGCACCATACTGTAGCAAATAATCAATCTCATCATTCATGGGGCGCGGTTCTTCGCTCACCTCATCGACAGACACATCTGTCGTTCCAAGTAAAACTCTGCTATGCCACGGAACGGCAAAAATCACCCTCCCATCATCGGTGCCGGGGATGAGAAGCGCAGTGTTCTCTGAAACGAAAGACGAATCCAGCACAAGGTGCGCGCCCTGAGCCGGGCGGATGATGGTTCGGGAAGCACGGTCGTCCATCGACCGAATGGCGTCGGTGAATACGCCCGTCGCATTTACGACCACCTTCGCTCTGAACTCGTGTTGACTGTTCGCTAACTCGTCTCTGACTTTCACGCCCGAGACGATCCCGTTGGTCTTTATCAGTTCGGTGACCCTCATATAGTTGAGAGCCGTCCCGCCGTTGTTAATACAGGTCAGAAGAAGACTCACGAGAAGGCGCGTGTCATCAAACTGGGCGTCCCAGTATTCAACGCCGCCTTTCACTCCGCCTGGCTTAATTCCCGGGAGGAAATCCAGCGTCTGCTCCCGCGTCAGTATGCGGGACGGGCCAATCGAGAGACTACCCGCCAACAGGTCATACAGTCTCAGGCCCAATCCGTACCACAACTGATGCCACCATTTGGTGCAAGGGATAACGAATCGAAGGGGCGTGACCAAATGAGGAGCGTTCGCCATCAGGTAACCCCGTTCTTTAAGGGCTTTATATACCAGTTTGACGTTGCCCTGGCGCAGATATCGAACGCCGCCGTGAATCAACTTCGTGCTTCTGCTGGACGTACCCTTCCCAAAATCAACCGCTTCCAGAAGAAGAGTGTTATACCCCCTGGAGGCTGCATCAACGGCGACACCGAGTCCGGTCGCACCGCCTCCGATAACGATAATGTCCCATACGTCACAGTTCAGCGCGCTGTTGAGCAGCTGATTTCGTGCAACCCTCATTCTGTTGACCAGCCTTTGGAGCGCTGGAGAGCCCTTTCCCAGTTTGCGCGCATTGACGAGACGTTATCCGCCGTTGAGGAGGGTTCAAACGTCTTATCGATCTGCCACTGCTGTTTGAGTTCGTCGATACCGCTCCAGAATCCAACTGCGAGTCCGGCCAGGTAGGCGGCACCCAGAGCGGTCGTTTCTTGAACCACGGGCCTTACCGTTTCTGTGTTCAGGATATCAGCCTGGAACTGCATCAACAGATTGTTTGCCGTCGCGCCGCCGTCAACACGGAGCTGAGTGAGGCTCACCCCTGCGTCTTTTTCCATCGCCTCGATGAGGTCGGCCACCTGAAAAGCAATACTCTCGAGTGCCGCCCGTGCAAGGTGGGCGTCGGTAGAGCCGCGGGTGAGGCCGAATATTGCGCCACGAGCGTACGGGTCCCAGTGGGGAGCACCAAGGCCGGTAAATGCCGGCACCATCACAACGCCGTCAGAAGTCTCGACTTGCCTCGCGAGTGCTTCAACCTCTGAAGAATCGTCTATCAGGCGTAGGCCATCCCGAAGCCATTGCACGACGGCGCCTCCGATGAAGACGCTTCCTTCGAGCGCATATTCGGTCCGGTCTCCAATTTTCCAGGCGACAGTGGTCAACAGATTGTTGCCTGAAGCGATTGCCGTGGTGCCCGTATTCATGAGCATAAAACAACCAGTGCCGTAGGTGTTTTTAACCATACCGGGTTCAGTACAGACCTGGCCGAAGAGGGCGGCTTGTTGATCGCCCGCGATGCCCGATACAGATATCGGGGTGCCCAGAATATCCGGATCTGTTTCGGCAACCGTGCCGCTGGAGGGCACCACTTCCGGTAGCATGCCTTCGGGTACGCCCAGTATTTCACACAGCTCAGAATCCCATTTCATATCAATAATATTGAACAGCAGGGTCCTCGATGCATTGCTCGGATCGGTGACGTGTGTTTTTCCGCCCGTCAAATTCCAGATCAACCAGGAATCGACCGTTCCGAAAGCCAGATGGCCGTTTTCGGCTGCCTGTCGAGCTCCTTCTACGTTCTCCAGAACCCAGCGCACCTTGGTCCCGCTGAAGTAGGGGTCCAGAACGAGGCCCGTTTTTTCCGTGAAAAGTGGCCCCCGGCCATCTTTCTTGAGCGAGTCACAATATGAGGCAGTGCGGCGGTCTTGCCACACGATGGCATTATGGAGCGGTTCGCCCGTGCGCCGATCCCAGACCACCGTCGTCTCGCGTTGATTGGTTATGCCGATTGCAGCAACGTCAGCCGCGGAGACTCCCGTGCTGGCGAGTACATCACGTGCCGTTGACAATTGAGTGTTCCAGATGTCAGATGGGCGATGTTCAACCTGACCCGGCTCAGGAAATATCTGTTCAAATTCCTGCTGAGAAACTCCGATGATCGATCCAGCATGATCGAATATGATGGCGCGCGAACTGGTCGTTCCCTGATCCAGGGCGAGGATGTACTTCACTTCTCGAGTCGTCTGGTGGAGGTCATCTGGCGGAATTAGTGACTCCATTATACGCAGAGGGGGGCGCTCATAAAATGAGCGCCCCCCTCAAACATCCAAACGGACAAAAGCGTCTAGCCTTCGGCCTGGATCTCTGACGCTATACGCTGGACGTCATCCAGAACGCGGAGCAAGTTGCCACTCCACATTTTGCCGATTTCCTCTTCCGTATAACCGCGGCGGACCAGCTCGTGAGTGACGTTGAAGGTCTCGGATGCGTCATTCCATCCGTCGACACCACCACCACCATCGAAATCAGAACTGATACCTACGTGATCGATTCCTATCAGGTCGACGAGGTAGTCGATGTGATCCACAAAGTCAGCCACGTCGACAGGCTTTGCATCTATCTCGCCCATGCGCTCATCTGCCGCTGCATTCACGGGAGCAACCGCTTCCATATACGCAGCGCGTTCATCTTCCGACATCTGGAAGAACTCGCGACGACTGGAAATCATCTCAACGCCCATTTCTTCCGCTATTTCTGCACGAAGGGCACCAATAGCTTCCTGATAAGCACTGTTTTTGTCAGATGCCACGTAGCTGCGGAAGGCAACCGTCTGAACGACGCCTCCGTTTTCCTTGAGTGCCATCAACTCTTCGTCATCCAGATTTCGACTGACATCGTTCAGTCCGCGTGCGGCCGAGTGAGAAGCCATGACGGGAGCACGGGATAGTTCCATGGACTGCATGTTGGACTTCTTGGATGGATGCGAAAGATCCACCATGATGCCCCATTTATTCATTTCACCGATCGCCTGCTTGCCCAGGTCGCTCAACCCTTGATAGAGCCACACGCTGTCACGCTCACCTGTATTCGAATCTGCGAACTGACTGTGTCCATTGTGGGACAGGGACATATACCGACCGCCCCATTCTGCGAATTGGCGGATATTGTCCAGGTCCAGACCAACCGGATAGGCGTTCTCGATGGCGATCATCGCCACACGTTTGCCTTCACCCACAATTTTGCGGACATGGTCAGACGTGTAGGCAATCTCGATTTGATCCGGTGCCTTCTCTTCGGCCAACCAGTGGATAGCCTCAAATTTGGAGACTGCGTTTTCCCAAGCAGCGGCGTAACCAGCTTCGTCGAGGTCACCCTGCCCTGTATAGACGACGAGCCACGTCACGTCCAGGCCACCAGCTACCATTTTCGGAATGTTGACCTGTGTTTCCAGGTCCATCGTGTAGTTGCGCTCATCCGTGAAATTGGAAACGCTGATATCGTTGTGCGTGTCAAGCGTGATCACCCGCTCGTGGATGCCGCGCGCGCGTTCTTCCAGTTGTTCTGCCGTCTCGGGAGTCTCGGCGCACGCACTGAGCAGCAGAGCCGCCGCCAGAAGGGAGAACAGCTGTCGATTGAAAAGTGTCATTGCATATAGTGGGTTTGTGTGGATGATTCCGTGACTATCTGTCCATCACGTGGAATCCTGACACGGTCGCTTCAGCGTTGTGTCCGACGCGTAGTCCGACATAACCATCGGTAGAAGAGAGAAGACCTTCTCCGACCACTTCAGACTTGGGTCGACTCCAGACTTCTGTGCCGTTGATCGAGCAGGATACCGTGCTCTCAGTTACTGAAATGGCAATAGCCTGCGTAACAGCTTCGCCTTCACCGGCAGCCGTATTTACAGCCTCGTGTTCTTCCTGACGGTCGCCGTTCAGTCGAAATGGTTCTGGGGAAAAACCTCGAACGAGAAACTTGCCGTTTCCGTAAGCCATGCAATACACGAAACTCTGATTTTCGGTGCCCATGTTTTGGCCGCCGATGATCAGACCAGACGGGTGTGGATGGTCACTCAGACTCATGTACTCGGGCTCGGTGAATGTGGCCATCACGGTGAACGATCCTTCAGTCATTGTGTCATTTGACCAGTAGGTACTGGATGGACCAGTCTTCATATGGATGCCATCATCCGTCATTGCGAAAATGGCGTCATCGATGGTCAGGCCTTTTTCGGCTTCACGGGCGTCTACTTCGCCCATCCAGCCCTCAACATTGACGCCACCGCCTTCAACGGCGTTGGAAGCGTCCTGGGCGAAAGATGACGTCGTCATCGGAAAAAGTGTCATCGAGAAAAGTGCCATCATCATAAGACAGCGCGTAAAAACCTTCATTGTGTTGACTCAAAATTGGTGGGATTCCGGGGTAAATCTGTCTTCCATCGCATAGAAACGACAATATCAGCTTCCGGTTCACTCTTGGGTCACGAAGGCGCGGATTCAGTTCCAGGACTCGTGAACAAAACCATTCCGAAAGCTAATGCGAACAACGTGTATATGACGCTCGAAACGAGGTTCACATTCCCGCTCTCGCCAATTGGATCGAACTTCCAGGAAGCCAAAGCGACCATCATGAAATGAAGGAAGTTGGCCGTCGTCAGTGGCCTGCTGTAGATGCCGCCCATCGGGGCATTTCTGCTCATCCAGTTCAGCATGGCAAAACCCAGATAAATCGCGCCGAGAATCTGCCCCAGCATGACCGCGGTCTGGTCAGGCGATGTTCCGAGGCTGGCAAGGGCTTCTTCCGCCGCGAACGTACCTGCAAGCCCAACAAGACCCATGAAAACGGCACTGGAAACCAGCAATGGTTTTGTGGGAATCCGCATCATTCCTTTTCCAGAATCTCGTCCAAAACATCAGCGTATCCCTGCCACCACTCAATGGTCGAATAAGAATCGAGCTTTTTGTTGAATGAAGCGTTGTCCGAAAGCGCAATGATATCGCCAGATTGAGGATCGATATCAAATGTGATGGATGGGTCAAAAATGTCTCCGCCATAAAGCACAATCTCGCTTTCGCCCGTAGTCGAGAGACCTTCTTGCGACTCGATCTTGATTCTTCGAATGGTAGAACGCCCCTGGAAGTACAGATATTGGCCATCTGGAGACCATTTGAGTCCTCTGCCTGGCTCCAAAATGGTAATCTCGTCGCCTGACGAAAGATCTCGAACAGTAATCTGCTCTGAGGATCCTATAATCGAAAAATAGGCCAGGAAATTGCCATCCTGCGAAACGGCAGTGTCGAAGGAATATGAATCCTGAGCTCGAGCCGTTATGGGATCGACTGAGCCATCTTCCTTCAAAATACCGATGAATGCTGACCTTTCAGATTCATTTTGAACGTTTACAACGATGCCGGCGCTGGATTCGGCCGCATCCCACACATTATCGAACTGGGTTAGCAAGGTGTCGATCTGGCCCCTACCATTTATTGGCATTCTCAATAGCAAGGCTGGTTCATCCGCCACATCCTTGGAGTCCTGAGTCGACCTTCCCATTATTCTTGCTGCGTAATAGGAAACACCATCTGAACTTACTGACAACGCCAGCACGCCATCCTGAGTATGCCGTTGTGTCGTTTGTTTGGTCTCCAAGTCAGTAACGAAGGGAATGATCGTTTCGCTCGAGCTTTCACGAGCATCTGTCAAAAGAAACCTGGAGTCAGCCGTAACGACGGCACTCAGCGCATTAAACCGATCGGCATATTGCAGGTCGATGGTGGATAATTCTTCGGAGCGTTGATCAGCAATAACGATGTCTACAACATACAGCGGCCTCTTCGACGCCTCGGTAGATATGAGTAAGCTGCCGTCGGGTCCCACGTGAAACGCGGCAAACTTCATGGGCGAGCGCACAAGGTGAGAGGGAGATGTGAACGATGCTGTACTCGCATCGAAACGGCGGGCAAACAGATCGCCGTTGTCATCCGAAATTTGATAAAGCAGGATGTCCGATGAAATGGGCTGAGGGTTGATGACCCCGCGCTCACCAAGAATTATATCATTGGTATCAAGGTTCAACGTGAATAGTTGCGGCTCGGAATCCAGTCCGCCGTACTGCAGGTTACCCACGATATATGGTTGGCCAGGTACCTTGGGTCCGGGAAACGGCCATCGCGCAATTCCATTCACTGAATCTGCCCGGTAAATCATTTCCGTATCGCCAGTAGACAGAGTGTACTTGTGGAGATCGTTGATGGTGTAAATCAACTCGTCATCGTTGATCCAATAACCCGTATATCCGTCATCCAGAATCTGACGGGGTGTACCCGACGGCACATCGACGACAAAAAGCGGGCGACCGGCTCCTCGACCAATCGTCATTCTGTTTCCACTCGAAGAAAAAAGTGGGTAAAACGACCCTTCAGATTCCGTTATATATGAGATGGAGCCAGTTAGGAGATCATTCAGGAAAACCCCGTCTTTCCCCAAGCTATCTACTCCGCTGAAAGCGATGTATTGGCCGTCTGGTGACAAAGCTGGACTCCAGTTTTCCGCAATTCCGTCAAGGTGCAAGGTGAGCTTCTTGAAGTTGGATGAAGGTTCATCCACACTGCGCATGAAGAACAGAACCAGGCTGATCGCCAGAGCTAAAACCCCGAAGCTACCAACAATCAACGACGGCGTCGACAATTTTGCTACCGGTGCTGCCGGTGCTGCCGGTGCTGACGCGGCGGGGGCCGCGGCCGGTCGAATAGCCGAGTGAGGCGCCGTCGACATTCCCACATTGACCCGCACCAGGTCTACCAGCAGATCAGCGGCGCTCGCGTATCGCAGTTTCCGATCCTTGGCCAGACATTTTCCAACCACGTTCTCCAGCGCCATTGGGACACCAGATCGCAACGCCGTAATGGGTTCGGGTTCCTCGTTCAGGATGCTGTATACGGCAGCTTGCTCATAGTCAGAAGCGAAGGGTAGCGCGCCCGTCACCATCTCATATATGACCACACCCAATGCCCACAAGTCGGTTCGAAGATCCACTTCTTCGCCCTTGGCCTGCTCGGGGCTCATGTAGGCCATTGTCCCGAGTGTAGAGCCCATTCGTGTGAGCTTTGTGGAATGCGCCGTCTGAGCCAGCCCGAAGTCCAGGATTTTCGCTCGCCCATCGGCATCAATCATCACGTTGGCGGACTTGATGTCGCGATGGACAATTTCTTTTCCGTGGGCGGCTTTCAGCCCTTCAGCTACTTCGGATGCCAGTTTGATGACCTCGTCAATTTTGAGAGGCTGCTTCGCAATGCGGGCATCAAGCGTTTCGCCTTCGATGAACTCCATAGCCAGAAATGGACTGGGCTGTGCATCGTGGGGCGCGTTCGACGGAACGGCCTCGTCAATCTCAAAAACGCTTGCGATGTTGGGGTGATGCAGGGCTGCTGCGGCTTTCGCTTCTCGATAGAACCGGGACCTGTCATCTTCTGTGGCGAGCGTGGCCGATGGCAAGACCTTGATGGCCACCAATCGGTCCAGCTTAGTGTCCTCGGCCTTGTACACGATGCCCATTCCACCACGACCGAGTTCGTCAGTGATTCTGTAATGTGAAAGTGTAGCGCCGATCATGAAAGAGAATTGCTTTGTGGGTTGCCCAATCTACGGATTTGGTAAGGGATTTAGCATCTTGATTTGGCATGCTGACGATTGCTTCTTGCCGGTCTATGTGATCCTTTTGTTGTTTGGATCTGTCAAATGAGCATCGGTCTCCATTTTATCTCTGGACGCTCACCAGGCGTCGAACCCCATGCTTAAAAATTATCTCAAGCTATCCGTGCGCACTTTGCGTCGCCATAAGTCGTACACAACCATCAATCTCGTGGGCCTGGCGACAGGGATGGCGTGTTTTATGCTGATAGCGCTCTACGTGCAAAGCGAATCGCAATATGACCGCTTTCACGAGAATGCGGATCGCATCGTTCGCGTGACCAGTCATTATTCGGATGCGGTTGAAACCCGTTCATTCGCCAGATCCAATCCGGCTATCGGGCCGGCACTGCTCCGGGATTTCCCCGAAATCGAGCAAACAGTCCGTTTTCAGAGGTATTCAGCTGCGTTTAAGTACGGTGACCAACTCTTCAACGAAACCGATGTCATGTTCGCCGAGGCCTCCGTCTTCGAGGTGTTCTCGTTTCCGTTGGTCCGTGGTGAGTCTTCAACGGCGCTATCTACTCCCGACACCGCAGTGTTGACCGAACAGGCAGCACTTCGCTACTTCGGCACCGACGATCCCATCGGGAAGACGATTGTGATGAGCGACACGCTTCATTTTACGGTTACGGGGATAGCAGAGAACGTGCCCGCTCAATCACACATCAATTTTGACATTCTCCTTTCGTTTGCAACCTACAAACGCCTTCAGGAACAGCGGGGAAGGGATCTGGACAATCTGTGGACGTCGGGCACCTTTTACACTTACGCTCTCCTGAATGCTCCGGAATCTTTTTCCAATGTGGAATCACAGCTTTCCTCGTTTGTCGAACGCCATGTAGGAGTTCAAAGTGGCGAAGGCTCTGTGTACAGTCTGGGTGTTCAACCACTCACGGACATCCATCTCGAATCTGATTTGCGGCAGGAAATGGGGCCCAACGGTAGTCGCATGAACAACATCGTGTTTTCGGCGATCGCGGCGTTCATTCTCCTCATATCGTGCATCAATTTCATGAACCTGGCTACTGCGCGATCTGCAAAGCGTGCCCGCGAAGTGGGAGTCCGCAAGTCGTTGGGTGCCATTCGGTGCCAGCTCGTTGGGCAGTTTCTGAGTGAAAGCATTGTTCTGAGCGTATCCGCCCTGGTTCTGGCCGTCGGCATTATGATGGTGATGCTACCTTTCATGAATGATCTTGCGGGCACGACCATGTCCCTGAGCTGGAGTGAAAACTGGATATATGGCCCGATCGCATTGTCCCTTGCTCTTCTTGTGGGAGTCATTTCAGGAAGCTACCCGGCGTTTTTCCTGTCGGCGTTTCTTCCCGCGCGCGTGCTGAAAGGCTCCATGAAGTCGGGGAAGGCCGGCTCGGCAACGCTATTACGCAAGGGTCTGGTAGTTTTTCAGTTCACGTTGTCGATCGCGATCATCGCGGGGACGATCATCGCTGTACGTCAAGTTGACTACATGCAAAACCAGAGCCTTGGATTTGATCAGGAACGGGTCGTGGTCATTCCCTTTTCCTGGGATCAACTGGTTCAGGAACGCTACGAAACGTTGAAGCAGGTCTTACTTGAGCATCCGTCTGTCGATCAGGTTACGGCCTCGGGCGACGTTCCGGGTCGTATGTTCACGTCGATGTCATTCTGGATTGAGGGCATGCCCGAAGAAGAATCGGGTGGAACGAACGCGTTGATCGTAGATCCTGATTTCGCCGAGACGTATGGCCTCGAAATGGTCGCTGGTAGCGACTTCTCCGTGGATCAGACGGCCGGGCTGGGAGAGTCGTTCATTCTCAACGAAACAGCTGTGGCTGAACTGGGAATGACACCTGAAGAGGTGATCGGTAAACGATATCGGATGAACACGCAAGGACCCGTGATTGGCGTAGTGAAGGACTTTCACTTTGCCGGCCTTCAGAGCGAGCTTGAACCGTTGGTCATGACCGTCTGGCCTAGTTGGTTTGGATACATCTCGGTGAAAATAACGTCTCCGGATCTACAGGGAACGATGGCTGATGTCCAACGGACGTGGAATTCGGTGATATCGGACAGGCCGTTCGAATCATTCTTTCTGGATGATGACTTCAACCGACTCTATCAGTCGGAGTCCCGATTTTCTTTGTTGTTCAAAGTTTTTGCCGCCCTCGCTATCCTGATTTCGTGTCTCGGCCTGTTTGGCCTGGCAGTTTTCACGGCAGAGCAGCGACGAAAAGAGATAGGCGTGAGAAAGGTCATGGGTGCCTCAGTTTCCCAGATCGTCTTGCTGCTCAACAGGGACATGACGCTTCTGGTTGTTCTTGCCTCTGTGCTTGCCACACCTATTGCAGCAATTACGATGAACCGTTGGATGGATTCGTTCGCCTATCAGGCCGGAATCTCATGGAGTGTATTCCTTATTTCTGGCTTTGGGGCCCTGGTAATGATGTGGATAACGGTTGCATGGCAATCTGTTAAAGCCGCTCATGCGGATCCCATCAAAGCCATCAGGTACGAATAAGGGGGACTCCGCGTACGCGGAGTCCCCCTCCAGTCCGAAAGCGTTTGGGCCTAGAGTGCCTGGCGCGGTTCTCTTTTTCCAAACTCGTAGTCGACCGGTGGCTCAGCGCCAATCAGGTGCTGAACGAAATAGTCCCATCGACGACGGACCCAGTATTGGCCCAGACCGTGGCCGCTGTTGGGGAAGATGAGCATGTCGAAGGTCTTGTTCGCATCCATCAACGCCTTGGCCAAGAGCAACGTGTTGTTCACGGGCACGTTGCCGTCGAGCGAACCGTGGCCGATCAAAAGCTTGCCTTGAAGCTGATCGGCGATCAAATGATTGGCTTGATTGTCGTATGTCGTGGTGCCGTCTTCATTTTTGAGCAGCATACCCTGCCATTTTTCGCCCCAATCGTCTTCGTACGTGGCGTTGTCATGGTTTCCGGAGCTTGAAACAGCCACCTTGTAGAAATCGGGATATCTCAGCAAGCCACCGGTCGAAGCAAAACCGCCTCCTGAACCACCGTAGATGCCGATTCGGTCCATATCCATGGCAGGGTTCTCGGCTCCAAGCTGTTTGATTGCCTCAATCTGATCGGGTAAGCCATTGTCTCCCATATTGCCGTAGTAGGCGTCATGGAATGACTTCGATCGATTCGGTGTGCCCATGGCGTCAACTTCGATTACGATGAATCCGAGTTCGGCGACGGCTTGCTTGTCGCCACGAGATGGATTGAAGCTGCGGCTTCCCACGCTACCCGACTGTGGGCCAGGATAGAGCGGATTCAACACAGGATATTTCCTGGCAGGATCGAAATCAGTTGGACGATACATCAGGCCGTAGATATCCGTCACTCCATCGCGAGCCTTTGTTTTGGTCATGATGGGTGGGACCCAGCCTGAAGCAACAAGCTGCGAAATGTCAGCTTCTTCCAGGTCAACGAGCACGTTGCCTTCCATATCACGAAGTACAATAACTGGGGGAGTGATCGGCGTGGAATAGCTGTCCACGAAGTACTTCCAGTCGGGAGAATAGGTGACCGTGTGATGAGCATCTTCTGGAGTCAACAGCTTCAAGTCGGAACCGTCCATGTTGACGCTGTAGTGGTGCCAGAAATAAGGATCGCTGCCGTCACGACCACCCG
>Ga0114933_10003344_pt1 | contig 15734 bp, 9 predicted proteins | sample 4SBtaG_FD_89691 | JGI IMG/M metagenome (GOLD analysis project Ga0114933, IMG submission 89691) | Deep subsurface microbial communities from Kolumbo volcano to uncover new lineages of life (NeLLi) - 4SBTROV12_W25 metaG | ecosystem: Environmental > Aquatic > Marine > Volcanic | place: Kolumbo... | reverse complement strand
GAGGATCTAGCTGCATTACGACGAGCTATAAAAAGGCCCTATGGCATCGTATTGCTTACCGGGCCAACAGGAAGTGGTAAATCCACCACCCTATATAGTGCCTTGAGGGAAATTAATGATGGCCAGCGAAATATCATGACGGTGGAAGACCCGGTGGAACAATTAATCTCCGGCATTTCACAGATCCAAGTCGGTGGTTCTGACAAGATTACGTTTGGTTCGGCACTCCGGTCGCTGCTTCGCCATGATCCGGATGTGATGATGGTTGGTGAGATTCGCGACCTTGATACCGCGGATATATCTCTCAAAGCAGCTTTAACCGGCCACTTAGTCTTTTCGTCTTTACACACCAATACAGCTATTGGCGCAGTAACTCGCCTTATGGATTTTGGTTGTGAGCCGTATCTGGTCGGCGCAACATTGGCAGGCTCGATTGCCCAACGTTTGGTTCGCCGGTTATGTACAAAATGCCGATCCGAAGCGGTGCCGAATGATGCACAAAAACCTGTCATGGCACAGTACGAAATTGAAACCCTCTATGAATCATCAGGGTGTCCGAGTTGCCTTGGTTCCGGATATCACGGACGTATTGGATTGTTTGAATGTTTTTGGACAGATGAATCAACGCAGCAGATGATTGCTCGTCAGGAACCGGAATCCACCATTCGTGAATACGCTAAATCACGACACACGAGCCTGCTCGCTGACGGTATTAAAAAAGTGGAACTTGGCATTACGAGCCTCGACGAAGTAATGAACGCAACCATTGGTGGGGATGTCTAGAAGTGCCGTTTTTTCAGTACAAGGCGATTGGTGAAGACGGTCGGCAACAGCTAGGCACGCTGGAAGCCGATACGCTTGATAATGCTGCAATTTCGATTCGAGATCGCGGCATGTTTGTCGTTGAGATAACAGAGACAACATCGGCCGTAGGCGGATCACAACAGCAGAAGCGAAGACTGATCGAACGATTTACATCGGTACTGCCAATCATGGCACGCGACAGAGCAATGCTTTTCAGGCAACTCTCAATGATGCTGCAAACTGGACTGACGCTACTTCAAGCGTTTCAAGTGTGTCGCCGTGAGACAAGTAAAATCGCATTCGCGAAGATTATTGACCAGCTAATTGAAGATGTCGAAGGAGGGTCAAGTCTCTCTGCAGCACTTGGAAATCATCCAAAGCAATTCAATCAAGTTACAATCCAGATGATCGAAAGCGCAGAAGCTAGTGGTGAAATCGATACCATCATGAAACGGCTTTCTGTTGACATTGAGCGACGGTTAGAGCAGATGGTCAAAATGGTATCGGCGTTGTTCTATCCTGTTTTTGTTTTTCTGATTGCAGTTCTAGTTTCACTATTCCTCGTATACGGAGTCATCCCAAAGTTTGCTTCTTTTATTGAAGCAAAGGGAGGTGCTCTGCCAGCATCTACACAGTTCTTAATGGACTTTTCCAGAGGTGCCGTGGCTTGGCTTCCCTGGATAATCTCAATCACCGCCGCAGGAATACTCTTGTTCATTGTCGCTTACCGGTCCGAATCCGGTAGATTGAGGATCGACCGATTCTTGTTAGACATACCGGTCGTTGGCGGCATATTGACTTACTCGAGCATGACGCGACTTGGATTCACGTTGTCCATTCTGCTTCAAAGTGGCTTACCACTGATCGAATCACTCCGCATCACAGCGCGTTCTCTAAGTAACAAGGCGCTACGCAAGAAACTAGAAGATTCCCGCGACCAGATTATGCAAGGCGATAGTCTCTCATCAAGTTTGAGCGATATCATCATTCCACCGACAGTTCCTCAAATCATCGCTGTCGGCGAGCAAACTGGTAATCTCGGTGAAGTGCTGGATGAACTAGGTCATTACTATGATGACAGACTACAGCGCAGGATTAGTTGGCTTAGTGCGATCACGGAGCCTGTTCTAATTATTGTCGTAGGCTCAATGGTTGGATTCGTCTATTTCAGTTTTTTCATGGCTGCACTGAGTATGAGTGTGTCTTGATTCCAAATGAAGATAATTGGGGTGAAATGGCGATAATATCTAAAGGCAATCAAGCAATTCTTCAGGGTCAACAAATGAGTTATTTAAGTAAGCTAACGTCGCTGTTTTTAGCTGTTTTTCTAACAGTTGGTATAGCCTCAGCCTTCACGGCAAAGGCTCAGGAAACCAATCATTCGGCTACAACAGACCAGGAATCGTCTGATGATTCCGCTGAAAACGCTGACAATCCCGTTCAAGAAGAACAGGTTACTCCTGATCGGAAAACCCCGCGAAGCCAGCGTGCTGACACATTGCAGAAAATCCTGGAGCGTCTTGAATCCATGTCACGAGACCCGTTTGCACCGAGCGAGCAGATTTCACGTGAGCATATGAAGCAAAACAATCAGTTCGTACCGGTGACAACTAGCTCTGTGGTACCGGAAATCGAATTGGTTAGCTATGCAGAAGTAGCTAAACCGGACTCTGAAAGCGAGATTCTGGCAGGTCTCAAAATCGACGATAAGATCTACTTCGTTCGCAAAGAAGACCAAATCACGATTCGTCACTCGAGCAAGAATCTGGTCATTCATATCGAGAATATCTCAAATGGACACGTCGAAGTAAAAGTCGGCGAATTAACTGAAACAGTTATCGTTTGGTAACAGACATCTCCGCTAAAAACTCCGACATTGGTGTTTCTGCATTTCTGCTTTCTACGTAGTATTCCCACTTAATTGATGTTAGGCGAATTGCGCCAGCACTTCATTTAATAGGGATATTACACGGGTCATGCATAACTCCGTTTGCAGTTTCGACAGGCATCTTCAACCGATTGCCGCGTGCCTAATTATCGCATCAGCGATTTGCGGCTGTGTGTCCTCTGACATCGACAAACCAAAACTCAATGCTGTGGTAAGTGGCGCCAATGATGACTCCGAAGCCATATCAAGAGCCCAGCAGCAAATTGCTCAACAACGATCACAAGGGAACCAACAGGCTGGAGCATACTCTCAACCATCTGTAGCTGCAAATCGAAATAGTGAATTTGAGGCGAGTCAGCCAGCCGTATATGAACAACCTTTAAATGAGAGCTCGACTATTGAGCCTGCATATCTAGAACGATTCCGTTCTGACATCGATAATTCGAGCGACCAGATTCGGAATGTACCGTATACCGTCGACCAAAGTTCTGAGACGACAACGAGCACCGCTAGTCCAAGTGAAAACACAAATTCGGACAACCAAACATTTTCTGCTGAATTCCGAATGGAATTGGAAGTAGATCTAGAAAACACACCTGTACTTGAAGGACCGTCACTAGCCGGCTCAATCGCCGGAAACGACAAGTCCGTACGAGTACTCATCAAGGATTCCGGGGGGGAAACCGTCATTAAGCGACCTGGTGATGAAATCATCTTAAACGGTCAGCTTTATACCATTTCAAAAACCGACGTGTCATATGCGTTGCTACGCGCAAGCAACGGTGATCATGTCGTAATTAAGTAGCTACCCCCATAGGATTCACAGGTGAAACTCTTCAAAACCGTTGCATACGTATTCTTGATTCTGTGTACCGTATCATGCACACCAAGCGTGCGTGCACAGGATGAGGCCAAGGGGTCCCCTGAATATGAAGCTGCCAAAGCCCAAGTTATTTCAGTGCTTGAATTGAAGACGAGCACGATTAGCGATGCTACCAGACTGATTGCTGAAATCTCAAATATCAATCTTGTCGCTACCAGTGAAGCGGGTCAAAAGGAAGTCTCCGTATATCTTCGTAACATCAAGACGATGGATGCGATCGAAGCAATCTGCAAAGTTTCTGGACTATGGTATCGCGAAGAAGCTGAAGTCGGGCTGATTCGGATCATGACAACCGAGGAATATTCAAAGGATCTGGTCATTTATCGAGAAGATGATACTAAGGTCTTCACTCTACTGCATCCAAATGTATTCAGCATCGGTCAACATATACAGGACCTGTATGGTGAACGTGTTATTCTGTCACTACCACGTTACTATGACGATCAATTCTTAGCACAAGCAGGAATGCAATCTCAGACACTCGCAATGACAATGCAGATGATGGGTATGGGTGGTGGCGGAGGCGGCTTCGGCGGCGGCATGGGAATGGGCGGAATGGGAATGGGTGGATTTGGTGGTGGCGCATTTAGTGGGGGCTTCGGCGGAATGGGAATGCGCGGTATGGGTGGAATGGGAATGATGGGTATGGGTGGCATGGGTATGGGTGGCATGGGTATGGGTGGCATGGGTATGGGTGGCATGGGTATGGGTGGCATGGGCGGTGGTCAGGGTCAACGTGGCTACTCTGCTGATGCCGTAAGCAGGCGTAATGAAATTCTCCCAGATGACCAACAACTCACTTCCGACCAGATTCTGGCATTGCAAAATGCATCAGCGAGCTCCGAAACCGGTGGTACCGATGCGGAAACGATACAAGAAGTCACCTCGCAAGAGCCACCCATTCACGTCGCGATAAATCAACAACACGGCATGATTATTGTCCGCACGAGTGATAAGCAAGCAATGGAGTCTATCGAACAGCTTATAGACGAGCTTGACCGTCCAACACCACAGGTATTGCTTGAGGTCAAAATACTGGAAGTAACTCTCGGCGATGAATTCCAGTCGGCGTTTGATTTTGAAATGACAACCGGCGATCGGACTCAGATCACAAACGATGATGGAGATCCAATAACGGGCACCGTATTAAACACAGCAACACAGGAAATCCTTGGTAGTTCCACGACAATGCTCCAGCAAGCACACGCGATGGGTACAGGAAACTTCGAACTGGATGCCGAAGGTTCAACCTTTGTTTACCAATTCCTAAACAATAACTTCCGTGCACGTGTGCAATTACTGGAACAAGAGAATCGTGTGAACATTGTTGCTACACCAATGTTATTGGCATCGAACAATCGCCCCGCCTCACTGCGTATCGGTGAACAGCGGAGATTAACCGACGGAGCGACGACGATCAGCAACACATCGGTTGGTGGTCAGGCCCAAGGAACTACCGTTGCGACTTCACAACAACAAGTTGGCACGACATTGATGTTGCTTCCCAAAATCAACGCCGATCGCACTGTTACGATGACTATCTTCCAGGAACGCACGGGAGATGACACGGGTAAACAGGATTCCATACCGATTTCGGCAGAACAAACCGTATCCCGACCAGTAATCAGTAATGCAACAACGGTAAACACAATCGTAGCCAAAGACGGTCTGACTGTTGCGATTGGTGGATTGGTTGAAGAACGTGTTGTACGCCGGCAATTAAAAGTGCCGCTACTTGGTGACTTGCCAACCATTGGGCAACTATTCCGTAAGGAATTCAATGTGGATCAGAAAACTGAACTAGTGATTCTCATCACACCGCATGTAATTACTACACCACAGCAAGCCCGACGGACTACTGAACAGAGAATGGCCGTTTTGTCTAAGAGTAATTACATTCGCAACGGTATGAAAGACACAGGCGAATACCCTGGAGTGAAAAACCTGCCTCCTGATTACGGGCAAGGTATTCCGTTTTCATTGTTCCCGGAACGAAAGTAATAACGCAGCAGCGACAGGCAATTAACGACTAAATTGTCGCTCAATAACCGATGCTGTTATTGGTCTAATCTGTCCGCCGCTGTAGTGCTGTCCTCGTCCGGTGAAAGTAAGTAGCCAATCAGATCCCTGATTTCATGGCGTGTAAATGCATTGAGTAGTCCGGTTGGCATGAGTGAAGTTCTTGACCGAACGATCTGCTCCACGTCCGAACGTCGAATGGTCTGTCTGGCAAATGGCTTAAACGGATCGACTCGCACCTGAAAGTTATCTCCGCCAAGATTCACGATTTGACCGGTGACCTGCTGCCCACTTTTCAAAATAAAAATCGACTGCGCATATTGAGGTGCAATCACCTTGCTCGGATTGAGCACATGATCCAGTACAACGGCCGGAGCATATCTTCCAGCAAGACCATTTAGATTGGGTCCAAGCACACCACCGCTACTACCGACACGATGGCAGTTATCACATCTTGCTGACCGAAATACCGACTTACCACTTGAGAGCACGGCCGACTTTAGTGACTCTTTGTCAACGCTCTCCATCAGATCCTCCAACGTCCACTCAGCAACCACCGGTCGCTGCTCCTGCTCAACATCCTCTTCCAACGAGATTCCCAATTGCCCTGCTAGTGCAGCAAATTGTTCGCTCTGCGCCCGGTACTTGCGAGTGGTGAGTTCCTTAAATTCCCCTACATCAAGCGAGTCTCTTAGTCGCTGTTTTTGTTGTGCCGTAAAGCCCTCTACTCCGGTTGATGCGAACATCCTTAGATAGTGAATCTGCTGCATCATAGAATCGGAGTTTTCTAATACCGTGAGCGTACGATCAACGAAGTCTTCCGTGCCCAGATTGAACAACAGAGTTGCTAATTCTCGATCAATACTTTTGTTTTGACTCGGATAGTAGCGATCAACGACCCTTAAGACTTGATCTCGCTGGCCGCTAGTAAACGATCCCATTCGCTGTGATGCCAGGTTAAGTACCCGAATTGCTGCGTGGCGCTGTAGATGGTTTAATTCGCTCCACGGTAATTTCTCAACAGAGTTGAGAATCTTTTGTTTCAGGTTTAGGTCTCCTTTGCGAGCCAAGACGATGCACGCTTCAAGAACCTGTGAATACGATGTATCTGCATCCAACCAACTACTCCAACTTGCTATCGGTTGGTATTCCAGAGCCACACGTGCTGCATAGCGCACTGCCCGATCAGGTGAACCGAGATTCGCCCAAATAATCTTGAGCTCTTTTGGGTCGACCATGCGATGGAATGATTCCAGTTGCCGTCGGAGCAGCACCACTTCACTTGGTTTTGGATTTAAGATTATTCGGCGATCCACCGGCCCATCGTAATACACACGATAAAGTTGCGAAGGATTACCGCGGCCACCCGTTGTAAAGTAGAGTGCTCCATCATTACCTACTGCAATATCGGTAACCGGTAATGGTTGTCCACTAATAAAGAATTCCCAATCAGCCGAATACGATGCTCCGTCCTGTTGTAGATGCAGGGCATAAATATGGCCGTAACTCCAATCACAGGCAAATAACGCATTTGCAAATCTCATTGGAAAGTCCGCTTCGTATCCAAATGCGATACCCGTGGGTGAGCCCGGTCCTACCTCCCTCACCGGTGGTGGATTATCCGGATAGTAGGATTGAAGGTTATCTTCGCTTTGGCGCCAGCCCAAATCTGCACCATTTGTCAGGTGATATAGATTTGTCGGACGGTACCATGGCAGTCCCATAAATCCTTCATTATCCGAGTCGTATGTAAACAATTCACCGAATTGATCAAAAGCGATATCAAACGAATTCCGTAGACCGTGTGCAAACACTTCACGTTTTTTACCATCAGGAGAAATACGCATTACAAATCCCTGATGTGCCGGTGCTTTCATAAACTCCGTTGGCTCGATACTGGAAACATGATTACGAGTGATACCTTTGGGAAGTTGGGTAGCATTTCCAGCGATGAAATATAGCCATTGGTTTTGTGGTCCCACGACAATTCCATGGCCGCCATGCTCTCCCTGACCTGGGATCTTCAAAATCATCTCTGCTGCAGCAAAATTTCCTTTCCCATCGACATCTTTCAATCGAAACACACCGGTATCTGGAATACCCGCAGCTGTAACCGCATACAAGCTACCAAACGCATAAGTCAAACCATGCGCGGCACCAATCTCCACATCTAGTCTTTCGATGTGTGTTTTTCCGCCTGCTTGGCCAAGAGGTGCTGGTGTGATTCGAAGTAGACCTTTGCCAGTTGACGATGCGATGATCCGTCCTTGTGGATCAAACGTAAAATTAATTAACGAGGCATAATCTCCCGGTACGTCGATTAGTTTCTCGGCTTTAAACCCCTGTGGAATTTTCAGCTCACTTGCCTTCTGAACCGGAAACTCCATGGCATAAATAGACAATCCGACTGACATGGAAAGAAGTACCGTAACAGTCGGCCACAGAAATGTTCGCAACGCATTGCTAGTCATGAGAAAAGGATCCGGGGGATGTTAATCAAACCTCAAGCGATAATGTCGTGCACGACGTTGCCGGCAACATCTGTAAGGCGAAAGTCACGACCATTCAATCTGAATGTGAGCTTCTGGTGATCAAGACCACATAAGTGAAGAATGGTTGCGTGCAAGTCATTCACACTCACTCTGTTTTCTACAGCAACATTGCCAATTTCATCCGTTGCACCGTAATGCGTGCCACCTTTCACTCCTCCACCTGCCATCCAGTAGGTCATTGCATGAGGATTATGATCTCTTCCCGTTCCACCTTTTTGCACGATGGACAAACGACCGAATTCGCCACCCCAAACCACGAGAGTAGACTCCAGTAATCCACGACGATCCAGATCCTCAAGCAGGCCGGCAATTGGCTGATCCGTCTCACCGGCAAATTGGCCATGGTTTTTGGAGATTGAGTTGTGGCCATCCCAACTGCGAGCATTTTCGTTTCCGCCGCTGTAGATCTGAATGAATCGCGTACCGCGCTCCACGAGGCGCCGAGCCATCAGGCACTGCTTGGCAAAGTGATCACAACGATCTACTCCAACACCGTATAGATCGTGCGTCTCCTGAGATTCCATGGCAATATCCAACGCTTCCGGTGCTGCCTTCTGCATCCTAAATGCCAGCTCGAAACTATTAATACGCGTTTCAAGCTCGACTTCTTCCGGACGAGTTTCAAAATGCTGTTCATTGAGCATCTTCAAGAATGACAACATCGCTTGCTGTTGATCGCCATTTACGTTTGGAGCGGGATCAAGGTTATCAATAGGTTTTCCATTGGGCTTGAGCCACGTTCCCTGATACACACTTGGCAGAAAACCCGCTCCCCAGTTTTGTGCATATCCTTTTGGCAGACCGCGGTTAAGTGGATCTGACATTGCTACAAATGCTGGGAGATCTTCATTCTCTGTACCAAGTCCGTATGTTACCCAGGATCCAAGTGACGGGAATCCCATTCGCTTCATGCCCGTATTGATCATGAAGAGAGCTGGGCTGTGGTTATTGGATTCCGTGTGGCATGAATGAATGAAGGACATCTTGTCCACATGCTTAGACATCTGCGGGAAAATTTCAGAAACCCATGTCCCGGATTGCCCATGTTGTTTGAATTGAAACGGGGACTTCATGATCGGTCCGACATTCCCAGTAAAGAATCCTGTGTTCTTGTCGAATCCCTCTAATTCCTGCCCATCGTGTTTGGCAAGTTCCGGTTTGTAGTCCCACGTATCAACCTGACTTGGTCCGCCATTCATAAACAGCCAGATGACACTTCTTACTTTAGACGGAAAGTGTGCAGAGCGAGACGCAAGGGCACTCTTGGCAGCATTGGCACTAGAGGTTAATCCTGTGCCTGCAAGTAATGCACTTAGAGCAATTGCTCCCATACCTCCACCGCTTCTCTGCAGAAGTTGACGTCTGGTTAAACCACTTGTGATTTGAAGATCATTCATTTCGATTATTCTTACGTACCTTAATAGATGTAGCAGAATTCATTTAGGCAGAGCATTACCTGTATAAGGTCAGCCATTGCCAACTGCTCAGCAGTTGAAACACCCGTACTTTTATAGGATTCGGTTTGTTGTGAGAGAAAAGCTACCGCCTGCTGAATCTCCTGCTTGCTCGGCTCCCGGCTCAAACTACGCATATAGAGTTCATGCACAACGGCGGTCTCATCTGAAGATTCACCTAACAACTGCTTTGCTCCATCCACACAGTATTGCCTGATGTTTGGATTATTCATCAACAAAAGCGCTTGAGGTGCAACGGTTGTCGTTGGTCGCTGTCCTTGACTAACCAGCGGTTCAGGAGAATCAAACACTTGTAACATTGGGATGAGCTTACTCCGCTTAATCATGAAGTAGATACTCCTCCGTCTCATCGATTCATCCAGAGTACCTGCTCCGTACATCGTGTCGTCAAGCTGATTGGAAACTTTCAGGATCGAGTCACGGATGGCTTCTGCTTCGAGCCGTCGAGGAGCAAATCGCCAGACGAACTTGTTCTGCGGATCTTTGATCGACCATTTTGAATCAAACTCTGATGATTGCTGATAGGTATAACTTGACAGGATTAAACGATGGATGTGCTTAAGACTCCAGTCAGATGAGATTAACTGAGCAGCGAGCCAATCTAGTAGTGCCGGATGCGTTGGCAATTCCCCTTGGACGCCAAAGTCGTTTGTGGATGAGACGATACCACGACCAAAGTGGTGATACCAAAGTCGGTTGACAATGACACGTGCCAGGAGATTTCCTGCACCCTGTTCACTGTCGGTCATCCAGTTTGCCAAAGCGCGACGACGGCCCGATGTTTTACCGCTGTTTTCGGGCGACTCTTGCCAACGGTCGATACTATCAACCTCCGGAGATAACACCTGAAGAAACGACTGACTCGCCTCTCCATTCTTTTGTCTCACATCTCCACGCTTGAGGAAATAAAACTCTTCAAAGAAGTCTTTGCCTTGTGTGTGATGGCGTAGTGGTGTTACACCTTCACTCACGATCATGACGGTTTCGACATTGGTTGTTGGCTTTTCCTTTAGGTGTGCTTTGCGTTTGCTATCCAGTTCTTTCCAAGTCGCATCCTGAAATTTATACCACTGCAACACCAATTGAATTTCATCATCGCTACGAGCATCGTGTGGTTTTTCCAGTATCGCTGCCACATTCTCAGAAACGCTCGGGCCAAGCAATTCTGCGTCAGGATTTGCTCCGACGGTAATTTTGAAATGACCGAATATATGCTTAGTGTTACCGTTAAATGACAATGTCATTCTCAACCGGTGGCCAGACTCATCATCAAGCGGCTCTGCTAATGTAAAAATCCCGGCGTGATCTTTACCAAACTCCGGGTCGATTGCCCAACCAGTATTTGGTTTATCGTCAATCACCGTTCGAACATGAAGACCTTCGTTTTGATTAAAAGTAGCGCGTGCTGCTGTGAATTTTGCATCCTTTAGTTCGTTTGGTGTAGTAAGTGGTGCGATTCCAGCATGTAGATTTGTGAATTGGAAATTGCCATTTGAAGCAAGTCCGGGGCCACCTGCATTCAACGTTGGATCAGCAAAAGCCTCTACTCGAATTGCACGTATATCTCGTCTGTGACTATGAAACTCAAAAGTGAATGACTCTTGATTCGTTGCAGACGATGGTGTGACCTTAAATGATCCATCGTCTAATCGTTTGATTTCCGATCCTTTCTCCGATGTAACATCGAAGAACTTCATTGTGTACCAACTATAATTCGGCTGATCTCCCTGAGACGCTTCCCATTTCACAAATGACTCAAGAAGCCTTGCTGTTTCGTACTCCTTAACCGCATCCACAAAAGGCTGATGACTCGCCTCGAATGCGGCTAGGCGTTGCGGCAAGTCAGCATCTGGCATTTCAATTTGCTGGTTGGAACGGACAGCCGTTGTAAAGGTCGAAGTGAATCGGTAGTAATCTGCACTTGGGATGGGATCAAATTTATGATCATGACACCTGGCACACCCGATCGTAAGACCAAGCATCGCGGTGCCGGTCGTCGCCGCCATGTCATCAAGGGCATCGTAGCGCGATGGCTCAACTTCATTAGCGGTAATCTGTGTCGGAAATACCCCAGCACCTAGAAACCCTGTCGCCATCATGGCTAACGGGTTATTTGGTTCGATCTCATCTCCGGCAAGCTGGAATCGCGTGAACCGGTCGTATGGCATATCCTGATTCAATGCCTTAATTACAAAATCTCTATAGTGGTATGCATGGGGTCGATCGTAGTCGTGCTCAAATCCGTGGCTTTCTGCGAATCTGGCAACGTCAAGCCAATGCCGCGCCCAACGCTCTCCATAGCGTGAGTCGGACAAAACATAATCGACTGTCGCGGATAGTACTTTGTCTGCGGGATTGTCCATCAACGTTGCAATTTCTGCTGATGTAGGTGGCATGCCTAGCATGTCGAGGAAGATGCGCCTGACTAGTAATGGACTTGGCGCTTTCTTGTTTACCTCCAACCCGCTTTTTTCAATTCCCGCTGCGATAAAGTGGTCGATCGGATTCTGAGGATTTGGATGGAGGTCTGATCTGATTTTGACCATTGCAAGTGGTTGATATGCCCAATAGTCCTTTTGAGCCTGATCGATTCGTCGTCGAGTCCACGCGTCTAGTTCTTTGTCAGATTCGACAAGCGGTCTGTCATATGCTGCTCCTAAATCGATCCAGGTCATGATTGTTCCAAGGATCTTGTCGTTTAGCTTACTGCTGTTCTTCGGCATCGCGGGTTCTTCACGATGGTAGAGCAAATCCGCAAAATAACTCTCGTTGGCTTTACCGATTTCTGTTTTTAACTCGGTTACGCCACCAGCCAAAAACTCTTTTCGGGTAGCAACTGAAAAATCGCTCTCTGTCTTTTCACCGCCATGACACTGCAGGCAATGTGATACGAGCACTTGCCGTACCGTGGTCTTAAATAGCTTGAGACTCTTAGCCATTTTCTCGGCGTGTGCAGGATCGGCTGGTTTCTTGTCTTCATCTTGCCCGAAACTCGTAGACATAAATGTCAGGAAGATAGCTAAAGACAACGTTGAAATAATACGCATGCTTGGGTGTTTCCCTTTGGTTAATTCTTCAGCATTCTATTTTCCATGATTGGGCGCAGACTTCAAAGGTAGCGCGGCGAAATGGGCTCTGGACTTATATAATCAGGAGTGTGATTTCTGACAAATTAGACACCAATCGCGACTCTATTTAGTACGAGCAATCAATGAGCATTATCAAACACCCTTCCAACCGCCGTGCATTTCTAGGTACCACGCTTGCCACGAGTGTCAGTGCCTTCGCGACTCCACAATTACTGGCCGCAGACGGGATAAAGATCGAAGTCACTGAACAGAAGGTGATTTCTCTTCAAAAAGAGAAGTATCACGGCTGGCCTACTTTGGCTCAACGAAAGAATGGCCAACTTCTACTTGTCTGTTCCGGTGGCCGTGAGACACACGTGTGTCCGTTCGGACGCGTTGAGCTGATGAGATCAAATGACGGTGGTGCGACCTGGTCATACAGCCAGGTCATTATGGACACTCCAATAGACGACCGCGATGCCGGGATTCTCGAAACAAGTGAAGGTACGTTGTTGGCTACAACGTTTACGTCACTTGCATATGAACCTATTCTCGTGAAAGCAAATGAGACGCAAGACTGGGATGCAGCACGAATGGCGCGATGGAACGGTGTTCACAACCAACTGAATGAAACACAACGAAATAACCTCCTTGGAAACTGGATGCTTCGTTCGGGGAATGGTGGAAAGACGTGGTCGCGACCCTATCGGTGCTTGGTACATAGCCCACACGGCCCAATTGAGCTTAAAGATGGAACGCTGTTCTATGCGGGCAAACAACTTTGGACCGAAGAACCAAAAATCGGAGCTGCGGTTTCCACGGACGATGGACGCACTTGGAAAATGCACAGTACGATTTCGGCACGTGACGGCGATGACTACCGTAAGTACCACGAATTACACGCGGTGGAGACGAAGAGTGGAAAGATTATCGCTCACATCAGAAACCACAATTCCAAAAGCGCCGGTGAGACGCTGCAATGTGAATCAACTGATGGTGGCCGGACTTGGTCGCCGGTTCACTCGATAGGCGTTTGGGGATTCCCATCGCACTTGCTTCGACTCGACGACGGGCGTTTGCTTATGTCATACGGCTATCGTAATACGCCGTTTGGAAATCAAGTGCGGATCAGTGAAGACGAAGGAGAGACTTGGTCTGCACCGATCACTTTGTCAGATGATGCTGTGGGTTATGATCTTGGCTATCCATCGACAATACAACGGGCCGATGGAATGTTTGTGACCGTCTGGTATGAGAAGCTTGCTTCGTCTGAATTCGCGCAATTGAGACAGGCCACTTGGAAGCTGTTATAGGATGGCTATTAGCTGTCCGCGTCTTCCATTGGTTTTTCTGAAAGCTGGTAGACCTCTACGAGCCCATCATTGCTGACGTATTCTTCCGGCATTACATGCCGACCGTTGCCAGTACGCCCATTTGTCTCGTATCGTGATACGGCCAGTCGCATTCCATCCGGATGGACGTCTACTTCGTATCCGCTGAGCATCTTAATGGCATGTATCGGTTCCGACTTTTCAACATCCCAAAACGAAAGTGATGCTCCGGCCTGCCCTTCGCCAACACCAACCAGCGTACCGTCTGATAGAAAACGTATCCCATTGATGGGTCCGTCCGCCTTAATCGTTGGCTTGAGCTGTATCACCTCGGTAGCAGACTCCAAGTCAATGATCGATATCAGCGGATCACCCGGACAAAACGAATTGCTTTTGGCATTTGTGAAACCGCCGCACGCCAATAGGTTGCGAGTGGTATCAATGGCCATACATCGCACACCGCCCACATGCGCCAGAAAATTATCGAGCCGAGTATGAAGAACCGATAAATCGAATTCTCGAATAAGATTACCTTTCTTATTCCACTGGCGAACCATGCCTAGCTGATCACCGCTAAAGATGTCACCTGTCTCCGGATGAAAAATTAGGCTGAATATATATCCCTGATGACCTTCTAACTGGTCGGTCGATTTTCCCTTTGCATTCCAGATTCGAACCGATAGGTCATTACCGCCTGTGGCAATTCTCGAACCATCTGGACTGACCGTTACTTTTCGAATCCAACCGTTATGAGAACCTACCTTTTGCCAAATCTGCTTAGGCTGGTCGAGACTATAATCCCAGCACGTAAGCGTACCGTGATAATCGCCGGAATACATGCGTTTCGATTCACTATCAAATGTGAAATCTCCAACCCACGTGTCATGTGATTCAAACAAGACTTGTTGTTCTGTTTCAAGGTCCCATCGGATAATGGCACCATTGATACCCGCGGCGAACACGAATCTCCCGCAAGGACTAAATCGGGCTGCGGTAATCTGGCGTTGCCATTGAAACTTGGTTTGCACCCACGCTTTCGTAACATCAAATGGTATGGCTGAAGAGACACTCATGATAGAAGCTCCTCAATTACGCCATAGTCGTCGTGGGCGATCGGCAGTGGTTGCCCGTCAATGTGATATTCCGTGGTATGAGAGTTTATGTCCATCGCTTTAAAGACGGTATGGAAAATATGCCCAATATCAATTTCACGGTCGTCGACCCAGGCACCGTTGTCAGTTGTTTTTCCAAGCACTACCCCCCGATTCAATCCACATCCTGCCATTGCAAGCGACCAGGCTTCAGGCCAATGATCACGGCCAAGCCGCTGGTTAATCTTCGGTGTTCGACCGAACTCAGACATGAGTAAAACGAGTACATTGTCGAGCATGCCTGATTGTTCCCAGTCCTCAATCAACGCCGCAAACGGTTTGTCGATTTGGGGAACGAGGTCCAGATGCATATTGAAGTTGTCACCATGCGTATCCCAGTGATACGAGTGGCACTGGACAAACATAACGCCTTCCTCAATTAGCCTTTTGGACTGCAATATGTGTCGACCCAATGGATGAGTACCGTATCGGTCCTTTTCAACGGGTGTGAAGTCGTCAAACAGATCTTTCCGTTTAATGAGCTTTTCAGCCATTTCAAACGAATAGTCATATGCATCGACATCTGCGGCACGTCGTCCTAGCCGGAATTGTTCATTTAGCTG
>Ga0114933_10003343_pt1 | contig 15736 bp, 16 predicted proteins | sample 4SBtaG_FD_89691 | JGI IMG/M metagenome (GOLD analysis project Ga0114933, IMG submission 89691) | Deep subsurface microbial communities from Kolumbo volcano to uncover new lineages of life (NeLLi) - 4SBTROV12_W25 metaG | ecosystem: Environmental > Aquatic > Marine > Volcanic | place: Kolumbo... | reverse complement strand
TATCGAAACCACCGCGGCGCCCTTCAGCAACAACGTCGATCTATTGGCCTACACCGCTGTATTGAACTACATGGCCTTACATAACGATGTCGGTGGCTTTGAAAGGGAGTTTACCAGCCAGGGGTTAGGCCTCGGCTTAGGATCAGGCGCCGCTCTCGATGCGTCCATCGCCTTTCAACCCATTCGTGCCTAAAATAGCTCGACTCACCAACACAGTCTCTTAATCCATCCCCGATAAAATAAACAACCCTATATCAGGCACACGGACGTGCCCAATTAATTAAGGGGAAAAAATACCCTTCTGGCGACAGAAGGCATTCAAGGCTTCACCTTTAAAAGTGTTACTCTCCATTAACAGTTTAAAACGTTCTTCTGTGTTCCAATCTTGGGGGACGTTGTTTTGACCACAGAATCGGTAGATTTCAAGGTAGTTGTCGCATAAAGTATAAAAATTAATGAACCGATTGTGCCTCTGAATTGATCTGATTACGAATCAAGAAACACGAATGTAACCACTAGATGTTCGCCAACCAACTTAATGTTTCCTTAATACTATATTTCCCATCACGGATTCCTAACAAACCTCGAAGCCTCTTTCTTAACAAAAGCTTCAAATTTCCGCGCAACCGTTGAAAGCCGTTTTCCAGTCCGAAACACAATAAACCATTGCCGCAAAATCGGGAAAGATTCAACATTCAACACCACGACTCGGCCATCCTCTACTTCCTGGTCTACCGTATGGATCGAAACTATCCCTAAGCCCAGTTCAAGTTCCACACCCATTTTTACTGCTTCGTTATTGTTCATTTCCATACTCGTCGTGAGTTGGATATGCTTATCCTTCAGAAACCTTTCTACCGAGCTGCGAGTTCCTGAGTCTCGTTCCCGCATTAAAAATGTTTCACTTTTTAACTCCGAAAGGCCCACAGATTTTTTTTTACTTAGCCGATGATTAGGTGACGCAATCACTACCAAGGGATTATCCATAAACATGTGCGCTACTAAATCCTGATTTTCTGGTGGAATTCCCATTAAAACGATATCTGTTTCGTTCTCTTCCAGTTGTTCTAACACACCTTTACGATTAGTGACTTTAAGGTTTATAAGAATATTAGGATAGTGCTTAGAAAAATCGGCTAACAGTCGAATCGCAAAATAATGAACTGTGCTTGCCACAGACACAACCAAACGGCCTCCTTCAGCGCCTTTCAATTCTTCGATTGATTTTTCAGATTCGTAAATCTTTTCTTCTATAGCGCGGCTTAAACAGTACATTTCTTCACCCGCTTCAGTTAAAAATATCTTTTTCCCGAGACGTTCGAACAAGGGTAATCCAACGGAATCTTCAAACTGGCGAATTTGCATGGAAACAGCCGGTTGAGTTAAATAAAGTTCTTCAGCGGCACGGGTGAAACTGAGGCGTTTAGCCACCCTCTCAAAAACTTTCAACTGTCTGAGCGTAATGTTCACTTTTACACCTTATGTAAAAAGTAAAAAACGATGACTTTTATTTATATAACATAAACGCTATAGTTTCACCCTCATTTTTTTCAACCAATCTTATACTTTGCCAAATAAAGGAGCAAAAATGCCTTCTCGTCGTGAACTTGCAAACGCAATCCGAGCTCTGAGCATGGATGCTGTGCAAAAAGCCAATTCAGGGCATCCGGGTGCCCCCATGGGAATGGCGGATATCGCCGAAGTCTTATGGAACGATTTTTTAGTCCATAATCCCTGCAACCCGATGTGGCAGGATCGCGACCGATTTGTATTGTCCAATGGGCATGGTTCCATGTTGATTTATTCTATTCTCCACTTGAGTGGATATGATTTGCCTATCGAGGAAATTAAAAGATTCAGGCAATTGCATTCGAAAACACCGGGGCACCCAGAATTTGGATACGCCCCTGGTGTGGAGACTACCACAGGCCCCTTAGGCCAGGGCATTGCTAACGCCGTGGGCATGGCCATGGCGGAAAGAACATTGGCGGCGCAGTTTAACAGGGAAGGTCATCGAATAGTGGACCATTCAACTTATGTTTTTATGGGTGACGGCTGTTTGATGGAAGGAATTTCCCATGAGGTCTGCTCTTTAGCTGGGACATTGGGCCTTGGCAAACTCATCGGATTTTATGACGATAATGGAATTTCGATAGATGGTGAAGTTGCTGGTTGGTTTGCTGACGATACCCCCAAACGTTTTAAGGCATACAATTGGCATGTGATTGCCAACGTCGATGGCCATAATGCCGAAGCCATCAAGAGTGCGGTTCTCGAAGCCCAATCGGTTACCGATAGGCCATCCTTAATCTGTTGCAAAACGACAATTGGCTGGGGCTCTCCGAATAAGCAAGGCACGGAAGGCTGTCATGGCGCACCGCTGGGTAACAAGGAAATTACTCTTGTCCGAGAAACAATCGGCTGGCACTATCCAGAATTTGAAATTCCCGATGAAATTTATCGTGGTTGGGACGCATGTGATAGGGGACAACATCAAGAATCGGATTGGAATACCCGTTTTGAAGCCTACCGGACAGCCTACCCGGATCTCGCATCGGAATTTGAGCGTCGCATCAATGGCAAACTACCACCGAATTGGGAAGAGAATGCTAGTGCTTTCATCGACACGACAGCCAAAAACCAGGAAACCATAGCCAGCCGCAAAGCATCACAAAATGCATTGAATGCATTTGGCCCCCTGCTTCCGGAATTGCTTGGTGGCTCCGCCGACTTGGCAGGTTCTAACTTAACGCTCTGGTCGGATAGTAAAGATCTCAACGTGGACGATCAGTCAGGAAACTACGTATATTACGGAGTGCGTGAATTCGGAATGTCAGCCATCATGAACGGCATTGCGCTGCATGGTGGATTTATTCCCTACGGCGCTACTTTTCTTATGTTCTCCGAATACGCTCGAAATGCAGTGCGTATGTCTGCCTTGATGCAAGCGCCAGTCATCTACGTCTACACCCACGATTCAATTGGCTTGGGCGAGGATGGACCCACCCATCAACCCGTGGAGCAGTTAGCCACTTTAAGAATGATACCTGGCATGGAAGTTTGGAGACCCTGCGACGCTGTAGAGTCTGCGGCTGCCTGGAAGCACGCAATCGAACGTAAAAAAGGGCCTACTTGTTTGATTTTTTCGCGGCAAGCGTTAAAACCCATGACGCGCTCTGACAAGCAGATACAATCCATAGAAAAAGGGGCGTACATACTGCAAGATTGTGAGGGTACCCCCGACGCTATAGTGATAGCCACGGGCTCTGAGGTTTCGATAGCAATGGAAACCTCCAGCCAGCTGAGTCAAAGTGGATTCCAGATTCGCGTCGTTTCAATGCCGTGTACCAACGTATTCGATTCTCAAGATGAATCTTATAAAGAATCCATCTTGCCTTCATCGGTCAAGGCAAGAGTTGCCATAGAAGCTGGTGTAAGTGATGGTTGGTACAAATACGTTGGTTTAGAAGGCAAAATAGTAGGTATTGATCGATTTGGGGAGTCAGCTCCATTGAAAGATCTATTAGAAGAATTTGATCTGACAGTGGTCAACCTAACCAATACACTGAAGTCCCTATTAAGTAGAAAGTGCGTATAATTACCAAATTTTATACTAACTAAGGGTTATACAATGGCTTTAATTTCACTGCGTCAATTGTTGGACTACGCCGCCGAAAATGACTTTGGGCTGCCTTCTTTCAATGTGAACAACATGGAACAGATTCAAGCCATAATGCAAGCTGCCAATGAAACTGACAGTCCTGTCATTTTGCAAGCATCGGCGGGCGCTCGTTCTTATGCCGGTGAACCTTTTCTCAGACATTTAATATTAGCCGCAATCGAACAGTACCCCCATATCCCAATCGTAATGCATCAGGATCATGGAGGAGAACCGGGAGTATGCCTCCGTTCCATCCAATCTGGATTCAGCTCAGTCATGATGGACGGTTCATTGTTACCTGACATGAAAACCCCAGCAAGTTATGAATATAATGTCGAAGTGACTGCCAAAGTAGTCACCATCGCCCATAGTGGTGGTGTATCGGTTGAGGGTGAACTGGGTTGTTTGGGCTCATTAGAAACTGGGGAGGCTGGTGATGAAGATGGCTCGGGAGCAGAAGGGAACCTCACCAAAGCACAATTGCTAACCGACCCCAATGAAGCCGTAGATTTCGTTCAAAAAACCAGGGTCGACGCACTAGCCATCGCAATCGGAACAAGCCATGGTGCTTACAAATTTACTCGTCCTCCTACCGGTGATATTCTTGACATCAACCGAATTCGAGAGATCCATTCCCGCATACCCAACACTCATCTAGTCATGCATGGTTCCTCTTCCGTTCCCCAGGACTGGCTGGAAATAATAAATAATTACGGCGGAAATATGGGCCAAACCTACGGTGTTCCCGTAGAAGAAATCCAGAACGGTATCAAAAATGGTGTACGTAAGGTTAACATCGACACGGATCTGCGCATGGCATCTACAGGGGCAATGCGAAAATTCCTGACGGAAAACTCTTCTGCCTTTGATCCCCGCAAAATTTTACAGGCATCGACGACGGCGATGAAAGATATATGTAAAGCACGCTATGAATCTTTTGGCTGTGCTGGGCACGCTTCCAAAATTAAGCCTTTATCGCTGGAAAAAATGGTAGATCGCTATGCACGCGGCGAATTAGCTCCACAAATTGATTAGTACTTCAAACCCTCTTTGGTCTGCTTTATTGAGCAAACAGGATTCGAGTCTGAATGTAACAATACGTAACCTATTGCCGGAAGGCTAGTCAACAATTTATTTTTAGTCAAAGCGAGTATTGCACCGAATTTTATTATCTCCCCACCCATGCTCACGACATTTGGTTTTAGAGTCAATACTTGGGCTTACCCTAGCTTTTACCTTTAATTTTTCCCTTGGGAGCTCCGTTGGCTCCTCGTCTATTACATACTCCTGGAAAGCTGGTAACACTTCCTGGGCTTCCCCATAGTCTTGAACGGCTCTCCTGCCACTAATCAGCCCTTTGATTATGGCATCAACATTTTCATCCAAAGGATACTCTTCGGAGGCAAGAGCCATGGTTGGAAATACAATCAGATTGATCAACAGCAAGTATTTCATTACAAATTTCTCGATTTTATTTACACTAAACTATTCCTAACTTAGCGAAAGTGTGGTTGATTTTTTGTGAATAGTCTCTCAAATACAAGGTCTGGAATTCAACGCGCAAGTGCTGAGTTCCGGAATTGGCCCATTTAAAATGGAACGGTTAACACTAACAACAAACGAGCTACCGTTATGACGAAAACACTAGTATTAGGTGGTGGCTATGTCGGTAATGCCCTGGTGGACAAAATTGTAAGCGTTGAATTTACACACGCTTCCGTTGAAAAAGCAAAAATCCACAGAGGCATTTATTTTCGCCTAGAAGATCAAAGTAGCTGGCAAAACCTCCCAACAACCCAAGACGTCATCTGGACCTTTCCCGCAGCACCCTTGGACCTGATTCGCGAATTCCACGAAACTAAACTACAGAACTGCAAGCGATTGTTAGTATACGGAAGCACCTCATGCTACCTCACTTCACACGATGAAGAGACCGTAACCGAAGACAACCCCCTTGATCTAACGAAAGAGCGCGTTAAAGGTGAAGAATATCTCCGCCAAAAAGGAGCAACACTTCTAATTCTAAGCGGAATTTACGGTCTTGGGCGAGAACCCGTGAATTGGCTACGCAATGGCCGAATCAGGTCCTTGCGGAAACGAGTCAATCTTATTCATCGTAACGATATTGTCGATATATCCTTGTATTTATTAACCGAAAACAGTCTACCCAGGGGAGAGCGAATTAATCTCGCCGATGGATGCAGTCGCCGATGGTCGGAAATAGCAGAACATTATTCTATACCGATAAACGACAACACCTCAGCGGTTGGTGGTAAAATTATAAGTAATACAAAACTTTGTCGGTTACTACCCGGCGAATTCCAATTTCGATCATTGTATTGAAAGCTAATGAGCCGCTAACATAGGTAAAAACCATTCGAATCACTTTTAGATACAACTAAACTGCGATGGAACAAAAAAACGTTTTAGGCGAACCCCTGGAAGAATGTTCGTGCAACCCCCTAACAGGTTTCACCCGCAACGGCTGTTGCGAGTCTGGCCCCGAGGATTTAGGGTCGCACACAATCTGTGTGCAAGTGACAAAAGAGTTTCTAGAATTCAGCCGTTTTAGAGGCAACAACCTCAGCACACCGATCCCCGAATACAACTTCCCAGGTCTCAAGCCTAATGATCGTTGGTGCCTGTGTGCCGCACGCTGGAAAGAAGCTTTTGAGCACGATGCCGCCCCTCGAGTCATTATGCTTGCAACAAATCAAAAAGCTCTTGAAATTGTTTCCCTAAAGGATCTGAAAGCATTTGCGGTAGATTTATGTTGAACATCACGAGACAAAGTCCAAGCGCTCTACACCCCACTAAACAAAGATGCAGCCGAGGCAAATAGTCTTTCCACAAGTCTTTTGCGGTGCGAATATTTCACCAAAAAGATGTCCGCTTGTTGCGCTGCCGCACATAAATAGTCGTCGCTAGTACACAACTCGTCCACGAGCTTCAGTTCTAAAGCACGTCGGCCATACCAATGTTCGCCAGTAGCAATGGTTTCAATATCGGTCTCAGTCCTATTCTCTAGAACAAAATCCTTGAACAATTGATGGGTATCTTCCAGCTCTTCTTGGGCTTTTCGGCGACCTTTATCGGTGTTTTCGCCAAAAACTGTCAGTGTACGCTTATATTCGCCAGCAGTAATCTGTTCATAATCGATATCCAGGTTTTTTAACAACCGATTGAAATTGGGCATTTGTCCAATTACGCCAATTGAACCAATAATGGCAAAAGGGGCAGCAATAATACGGTTCGCGACACAAGCCATCATGTAACCCCCACTGGCAGCAACTTTATCCACGACTACTGTGAGAGTGACGCCTCTTTCACGTATCCGCTGGAGTTGAGAAGCTGCAAGCCCATATCCATGCACCACACCACCAGCACTTTCCAAAAGTACAACGACTTCATCAATTGGGGTTGCCACCGTCAAGATTGCAGTAATACCTTCTCGTAAAGATGAGACTTCACTGGCACGCACATCACCTTGGAATTTTAAGACATAAACTCGCTTTCGTTCAGTATGATCCGACACATTTTGCTGTTCTTTATGCTGGATCTTAAGGTCTTTCAGCGCCTGTTTGAAAGCTTTTTTAGGCAACGTAGCAGATTTTAATATCACACTCATTTGCTCATATTTTTCGTTTAGCTTTTTGACTTCGAGATGTTCTTCATCTTGAGGATTAGTGCGCGTCCGCATTAACAATACAAAGATGCAGCCAGCAGCCACTAAAAAGAGCAAAACCACCGTTGTCGATTTTGCCAGGAACATACCGTATTCAGTCAGAAATTCTACCAAGTTGTCCTCCAAAGAATGATTGTTAATTTGATCTGTTTAGCTATGCACGTGTTTTCAGTTTTTGGCCCGAAGTAACACTCATACCTACTGTTTTCATTAGCCACTTAATATGAACTGGTCAACAGTTACTATTTGATAGTCAAAAATAACATTATAATAAGCCACTATCCAATACACACGATTCTAGCCCTGGAATACGTTATGCCGATTCAATGGTACCCTGGCCATATGTACAAGGCCAGCAAGCAAATCAAGGAAACTCTTCCAAAGGTCGACCTTATTATTGAAATGCTCGATGCTCGCATCCCCTTTAGTAGCAAAAACCCCATGATTTCAACTCTTCGCGGAAATAAGCCATGCATCAAGGTACTTAGCAAAAACGATCTTGCAGACCCCAAAATAACGACTGAATGGCAAACTTACCTCGAGCGGGAAAAAGGAGTCAAAACATTGTCGGTAACAACCAAAGAACCTGAAAAAATTCGGCAGCTCCCCAACCTTTGCCGCAAAATGCTACCTATCAGAGCAAATAGCTGTAAATCCATACACGCGATGATCGTGGGAATTCCCAATGTCGGTAAATCCACCCTCATCAATATATTGGTCGGTAAAGTCATTGCCAAGACAGGTAATGAACCTGCAGTCACCAAAGGGCAACAGCGGATTGATTTAAAAAGCGGTATAGTTTTATGCGATACACCGGGCCTCCTTTGGCCCAATGTCGAAAATAGAAACAGCGGATATAGGCTTGCAACAACGGGTGCCATCAAGGATACCGCACTGCAATCTGATGATGTTGCGTTCTTTGCTGCCACTTACCTTCTTCAGGCTTATCCCAGTTATCTAAAGGTTCGATTCCAACTAGATCAACTACCTCAAAACGAGCTGGAGTTACTGGAATCAATTGGCAAACAACGTGGGTGCCTTCGCTCGGGTGGTCAAGTAGAATTGGACAAAGCTTCTAAAATTTTTCTGACGGAACTACGTGCTGGTTCCATGGGTAGAATAAGCCTAGAGACTCCCTCGATAATGGAAAAAGAAATTGCCGAACTCGTTGTTCTCCAGGAACAGAAAGCCGCAAGGAAAAAAACGAGAAAGCGGAATGCTAAAAAGAACTCAAATTGATACCGCCGCCAACGTATCTATATCATCATCAGATTTCCAGGAATTTCAATCGAGAATTTGAAACAACGCTTTCCGCTAGAACAACTAGCATCCTCGAACAGTTTTCTAGGGCTCGAAATTTACCTGGCCGTTCATTACAACCGATTGCCCGGTTCGGTCAAGACTCATGGTTACCCCATTGGATAATTGTTGTGAGTTACCACGGCTTAAAATGATATCACCATGGTCATCCAACACCACACCGATCGTTTTTTGCCTTTGAGACGGCGGCCGACTCGACGGATCCGTTACCCTGATAGTTACATCCCAAAACTTTCCGCTGCTATCACAAACGGTTTCGCTAACTCGAATACCGCGTTTTATGTCCATACCCACAGAACATTGGTTCGAAAAACCACCTCTTTTTCCAATTTCTCCAGAGGTTAATCTGCGATATTGCTCTTCGACCACCTTTATGAAATCAATTTGACCATCGGTCGCAGGAACCTGAGCATCCCGTTGTTTACATCCCAACGGAATCAACAAAAAGCCCGAGACAACCAAAAATGGAAACACTAATTTTGGAAATTCGCCAAGTTTCATACGATTCCTCCATAGGATTAGCCTTTAAACACTAAAAGTACCGTCCTTAGGATTAAACACTATCATTTGATAAAGATCCAATCCTATCGGCTTATCAGCGAATTTTTGGTCGATAAGACGAATCTACGCCAGCATAATATTAGGTGCGCTCCCAATTCTAAAGTGTTGTAAACATTCTTATCGGTATTACTAGTTAGTTAAACGATCTAATTAACCAATTGCAACCGTCGATTACTTCGGAGAAACCGTTTTAAGCCACGCCTCGATATGCTGAGCGGTTAATGTACCGCTTAAGCTCACGCGATTATGTTCAGCATCGTAAAAATAAGTTCTTGGGATTTCTCCGTACCATTGCGGGTCAATCTCATAGCGTAGCCGTTGGGCATTACCATCGGCAAAAGCCCAAGATTCGATATCGCCTAACCCTCGGCGTTCTAACACTTCTCGAATCTCGCTTTGTAAAGAAATATCGTCAGTGGAAATCAAAACAAAATCGGAATTTTTATACTTTTGTCTAATCTTTTTTAACAACCCAAGTTCGTGCAAACACGAAGGACAATCGATAGACCAAAGCACTACCATCAGTGGTTTTCCTTTTCTAATGGACAGAATTTCAGATAGACTACCTGAAATAAAAGCAGCTGCTGACAATGGCGTTGCGAAACCCAATTCTGCAACGAGTACCAAAGCAAGAAACAATACGGTGACTCTCGATACTAAGATTCTATACATTTTCTTGTAATTCTTTATACATGGGGCACGACTATTGGACAAAACATTAATTCGCCTTCCGAAAGTCAATAACCCTCATAACTTCCGCGTATTTATAGCAGGGTCAAAATTGACCCGTGTGTAGCATGGCCGTTCAAATTAATTTTGATTCATTTTCGCATTGCATTTTTTAAAGCCAGCGGCAGCAATCTATAACCGTAATCTTTCGAATTCCATGACACAAACATCTCCTGACCATCGGAAACTAAAAAGGGGTAATCCACTACATCTTTAGACGATGCAATGACTCGGGTTGAAGACCAGTCTTCTCCGCGATTTTTTGATTGTTGCGCTTTAATCATGGTTTTTTTCCCATCAAATTCCTGCCAAACAACCACCACGCTTTCCTCCAAAGTCAGTACGTCTGCATGTCCTGGTAAATGGGCCAAATTTCCTAAGGGTATTGGTTTAGACAAGCTATTTCCTTGATTATCAGAATACGCATAAAAAATTCCCTTACGTTTATTCCCCAGAGTAAACCACGTCATATGATAACGGCCTTTTTTCCCAATCGAAAGCGCCGGTCCATGTTCAGGACACGCCTGTATCTGCCATTCATCATATGTAACCCTACGCTGTAACCACCGATCATCTCCTAAGCGACTGGAAATACCGTGGTCTCTAACTTTGTCGTCGTATAAAGTACGAGACAACACGACGGGATTTCCACTGGTATCGAAATCGATTGCAAGGCGACAACACTCACACATCGAATCATTTACCTTATAGTTGGACAGTCGCAAAGGTTCGGCCGGGTCGATCACTGAATAATACATCGTGTTACCTTTCCCTGATGCCGCCCCATGTTCCCTTTCATCACTCCAAAAGACATATGCATTCCCCTGGTCATTCATGGCAATGACGTTTTGATAATATTTAAACCGATGCGCTTGATCACTTATCAAAACCGGTTCACTAAAATGCTTCCCACCATCCTTGGATAAGCTAAAAAAGCCAGACCAAGGCATGGCACTGTCAGCAATAAACACAACATAAATCCACCCTTTATCGTCGATAACGAGAGAGGGTCGGTCCTCAGGGGTTGCCCGAATACGTAAGGGTTTACTATTTACCGCTACCGGTTGACTAAAAGTTCGACCAGAGTCCTCGGAATAACTTGCGAATACAAAATTCTTGGTGGGAACGATACGCCACAATTTGCCATCAGGCCCGAAAGCAACTGAAACCACCTGCCGCAATGCCGATACCTCCGAAGTCTCCGCAGTTCCCGACGATGAAGGAATGGACGTAACGCATGCCCCAATACCCAAAATTGCAATAACGCCCAACCACGTTAGTAAGCACCTTCTAAGAATTGAAATTTTTTTGCTCATCACTATTACCGAAATTAAACCCGTCAGTTCTGGAACAATAAGCGATAACGCTCATTCAACCATAAATAACTTTGCATGACTTTCGGGGCCATAGATATTGCAACGGCATCAACCAAACAATACCAAGCCGCCACGCCACTTGGAGGATTTCCTTGTGAAAGACCACTGGCCGGATCAACAACCGCCCAATTCCAGGTGCCCAAGTAGGTTCCGATCAATTCAACTCATGTGGTAATAAAAAACGCACCCAAATAAACCATGGGAGAACGCCCAAAAAAGACAAACATGACGAAAACAAAAAATAGCAATGCACCAATCTCATCTTCACGTTGCGCAAGGGTCACACCCCAAATGGACCAAAGCGATCCCACGATCAGCACGAATACGAGAATATGACTTCGAAATTGTTTGAAAAACCCAGACCGGCCTAATGCAACTGCGGTCAAATAAACCATACCATGTCCAGGTGGAACAAAGTCCGAGACGTCTCCGAATCGATAGGTATACCCCTCCATATAAGGCGAAGCAAAATGTTCACCGATAGTAGCAAACAGAACCGCGATGCCCACCTGGGTACGTGTCAGAGTATCTTCGCCTTTCAAAAGCCCCAGCAAACAAATCCATCCACCAATACCCAGTACAACTTGTTGTCTATGAGTCACCATGGTATCAACGGAAAAACAAACTGCAATTCCTACAAAAGTAACCGCTGCAATCCAATAATCACGAACATCAGGTGTTGGACTAAGCGTAAGAAATCTCGACATTAAAACTGCTCTTATGTGTTGTAAATACGCTCTAAATTTGAAGATTTTGAAAAGTGCACAAACACTCCTCCGCATTCCTCGCCCAATCCCTTTACTACGAAACCCTGTGAAAAATACCCGCTAGTAGGTCACAATTAGCGACGTCTAAGTATACCATGCGTACACTGTGATTCTCGTTGAAAATCGATTAGGCTAACAAACCTTCTAAGAGATTTTATTTTCGACAGCTTAAGGAATAGACAAATCTAATGCATAAACAAAAAAAAACCCTTAATACACTCCTGGTTTTTTCTATTTTTCTGCCGCTCAATCATTCCAGTGCGACAGACGACCAATGGCAAAACAGTCAATTGTCGTCAGCAACTATAAAAGCTGCCCAAGCGGCAACCCACCAGTATCATCTTTGTTTAGACCATGAAATCCAGCACATCCCCCTGGTGGGCAAAGATTCGAGAGCTGTAACAGACTTGCTTCTAAAGAAATGTGAGCCCGCATTGGAACCCATCAGGACCGCATTCGAAAAAGAAAACGTACTACCGGTTGTTACCAACCGATACTTACGCAGGAAACGCACACAAGCCGCTAGAAACGTATTGCACGCCGTGATGGTAGGTCAGTCTGCACTCCCCCGTTAGCAGGAATCAGTATCTTTTGGGTTCTTTTCGGGGTGATTGACAACAATCTTATCTCACAACCATGCTGCCCCGCGAACACCACTGGAATCGCCATGTTTTGGTGGTACCAAAACGGTACTAACATAATCTGAAAATACAAATTGACCCCAAATGTCAGGCACACTTTGGTAGAGTCGCTGGTAATTTGATAGCCCTCCCCCCACTACAATAACATCTGGATCAAGGATATTAATAACATGAGCGAGTGCTCTAGCCAAATGTAGTTCATAATTCTTCAGGCTCGCTTCGCACTCTTTATCACCGTGTAAAGATCGTGCAGCAATGACTTCAGCAGATAATTCTAGACCTGTTCGCTTTCGATGCATTGCAGCCAGTGCTGGACCCGATAAAAATGTTTCGATACATCCAACTTGACCACAATAACAGGGCACTCCTGGATATTCTTCGGTTGTCAACCACGGCATTGGGTTATGCCCCCACTCACCGGCTATTGCATTCGGACCGTTCATAAGATTCCCATCGACCACAATGCCAGCACCTACTCCAGTTCCCAATATAATGCCAAAAACGACTTTAAATCCTGTTGCATTTCCATCCACAGCTTCTGATATGGCAAAACAATCCGCATCGTTAGCAATTTTAAGGGGGCGTTTTAGCAATCGCTCAAGATCATGAACAAGTGGTTTGCCATTCAACCAAGTTGAATTAGCATTTTTTAAGGTCCCACTAACTCTAGAAACCGCCCCAGGCACACCGACACCGATTGTGGTGGCGCATCCATGAACATTTTCAACACCATGGACTAAGCCTTTTATCGCGTTCAAGGTAGCTTGGTAGTCACCAATCGGTGTTGGAATACGATTTCTTAAAATGACTTTGCCGTGTAAAGACAAAGCAATTATTTCGATTTTCGTCCCACCTAAGTCAACCCCGATCCGAATCATATATGTTATTTCTTATGAAGCCTATCCAAACAATAATAAGCTAGCAGCCCAACTGCCGGTTTTGACCCATTTCCCGATGAAGATCTCTATTATCGGACAAATCTACCAAGGACTAGAAATACGAAAGGGCGGAAAATCCGCCCTTTAAATGCACAATCATTAGATTTTAAATTAGGGTAGTTTAATCTTACCTTTCTTAATCTTCTTTTTGATTTTTTTCATAAAACCTTTGGCGATTTTATCATCGGTCTGTGCCATGTAGGCGTCTAAGGTATCTTCCAATCCGCTCGCATCCCCAACCACGATAATACCACCCATCCGCGCACCCCAATGGGGAGGACACTTATACAAATAAACACCATCTTGCTTAACGACATAATTGTAGTCAGCACCCATAGCAGAAACCATTTTTTCCGCGCCATCAGGTATAATAATCGACTCAACAAAATGGGCCGCCATATTATTAAATGCAATCGAATCGCCCGATTGTGCAAAAGTTACAGCGGGATCGAATGAAACCCCTTTACCTTTGACAACATGGGTTTCAGCCCAAACATTTGTTGACATCAGGGCAAAAACCCCCAAAATCAGTAATGTCGTCTTAATCTCTTTCATCAAAAACCTCCAAATATTAGTAATTAAAAAACGATGGATCTGTATATCATTCCACTAACAGCCACTTAGCTGTTTTATCAATGGCCAGCAAAAACAGGTAAGTATACAGATTTAGTAACACCCTCTCAAAAAATTCAAAAGTAGTTTAGACACTCACCACTGAATAGAAACTGAATCAACATTGACCATAAAACCTTTTTGCGGATTCCCAACTAATAAATCCTTTTTGGATGTTAGAATCTCCCCCATCAGTTTGTAAATGATTCAATTGCATTGCATAGCCCAAAAACCGTATTCATGAAGGAGTGTATTTCCAATTTTTTTTCATGCCTACAAATGGCAACCTCGCTCACGCCTTTTAAATATCCAGGAAAAGCAATTTTCGAATAAAAAGGCAAAAATGCAATGGTGGTACTACGATTTTTTTCGGATAATGGTCTAATCGGTATTCTAGCCTTTATCCCTCAAAAATGGTGGCAAAACACCAAATCAGCAAGTATTACTGACTCGTACGTAATGCTATCTCTCCGAGAAGCAGATGGTCGGATAGTACGATATATGCAAGAGGTGAATTCAGCTCAATTTGTATTCAAGGATACCGGCTTACAAATCGGCGATTGCATTACCTTAAACTACAAAGTCGAAAACGGAAAATCCCATCACCATCTCCAATTCAATTTTGAAGGTGTTAAGGGTTGGCTGGATCTCTCGTCAAATACTGATCCCTTTTCTGCCCTTCCGCTTGGTACATTATCCGGATTGGCAAGAAAAATCGGCAAGCAATCTGAATGGAGTCGGTCGCAATTTCGGTACGTATCACAAATACCCAGCGGGGGTGTACAGGGACAATTGAAAACAATTGAAAAGGAGACCCATTTTATTGGGTATGGGTACCACGAACAAGGGTGGTTTAACGATGAACCCCATCTGCTGAACCAAGGATGGTCTTGGTTTCATTTTCTCCACCCAGAATGCAATATCTTTGGTTTACCCGAAGGCTATATCTACGTTCGAATGAAGGACCAAATAGTTTTAGGTGGAATGTGCCTTTTTATTGAAAACTATAAAATGGAGATAAAAAAGTTCGAAAACAGTACATCACCCAAAATCTTAACGGGTGGCCAAATAAGGTTTGAGTCCAAAGGTATAAAAATTGAAATTCATCTAGACTCCGATACAAATCAGGAGCTAATCGAATTTAACGCCATCAAAACAGCGCAGTTGTGGAATACATCTGTAGTCCAATCTACCTGTTCAATCAAGATTAAAGATCAATCATACAATTTTTCAGGACATGCAATGCTGGAAACCTGTTGGCTACAAAAATAGTTGGATATTAAATAGCTCAAATAGGTTCGGTCGACATTGAAAAAACAAGAAGTGCTTGCGGATGAAGTCTATTCCAATCCTTAAATGAGCCTGAAACTAATGTTCAGATCTGTTCTTGATAGATCAATAATTAAGGTGATATTGGGTAGCTGTTTAAGGCCAATCGTTTTGACG
>Ga0114933_10003342_pt1 | contig 15738 bp, 18 predicted proteins | sample 4SBtaG_FD_89691 | JGI IMG/M metagenome (GOLD analysis project Ga0114933, IMG submission 89691) | Deep subsurface microbial communities from Kolumbo volcano to uncover new lineages of life (NeLLi) - 4SBTROV12_W25 metaG | ecosystem: Environmental > Aquatic > Marine > Volcanic | place: Kolumbo... | reverse complement strand
TTATCTGAAAAACTAAAGAATTCAGGAAAAATTTCCGCGGTATTTACAGGAGATGGAGGGACTAGTCAAGGTGATTTTCATGAGGCTCTAAATTTAGCTTCTGTATGGAAATTACCTGTGATTTTTGCAATAGAAAATAATGGTTATGGATTATCAACACCTACAAGTGAACAATATGCTATTGAGGATCTTGCTGATAGAGGTTCTTCTTATGGTATAGAATCCCATGTGATTGATGGTAATAATATAATTGATGTATATAATGTAATTTCTAAAGTATCTAAATCAATTAGAAAGAATCCTAAGCCTGTTTTGTTAGAATTTAAAACATTTAGAATGAAGGGTCATGAGGAAGCTAGTGGGCAGGATTATATTGAGAGTAGTTTAATTGAAGAGTGGGCAAAAAAAGATCCTATTAAAAACTATGAGAGATTCTTAGTAAAGGAAAAAATATTATCTAAAGATTCGATCAAAAAGACAAGGAATAAAATAGCTAAGGAAATAGATAAAGACTGGAAAGATGCTAATTCTCTTCCTGAAGTGATTTTTAATCAAGAAAAGGAGCTATTAGATGTGTTTAAAAATCATAAAACAGTTATTGAAGTCAATAATTCAAATTCATCAGAAAATATAAGGTTTGTTGATGCTATTAAAGATGGTATTGATGAGGCAATGGAAGAACATGATAATCTAGTGATAATGGGTCAAGATATAGCTGAATATGGGGGAGTTTTTAAAATAACAGAAGGATTAATTCATAAATATGGAAAGAACAGAGTGTTTAATACACCTTTATGCGAATCTTCTATACTTTCCGCATCATATGGAATGAGCATAGGTGGTTTTAAGACAATTGTAGAAATGCAATTTTCAGATTTTATAAGCTCAGGATTTACAGCAATAGTTAATCTAATTGCAAAGTCTAACTATAGATGGTCACAAAATTCAGATATAGTTGTTAGAATGCCTTGTGGAGGAGGAGTGGGGGCTGGTCCATTTCATTCACAAACTAATGAAGTATGGTTCAGTAAGGTTCCTGGTCTAAAGATTGTATATCCTTCGTTTCCATCTGATGCTAAGGGTCTTCTACATTCATCTATAGATGATCCTAATCCAGTTCTATTCTTTGAGCATAAAAATTTATATAGAACAATTAGGCAAGATGTGAAAAAAGGTAGATATACATTAGAGCTAGGTAAAGGAAGAATCAGACAAGTAGGGGATAGCCTTACAGTTGTAACCTATGGTATGGGTGTTCACTGGATATTAGATTTACTAAAAGATTATAATAAAGCACAGATTGAAGTTATAGATCTAAACTCATTAGTTCCATGGGATAAAGAATTGGTTTTCAATTCAATAAAAAAGACAGGTAAAGTGCTACTTTTACAAGAAGATAGTCAATTTAGTGGATTTATGGGTGAGATATCAAGTTGTATTTCAGAAGAGATTTTTGAATATTTAGATGCTCCAATAGTCAGACTAGGCTCATTAGATACCCCAATTCCTTTTGCAAAAGAATTAGAAAAGGGCTATATGGCTACTAATAGATTAAAAGAAAGGCTTGATTTTCTATTAAATTATTAGTTATGAGTAGTTTAGAACTGGTTTTAAAGTCAATAGATCTACTTGAAGAAGAAATGAAGCCAAAGTGGGGGAAGATGTCCTGTCCGCAGATGATTCGTCATTGTAATAGGTTTATCAAAGTTTACACTAATGAGTTTAAGTTTAAACCCCCTATATCTCTATTTTCCCAAATCTTTGGGAAACTTCACATATTTTGGCTAAAGCATGTTATAAAATATAATGTCAAAAAATACTTTAAGAACCTTCCTACATTAAGGTATTTCAACACCTACGGAATATCAGATATTGATTTTGTTAGTGAAAGAGAAGAGTTAATAAGTAGAATTAGATTCGTTATGGAATATAAAGAGGATTTTATAGATAATACTTTTCATGGAAGAGTTAAAAGGAAAACCTTTAAAGATGTAGTTGAGTTTCATACAAGATATCACCTTGTGCAGTTTGGGGTTATATAAAGAAATTAATTATCTCTATTTTCAAAATCCTCATTTTCTTCTTTAACAATTTTTCTTATTAAGAGATAAATCAAGGAAACTATAATAACAAGCCAAATAATTATACTAAAAATCATTTCACTATTTTCCATTATTCTATCGTTACAGCAGTTCCGTATGCAAGTATTTCAGAACACCCTTGCATGATCATAGAGGTTGTTATCCTAACGTTTATAACTCCATTAGCACCTAACGATTCAGCGTCTTTAATCATTCTCTGAATTGCCTGTTCTCTTGATTGAGCTTGAAGTCTTGTGTATTCACTTATTTCACCACCTACAATATTCTTAAATGATGCCCAAATATCTTTTCCAATATTTCTTGCTCTAACAGTATTGCCTCTAGCAATTCCATGTGTTTTGACTATCCTTTTTCCAGGTATTTCATCAGTTGTAGTAATCTTCATAGTATAAATATACAAATAATTAGAAATCCTCAGTTTAACATAATATTAATTATAGGACATTTTAATCCCTTTTAAAGATTGCTGTAAGCTCTATATCTGAATTTAACTTAAAAGTTATTGGGTTTGCTGTTATACCATTAGACCACTAATAAAATGAAAATCCCTCAGCTGGTGTTGCGCTAACAATTACATCAGTTCCACCTAATATTGTTCTTTCAATCAATCCCAACCCCCATATATAGGTGTTGTTGTATTCTAAATTTACCCAGCCTGCTACATTAAAACCATATCCGTTGTGCATGCCAGGATTTGGGTTTGTCCAAACTGGAGGATTTAAACGAACCCAGTTAAGTGTTAAATCATATGTTGCTTGCAAGTTTGATTCAGTCGGGTCCCAAGCAATTATTGTTTTACCAGTATCAGAATTATTCGTTACTGGTAATTCTCCCTTAGTACAACTAAGAACAAATAATAAGCATATACAGATTTTTTTCATCATTTAAATATATAGTATAAAAGAAAATATTGATTATTCCTTAGTCAACTTTTTATAAAAAATATCAAATTGTTAGGTTTAATAGTATTTTACTTTGGAAAATATAAAAAAGCATATATATATAATATATATATAGAGATTTTGATAAATAATTAACTCACCACCTATTATTCCAAGATGGTGAGAAATTATAATGTAATATTAATTATTATTAAGAATTATAGGAAGTCCGTTATCTCCAGCACCTATTACAATAACCTTAGAGTTTGGTGATTCTGATAGTTTAATCGTAGCCTCAATACCTTTCTCCTGTAGGATCCTATCTGTTAATGATGCACTAAGAATTCTATTTGCTCTCGCTTTACCTTCAGCATCAATTCTTTGTCTTTCAGCTTCTTGCTCAGCCTTTACTAAACGGAACTCATATTCAAGCGCTTCTTGCTCTTGAACAAGTTTTCTCTCAATACCTTGTTTTATAGCAGCAGGTAAACTAACATCTCTAACAAGTACTGCATTTAACTGAATATATTGAGACTTTACATTGTCTCTAGTTTCTTCAAAAATTTCATTTTGAATAGCATCACGCTTTGTTGAATATAATTGTTCTGGTGTATATCTACCAACAACACTTCTAGCTACAGCCCTAACAGTAGGAAGCAAAACAGTATTTAAATAGTTAACACCTTTTGTTTTATGAAGAAGCCCCAATGAATCATAATTTGGCTGATATAGCATAGAAACATCTAAACTAATTTCAAGTCCATTAGATGACAGTACTTGCATACTTTCAAGAACCTCTTGTTGCTTAACATCATAGATAAAAATTCTATTCCATGGAGCAATGATCCTAAAACCTTCCCCTTTAGGTGGTTTTTCAATCTCTACTCCACCTCCAAGTGTTTTAAAAAGAACACCAGCTTCACCATAACCAATATTAACAGATGATCTGGATATAAAGACAATTAGTAAAATTGACATTAAAATAATAGGCAACCCTATATTTGGTAAGTTTTTCATATTTAAAATAATTTAAGTTAACAAACCTCCATCTACCTGGAGAACTTGACCAGTTATATAACTGGATAAATCAGATGCTAAAAACACACAAGCATTTCCAACATCATTTGGTTTACCGCTTCTTTTAAGCGGTATACTTTCTTTCCATTTTTCTAATACATCATCTGAAAGAGAATCAGTCATATCTGTTTCAATAAAACCAGGAGCAACAACATTACATCTAATGTTTCTAGAGCCAAGCTCTAATGCTATTGATTTAGAGAATCCTATAATACCTGCTTTAGAAGCAGCATAGTTAGATTGACCAGCATTTCCTTTTACCCCAACTATAGAACTAATATTTATTATTGACCCTTCCTTTTGTTTTAGAAAAATTCTAATTGATGATTTCGTTAAATTAAAGACAGATCCTAAATTAACATTCACAACATCTTTAAAATCATACGGACTCATCCTCATTAGTAAGTTATCTTTTGTTATCCCTGCATTATTAACCAATACATCGATTCTTTCAAAATCTGAGATAACATTATCAATAAGCTCAACTGATTTGTCATGATCAGATGCATCGCTTTTATAAGACTTTACTTTAACATCATATTTTTTCAGTTCTTCGACTAGATTTTCTGCAGCTTCTTTAGAACTATTATATGTAAATGCAACATTACATCCATTTTCCGCAAAAGACTCACATATAGATCTACCTATTCCTCTTCCCCCTCCAGTTATTAAAGCAACTTTATTTTCAAGTAATTTCATATTAGTTTAATATTTTTTGAACGTTAAGACCTATTTCTGCTGGAGAATCTACTACAGATATACCACAATCTCTCATAATACTTTTTTTAGCTGATGCAGTATCATCTTTTCCTCCAATTATAGCTCCTGCATGACCCATTTTCCTGCCTTTTGGAGCTGTCTCTCCCGCAATAAAACCAACTACAGGTTTTTTATTTCCATTTGACCTTACCCAGTTAGCAGCCTCTATTTCTAATTGTCCACCAATTTCTCCTATTAGAACAATAATATCTGTCTCAGGATCATCCATAAACAGCTTTATAGTATCTAAAAGTGTTGTCCCTATTATCGGATCCCCCCCTACTCCAATAGCAGTAGAAATTCCATAACCAGATTTTACAACTTGATCTGCTGCCTCATAAGTTAGAGTTCCAGATTTTGAAACAATGCCGACTCTACCTTTTTTAAATATAAATCCAGGCATAATACCAATCTTAGCCTCTTCTGGAGTTATAACACCAGGACAGTTTGGACCTATTAGAATAACACCTTTATTCCTTATATAAGCTTTTACTTTAATCATGTCAGCTGTTGGAATTCCTTCAGTTATAGCAACAATTGTTTTAATATCAGATTCAACTGCCTCCATTATAGCATCAGCAGCAAACATAGGAGGAACAAATATTATCGATGTATTTATCTCTAATTTACTCACTGCTTCAGAAACTGAGTTAAAAACTGGAATACCAAGATGAGTCATCCCTCCTTTTCCAGGAGTTACTCCTGCAACTATATTTGTTCCATACTCCAACATTTGTTCAGAATGAAAAGTTCCTTCACTTCCTGTGAAACCCTGAACTAAAACTTTAGAGTCTTTATTTACTATAATACTCATTCCCTAAAAAATGTCTTACAAATTTATTTTATTCTTTCGATATATTGAGACTTTTCAGTATCGATTTTCAATTTATCACCTTCATTGATAAATAAAGGAACATTAACAGTAGCTCCCGTCTCTAATTTAGCAGGTTTTGTAGCATTTGTTGCAGTATTTCCCTTTACACCAGGTTCTGTATGAATGACTTCGAGTATAACACTTAATGGCATATCAACAGATAGGATACTATTATCTTCTGAATTGATGATAATACTAACATTTTCACCTTCCTTTAGAAGATCTGGAAAATCAATTTTGTCTTTTGAAATAGTTATTTGATTAAAATCCTCATTATGCATAAAATGATAGTTTTCTGAATCGTTGTAAAGAAATTGATATTGACTTGTCATGACTTTTACATCTTCAATCTTATGTCCTGATGCGAATGTATTATCTATTACTTTTCCTGTAGTAACACTTTTCAGTTTAGTTCTAACAAAAGCAGGACCTTTGCCCGGTTTAACATGAAGGAATTCAATAATTTTATAGATATCATTGCTATACTTTATACACAATCCTTTTCTAATATCACTGGTTGACCCCATCCTATTAACTTCTTTGAAAATAACCTTTCATTATACCTCTTTGAGAGTTTTCTATAAATTGTATAATCTCATCTCTTTCAGGTGTAGGACTTAATTCTGCTGCAATAATTTCAAGAGCCTGAGTATTATTGTATTTTTTTTGATACAGTATTCTGTAAATATTTTGAATATCAACTATTTTAGAACTTTTAAAGCCCCTTCTTCTTAAACCAACTGAATTGATACCAACATATGATAATGGTTCTCTAGCAGCTTTAACATATGGTGGTACATCTTTTCTTACCAATGATCCTCCTGCAACAAAAGAATGAGATCCTATATGACAAAACTGATGAACAGCTACAAAACCAGATAGTATAACATAATCCCCTGCAGTAACATGACCGGCAAGGGTACTATTATTTGAAAAAATACAGTTATTACCTACAAAACAATCATGTGCAATATGAGAATATGCCATAATTAGACAGTTATCTCCAATTTTAGTTAGCCCTCTATCTTTAGTTCCTCTGTTAATAGTTACACATTCTCTTATTGTAGTATTGTTGCCAATTGTACATAGTGAATCTTCTCCTTCAAATTTTAAGTCCTGTGGAATAGCAGAAATAACAGATCCTGGATATATAAAGCAATTGTTTCCAATTCTTGCTCCCTCCATTATAGTAACATTAGAACCTACCCAAGTTCCCTCACCAATTTCTACATTATTACTAATAGTTGTAAAAGGTTCAACTACAACATTTTTTGCAATTTTTGCACCAGGATGAACATATGCTAAAGGTTGATTCATATTATTTATCTTTTTTAATAATCTTTGCCATAAACTCACCTTCACTTACTAAATCTTCTTTTACAAAACAGGAGCCTTTCATATGAATTATACCTCTTTTAATAGGAGATATCAATTCTAGTTTACATATAAGTTTATCTCCAGGGTTAACAACCTTTTTAAACTTAACTTCATCCATTTTCATAAAATAAGTTAAATAATTTTCTGGATCTGGAACTGTACCTAAAACAAGAACTCCTCCTGTTTGAGCCATAAACTCACATTGAAGAACACCTGGCATAACAGGTGAATTTGGAAAATGACCTTCAAAATATTTCTTATCTGCTGTAACATTATAAACTCCTATTGCATGCGACTCTGATAATTCATGTATTTCATCAATTAACAGAAAAGGTGGTCTATGAGGAATGATTTTCATTATCTGATCTGAATCCAATAAAGGGTTTTTTGAAAAATCTATATCTGGGGCAATATTCTTCTTTTCAGATTTAATCATATCAGAAACTTTTTTTGCAAATTTAGCATTTATTGTATGACCTGGCTTGTTAGCAATAACTTTTCCTCTAATTGGCATACCTATTAGTGCTAAATCACCAACTATATCAAGTAATTTATGCCGTGCAGCCTCATTTTTATAATGAAGATTTAAATTATCTAGAATTCCATTTGGAGTTACCGAAATAGAATTTGTATTAAATGCCTTTTTTAGTTTATCCATATTTGAGTCATCAAGTGGTTTATCAACATAGACTATTGCATTGTTAAGATCCCCTCCTTTTATCAATCCATTATCTAAGAGCATTTCCAGTTCATGGAGAAAACTAAATGTTCTGGCAATTGAAATTTCTTCTTTAAACTCTGATATATCATCTATATAAGCCTTTTGAGTACCCAACACTTTTGTTCCGTAATCTACTGTAGTATCTAATGAATAATTTTCATATGGGACTAGAGAAATCTCTCCTCCTGATTCTTCATCTTTAAAAGTAATTGGGCTATCTGGAAAGAATTCTTCCCTTAAGATGCCTTGTTCCTTAATTTCTGCTTTTTCAAGCACTTGAATAAAATCTTTTGATGAACCATCCATAATAGGAACTTCAGGACCATTAAGAGAAATAAAGCAATTATCTATACCTAAGCCCACTAAAGCAGCTAGAACATGTTCAGAAGTTTGAATCCTGACTATACCATTATCAATATTTGTTCCTCTGTCAGTATTGGATATATATTTAATATTTGCATTTATGATATTATCCTCTGATAAATCTTCCCTAATAAACACTAGTCCAGTATCAACAGGTGCTGGCTTAAATTTAATATTCACCTTTTGACCTGAGTGAAGTCCAACACCATTAAGTTCAACTTCATTAGAAATAGTCTTTTGTGGTATGGTTCTTCTTATCATTTATTCTTACTGTTTTTATCAATTTTTTTAACTATTTCAGGTAGGTTTTTAAAATGAATATATGATCTGTTAAAATTCATAGTTGGAATGGCCGGAGATCCTTTAATTATTTCGTTATCCTTAATATCAGATGATACAGCAGATTGAGCTGCAATCTTAACGTTATCACCAACCTTTACATGTCCTATAACTCCTACCTGCCCTCCAAACATACAGTTCTTTCCAATTTTACTTGAACCTGCGATTCCACATTGTGCTGCAATAACAGTGTTTTCTCCAATCTCTACATTATGCGCTATCTGGATTTGATTATCAAGTTTCACACCATTGTTTATTATTGTTGATCCTATAGTTGCTCTATCTATTGAAGAGTTTGATCCAATTTCCACATTATCCTTAATTATTACATTACCTGTTTGAGGAATTTTTTTATAAGTGCCATCCTTTAAAGGTGCGAAACCAAATCCATCAGATCCTATAACAGAACAGCTATGGATTATACAATTATCTCCAATGATTGTGTCATTAAGTATTTTAACTCCAGGATATATAACAACATTATCTCCAATCCTTACATTTGATCCAATAAATGAATGACTGCTTATTTCACAATTCTTTCCAATGATTGAATTTTTTTTGATTATAACATATTCACCTATAAAAGCATTGTCTCCCAAAGAAGAAGTCTTATCTATTACTGATGTTTTTGCTATTCCTTTTGAACTTTTTTCATTAGAATTATAAAGCTCTAATAAGTCAGTAAATGATTGATAAGGATCTTTAACCCTAATTAGTGTTGTAGATAACTTTTCAGAGGGGTTAAAATCATTAGAAACTACAACTGCTGATGCTTTAGTAGAATATATATACTCAGTATATTTTGGGTTTGCAAGAAAAGAGATTGAACCATTTTCACCTTCTTCAATTTTAGATAATTGAGAAATCTGAATTTCAGTATCTCCTTCCACTGTTCCATTTATCTCTTCGGCAATTTGCTTAGTAGTTAAATTCATAAGTGCAAAATTAAACAATTATGTTAAATCCTTATATTTAACGACTTAATATGAATGTTGATTACAAACTTGATGAAATTCATAAAGTTGCTAAAAAAGTAACTCAGGAAATAAATTCAAATATAATTTTACTATCTGGAGAAGTTGGTGCTGGAAAAACTACACTAATTAAGGAAATATTAAAAATCCTTAAAGTCAATGATAATGTTAACAGTCCTACATTTTCAATAATAAACGAATATCTTTCTGATGATAAAAAAACAATATATCATATTGATCTATATAGAATAAAAAACATTGATGAACTTCATTCGATTGGATTCTTTGAATATCTTGGATCAAATAATCTTTGTTTTATAGAATGGGGTAATATGATTGAAAATAAAATTAAAGCTAGCTATAACAAATTCTTAATAGAAAAAGGAGATAATATCAGATCAATAAAAATGGTAAAATGATTTTTAGAAAAAGACTTTATTTTTTTTCAATTGGTTTAATAATTGGAATTTTTTTAATGATTTTTATTTTTCGAGGGAAAAATGCTTCTTTCAATTATATGCCAAATGCCAGGGTAATTGAGAATATAATAAGCAAAGATTCTATTCAGTTTACACAAAGCGAAAATATATCTTTCACAACTGAGAATATTAAAGATATTATTTCAAATGGCAAGGTTGATTTTAAAAACAGTAATTCAAGAAATAAGCCTTGCGGTATTTATAGGATAATTAGTTCTTGGAAGAATGCAGAAGTGGTACTAGAAATTAAAAATTGTTCTGAATTTATAAATGTGGTCCAGATTTTCTAGCTTTCTTCTTTTTTAAATGCAAGCCAGTTTTTTTAACCTTTTTTCTTCTTGAAATTTCATTTCGAATTAATGATAATTCTCTAGAAGTCTGTCCTTTCACAGAAGTGTTCTCCTCTGCTCTTCTAATTAGATAAGGAATAACTTGATGTATTGGGCCCCAAGGAAGGTATTTAATAACGTTAAAATTCTCATTAGCTAAATTAAATGTAATATGGTCACTCATACCATATAGTTGAGCAAGCCAAATTTTATTCGATTTTTTTTCAAGTCTTTTGTATTTTATACTATCAATTATCTTATATAAGCTCTCCTCATTATGGGTTCCACAAAAAAGACTAAACACATTTAGGTTTGACAAAATATAATCAACACCTTTATCAAAATTTGCATCTGTAGCTTGTTTTGAAACGCAAATTGGAGATTCATATTTTAAAGATTTAGCTCTCTTATTTTCTTTTTCAATGTATGCTCCCCTAACTAGCTTTACTCCTATTTTAAAATTGTTTTTTTTAGCAGATTCTAGAAGTGTTTTTAAATAATCCAATCTATCATGTCTATACATCTGAACTGTATTAAAAACAATTGTATTTTCTTTATTATACTTTTTCATCATCATCTCTACTAAATTATCAATAGAGTCCTGAACCCAACTCTCTTCTGCATCTATTAATATTTTTATATTTTTTTCAAATGCTTTTTTACATATTCTATCAAACCTATTATATATAGATTGGTTAACATCAGATTTTTCATATTCTGTTATTCTGCCAATAGCTGTAGGTTTAAAAACAGTAAATGGCAAATTCTTCTTTGTAGATGCAAACTCTATCGAATTAATAACAGATTGGCAATGTATATCAAATGAAGCATCATTTTTTCCACCTTCTACAGAATAATGAAGATATGAGTAGACATTCTTTGAAAATAGCTTATTAACTGTTTTCATTGAAGTTTTATGGTCCAATCCAGCACAAAATTGCCTATAAATTTGTTCTAAAAAAATAGCAGAGAAAATGTCATACTGCTTAAAAAACAAGAACCATATAGAGGTATATAACTTTAGAAGACTTGTGCCTATTTTTGTTATAGTAGTATTTGAGATAACTTTGAATAAAAAAAGAGCCCTTTTTAACTCAAAGTCAGACTTAAGATCGAAACCAATTTTAGTATTATCAAAAAGCATCAAAAATAATTAGCTAATTTTGCTGTAAATCTAAACAAAAATTAACAATGATAATTGACAACTATTCAAATATTAATCAAATAATAGCAGAGAATTCATATTCATCAGTTTTCCTATTACTTGATACTAACACAGATGATCACTGTTTAGATTTATTTATTAAAAAATCAAATATAAAAGACTTTAAAAAAGTTGTAGTAAAGGATGGGGAAGAAAGTAAAAGTATAGATACATGTGAATATGTATGGGAATATTTAAATTCAAATAATGGAGATAGGAAAAGCCTTTTGATAAATATTGGAGGTGGTGTAGTAACAGATCTTGGAGGATTTATAGCTAGCACTTATCTAAGAGGTATTGATTTTATAAATGTTCCTACTACGGTTCTTTGTATGGTAGATGCTGCTTTTGGAGGAAAGACAGGGATAAACTTTAAGTCTATAAAGAATCAAATTGGAGTAATTAATAAGCCTAAAGGTGTTTTGATTGATATTGATTATCTGGAAACACTTAGTAAAGAAGAATATATCAACGGATTTGCTGAAATATATAAACATAGCTTAATTACTGACAATGTAGAACTTCAATTTAAAAACCTTATCAAATTTGATTTTAAAAATGATATAAAGGATATAATCTATAAATACAGTAGTATTAAAAACAAAGTAGTTGAATTAGATTTACATGAATCAAATTATCGAAAAGTACTAAATCTAGGCCATACCATAGGACATGCAGTAGAATCCTACTCAATTATTTCAAAAGATATGGATAAGTTAAAGCATGGGCAGGCAATTGCAGTTGGTTTAATAACAGAACTTTATATTTCACATAAGATACATGGATTTGACTATAAAGAGCTATTATCGCTAAAAGAAGAGCTATTAAAGCACTTTAATAGGGTTAAATTTAAAGATATAGATCAAAAGGAAATACTCAAAATAATGAGCTATGACAAGAAGAACTATGACAATACTGTGAAATATGTTTTACTACAAAGTATTGGTAATCCAGTAATTGACCAAGAAGTAGAAAATGAACTTTTTTTTAAAGCGTTTGAGTTTTATAATGATTAAGTTGATCTGTCCTCACCTTTATTAGTATTTACCCTTGATTTAGGTGTCAATTCAGTAAAAATAGATTTCATTAATCTTTTCTTATCATTAATTGATTCTTCTAATGATATCATGCTCTCAAGCCTTTGGATACCAGCAATTTTTTCAATCTCCATAATTACATCCTTAGCATGTTTAGTATGCTTAGCACGAATTTTACAAATAACATTATACTTCCCCGTCATAAGATGGGCCACAGTAACGTTTGGAATCTTCTTAAGTGATTCAAGAATATCATACGATTGACCGGATCTATCAGCTAAAACACCAATATATGCAACAAAATTATAACCTAAGAGATTATAATCAAGGTTAAGTGAGGAACCCTTTATTATTCCTGAATCCTCAAGCTTTTTAACTCTTACATGCACTGTACCAGCTGAAATTAGAAGTCTTTTTGCAATATCTGTAAAGGGGGTTCTTGTATTATCGATTAGAATATCAAGTATTTTCCTGTCAATATCATCAATTTTTTGCATAATTTTTAACCTTTAAGCGAATTTACTTAATTTTTCTTAATGCTTTATGCTATTTCCCTTAGTTATTATATTATTATCCGTTTTTTTTTATACATTTATCACTGTTTTTACAATTGTATTTTAGTGTATACAATTGTGAATTAATATGAATTATAGAGCTATTTATCAATGTTTTATACGTAATTATTAAATCGTTAGTTTATGCTAGAGCATTCTAAAATTATTGAAAGAATTAAAAGGATTATATCTGACAGTGGATTATCAAACTCATCTTTTGCTGACAAGATAGGTGTTCCAAGATCTTCTATATCACATATATTAAGTGGGAGAAATAACCCAAGTCTTGATTTAATAATTAAAATACTACAAAATTTTGATGATATTAACGCTGATTTTCTACTAAAAGGTGAGACCTTACCCCCTATGGATAATGATTCTAAGAAAGATTTAGATAATAAGAACATGACCCTATTTCCAGAGCTGGATATTAAAGAGGATACTAAAGAAAGACCTAAAATTGATGAAGAAGTGTTAAAATCTGTTATTCTTGTCTACCAAAATGATAAATTTGAAATATTAAAAAAGAAATAATCTATGATAAAAAGATTGTTTATCCTACTATTATTCACCTCTTGCTACAATTCTGAGAGAGAATGCAATCAATTTATGACTGGAGAATTCGAATTCTCTTATAAAATAAACGATACTGTCCAAAAGTCAAGATTTACAAGAACATTGAATTATGAAATAGAAGAATATAACGGTATAATTGATTCTTCATCAATTAAATGGGTTAATAACTGTGAATTTCTATTAACTAAGCTAAATCCTAGAACAAATCAGGAGAAGAGACCGGTTAGGATTAAAATACTTAGAACTTACGAAGATTCTTATGATTTTGAGTACTCGTCTATAAATGAACCAATTATTATCAAAAGAGGCACGGTAAAACGCATCAAAGACTAAAACAACTTAGTCTGTGGCTCATCATTAGGTAGCTCGTTCTCATCGTTAACTTCAATTTTGTTTATATCTTCAATAGAACTAGATGAAATTGTACTTTTCTCTTTATATGAAACCTTTGCAATAGTATGTTTACTGACAATATTACCTTTTGAATCCCTTCCTTTTACTCCATAATCTTCAAAGTCAAGGTCAAATTCTTTAATCCTTAGATTTTTTGTAGCCTTATTATCGCTAAGTCTATATATTACCTTGTCAGCCGGATCTCCTTCTTTATGATATTTAAAATAGTGTAGCTTAGACCCTTGCTTACCCTGGGTAAGATAATATTCCTTGTCTCTTATAAGCCCAGATATTTTAAAACGTTTTATAAAGCTTGTCCCATTTTTTCCATCTCTATAAATTAGATTATATATTAATTTCTTAATATCATCATTAAAGAGCAGAACCTTTTCAATATTCTTGCCTATAAAAACCTTATTGTCTACTCTAACAACTTTCATCAGACCTTCATTAGTAAATGCGATAATATCATCAAGGTCAGAACAATCAAAAAGGTAATCATCTTTCTTCATTCCAGTCCCAATGAATCCATCTTTTTTATTTACATAAAGTTTTTGATTCTTAATTGATATGTCTTTTTTATCAACATCATCAAATTCCTGAACTTTTGTTTTTCTTTTTCTTTCTGAACCATACTCCTTCTTTAAATACTCAAAATATTTAATAGTGTAATCTGTTATATGCTCTAAATTATTTTTAACCTCGTCAATATTAGCATTAATGCTCTTAAGTTTCTCATTTACTTTATTTAAATCAAATTTTGATATTTTCTTGATTGGTATTTCTGTTAGCTTTTTAATATCGTCCTGAGATACTTGTTTTCTAAGTTTTTTAGTAAATGGTTTAAGTCCTTCTTCAATTGAGGAAAGGACCAACTCCCATGATGTTTTATCTTCAATATCTCTATAGATCCTATTCTCTATAAATATTTTTTCTAATGAAATATTATGCCACTGATTGTTTAGCTCCTCTAATTCAATTTCCAGCTCTTCTTTCAACAGCTCTCTAGTATTTTCAGTTGATGTTTTTAAAATATCACTAACTCCAATAAATTCAGGTTTATTATTTGAGATAATACAAGAAAGAGGAGATATAGAAACTTCACATTGAGAAAAAGCATATAGGGCATCCATAGTTTTAGAAATAGACGATCCTGTTTTTAAATAAACTATTATTTCTACATTTGAAGATGTGTTATCTTCTATCTTTTTTAACTTTATCTTACCTTTATCTGAGGCTTTAATTATTGATTCAATAACTGAAGCAGTGGTTGTTCCATAAGGGATTTCCTTAATGATAATTGAATTTTTATCTAGTTTTTCTAGTTTAGCCCTAACCTTTACTCTTCCCCCCCTATTCCCATCATTATAATTTTTAATATCAATAAATCCACCTGTTTGAAAATCTGGATAAAGCTTAAATCTTTTACCCTTAAGATGTTTTATGCTTGAATCTATAAGTTCATTAAAATTATGAGGTAGAATTTTTGTGGATAATCCAACAGCGATGCCCTCTGCACCTTGAGCTAACAATAGAGGAAACTTTATAGGTAAGTGTATAGGCTCCTTTTTTCTACCATCGTAAGATAATTGCCATTTAGTTGTTTTAGAATTAAAGACAACTTCTAATGCAAATTTTGAAAGTCTAGCTTCAATATATCTAGATGCTGCTGCTTTATCACCTGTATATATATTACCCC
>Ga0114933_10003337_pt1 | contig 15770 bp, 10 predicted proteins | sample 4SBtaG_FD_89691 | JGI IMG/M metagenome (GOLD analysis project Ga0114933, IMG submission 89691) | Deep subsurface microbial communities from Kolumbo volcano to uncover new lineages of life (NeLLi) - 4SBTROV12_W25 metaG | ecosystem: Environmental > Aquatic > Marine > Volcanic | place: Kolumbo... | reverse complement strand
CGCCGTCGCTGTACCCTCACTTTCTTCGTTGGCTGCAGAATCGCCAGCATCTGTGTCGAAACCGGGCGATCCGTTCCAACTTCATTATGCACCTCACCTGGGAATGTTTAAGAACCTCGCCGGGGACGATCCAGTGGATCAATTGAACTTCATGGCTGACGAAGGATTTCGAGCATTTGAAGACAATTCGATGAAGGGGCGCTCCGTCGAAACCCAGGAGGCGATGGCCGGAACCATGGCGGCGCGTGGAATTTCGATGGGCGTGTTCGTGGCGCACAAGATTTACTGGCAGGAGCCCAATCTCGCCTCGGGCAAAGACGACTGGCGGGAGGAGTTTCTCACCAATATCCGGGAATCAGTTGATGTTGCCAGGAGGGTCAATGCTACCTGGATGACCGTCGTTCCGGGCCACGTGGATCTGCGAACGGACATGGGGTATCAGACCGCCAACGTTGTCGAGACCCTCAAGCGGGCATGCGATATTCTTGAGCCCCACTCGTTGGTGATGGTATTGGAACCGCTGAACCCGAGAGATCACCCGGGCCTGTTTCTGAAAAAGGTTTCCCAGGCCTACGAGATCTGCAAGGCAGTCGACAGCCCGTCCTGCAAAATTCTTGATGATCTCTATCACCAGCAGATCACTGAAGGCAATCTGATTCCCAACATCGACGCTGCATGGGATGAGATCGCCTATTTCCAGATAGGTGACAACCCGGGTCGAAAAGAGCCTACAACCGGAGAAATCAACTACCTGAATGTGTTCAAACACATTCATTCTAAAGGATTTGAAGGTATTATGGGCATGGAGCACGGCAACTCCATATCGGGAGCACCTGGAGAACGCGCACTGATCGATGCCTATCGTTCTGTCGACTCGTTCTGATTATGGACCTGACGTCCAGCATGATCGTCTTGGCGGAGAATTGGTCCGCCGCAAGTCTCGAAGGGCATGCGAGCCTCAACTATCCGGTGGCAGATCCAGCATCCGGGCATCAAGTCGTTCCGGAATTCTGTAGTTGACACCGAGCATTTCCAGGTGAGGAAGGTTGCCGGAAAGGCGTTCGTAGAAGCTGTCAATATTGCGATGAGATACGGGAGACCAGACTACTTCGGACAGTGCAATGGCCCGTGGGTAGACCATGTACTCCACGTATTCCGGTGTACTTATATATTCGGTCCAGACGTTGGCCTGAGCTCCCAAAATGTGCTGCGACTCAGCCTCTGAAAGACTGGGTGGCATCGGGTCAAACGCGTACACGGTGTCGAGTGGAATAATGCGATTGGCCCAGTTCATGGCCAGGGGTTCCGTTTCCGGGTCTCCCTGGTAGAAATCAAAATAGGTGTAGTCAGTCGGCGTCATGATTACATCGTGACCATGCTGGGCCGCTTCGATCCCACCCTCCATTCCACGCCAGGACATGACCGTAGCATTTGGTGCCAGTCCACCCTCCAGAATCTCGTCCCATCCTATGAGATTTCGTCCATTATCGTTCAGGAATGCCTCAATACGCCTTATAAAGTAGCTTTGAAGGTCGTTTTCGTCTGAAAGACCCTCTCTTCTCATGACGGACTGGGCGATGGCACTTTCCTTCCACTGATCTTTTGTGGCCTCGTCAGCACCTATGTGGATGTAGGAGCTGGGGAAGAGATCCATTACTTCGCTGAGTACGTCCTGAAGGAATGAGAACGTCTCCTCTGTGGGACAGAATAGATTGGGCATGACACCCCAGCGGGAGAGGACTTCGAGCGGCTCTTGCGTGCAGCCGTATTCCGGATAGGAAGCAATCGCAGCTGTCGCATGACCGGGCATCTCTATTTCTGGAATGACGGTGATAAATCTTTCGGCAGCATATGCGACCACCTCGCGAATCTGTTCCTGTGTATAGAAGCCACCGTGAGGAATTCCGTCTCCGATGTAGGGATCGAAGTTCTTCTCGACGATCGTCTCCTTCCTCCAGGCTCCGATCTCCGTGAGGCGCGGGTATTTATTGATTTCGATTCGCCACCCTTGGTCCTCAGTCAAATGCCAGTGAAAGGTATTGAACTTGTAACGGGCCATTGTGTCGATGTACCGCTTGACGAAATCGACATCGAAAAAATACCGGCCGACATCGAGATGAAGACCCCGGTAGGGGAATCGGGGACTGTCTTCAATGTCTACGCCAGGAAGAATCCATTCCACTTTATCCGTGGGGTGGGAGTATTCGATCTCAGGGGGGAGCATCTGGCGCATTGACTGCAGAGCATAGAATGCTCCGGCTTCGTCTCCGGCGGATATTTCCACACCTGAACCGGATACTGATAGCCGGTATGACTCCGGATCCAGAGAGGAATCCAAAGCCAGGACAATGTCGCCATCTGTCCCTGAAACAGCCATAACGTAGCCTGTTGGCTGACTGAGCTCATTTGAAAAAAACTGTGCTACCCCCTCAAGCGAAGCATCCTGCACCAGAAATCCCGAACTAGATCGGAGTTTGTACGCATCTTCCGAAGCTTCCATGGAAACCGGAACAGGAATGATGTCCACGTTCATTTCAACAGGAGCTGTGCACCCATGGACGAACGGGAGCACGAGTAACAGGCGAAATAGTACTTTCATATCAATCAGATAGTTGAGACTGCCATCCGTCCATTTCGTCAGGATGCAGCCGGACCGTCACGATGAATGGCTCTTCTCCCTCAACCCAGTGCCCATACGTTGTCGTCACGATGGAGCCGTCAGGAAGAAGTTCGACTCCGGGATAGGTGGAATCCCAGGCGTTGGTATTGTCCATAATACGCAATCTGAACTGGCCGGGTCTTCCCGCCACGATGTCGTCATACCTTCCGATCCAGGCCACCCAGTCCCCCTTGGTCGGACTGCCAGGTGCCATGTCACGAAAGGCAATGAAGAGTCGGCCATCGAGCAGGTAGCGGCCGGTATGACGATCGCCAGTCAGTTCCGCGGGAAGTATTGACGGAGCAGACCATGTGCGTCCTTCGTCATTTGAGTGCACGGAGTGGGACAAACTCGTACGACTGTTTTCTCGCAGCAACAGTCGCAGCTCAGACCCATCGGGAGACCAGATTGCCCCCGGTTCGCACAGGTCCAGTTCACCGTGTGTGGTTACAATCTGTGGCGTCTCCCATGTCAGTCCTTCGTCGCGGGAAACGCTGCTGTACACCGTGAAGTCGGCTCGATCGCCATCTTCGGTAAAAAAACGTCCGTCATCATGAAAGAACGTGACAAGCGAACCATCAGAGCGCTCGATCATGGAGGACATGGCAACGATCCCACCGAACTCACCGATAGATTCGAGATCAGTCCACGTTTCCCCATCGTCATCAGAAACAGCCATTCTGATGGGATAAAGACCTGAAAACAGCAAAATGCGAGGTGATCCATCTGCTCGATGAAAGCGAAACAGGGTCGGCACTTCTTTGGAGGTCTCCCACGATTCAGGAGTCTCCATCCGTTCACTCCACGTTACACCGGCGTCGTCGCTTCGTTTGTAGACAATGGGACCACTGCCGTGTCCTTTAGGATACGTAGTGAGGATGGTGCGTCCGTCATCCAACAGCACGGTCGTCGGGTGGCCCAGATACTGTCCGGCTTCACGGTCAACCACGTGCTGCAGACGTTTCACTTCAGACAGGTCAATCGTGGGGATTCGAAAGTCGGAATCAATCAATGCGATCGGGTCACTCGGCCCGCTTGAACAGGCACCCAGAAACAGAACCAGGCCCAGAATGTGCCAGACCGAGAGTCGCCGATCACGAAAATCAGAATTCCTCATCCTGGTCGTCAAACTCGAGACCGTCAATGTTTCCAACATCATCAGGGACTTCATATTTATGGTTGGTTGTGGATATCGAAGAGGCGTCAAATCCAAAAAGATCTTCAGGGGAGAAGATGGATCTGAAGTCGGAAGATCTGAAAAACATCTCGAACTTGGATGACAACTCATCCAGCCGGCGAAGATAGAAACTGGCATTCTCATCCGGCCGATCGGGATTCCATTCCTCGGCAAGCCGCGCCGATTCGAAAGCGGGGCCGGAGTCAGTGGTCCCGGCTACATAGTAGGATACCCGATCGCCTTTCCTTATATCAGGCCCGTCTGACATATTACGCTTTAAGGCGAGCTCATAGGGAGCACTTCTTGTCCGCTTTCCGGCCGCCACATTCTTCTGATAGGTATTCAGACTCTCTTTCAGCGACTCGGTACGAGCAAAATCTGCTACCGCCTCCCATTTGTGCTCCGTGATGTGCTCCCGAATGTTGAGATACAGCGAGTGAAGGCCTTGAATGTCCTCCCGAAGGAGCAAGTGGACCGATTTCCGGACAAATCGGCTGCCGAATGGTTCAACGGCCCGCGACACCAGAGACGAGCCTTTCATTTTGATGTTCTGGTCGTAATCCATCAGCGCATAATTCTTCTTCTTGTACGAGAGCATTTTTTCGTATCGACCATCGAACCCGATCCGGATGCCTTCGGGCATTTCCTGATTCAGTTGATCGATGAATGATCGTTCCGCAGACTCCTCCCGCGCCGTGTCCGGCGGTACGAAGAAGACGCCGTCGGTGTCTACCTCGATGATCTCTCCTCCACGTTCTTTTATCAATTTCATGATCGAGAGAAGAATCTTCTGACCGGTGAGTGCAACCCGGTCTGCTTCAGAGTAGTCGTTGAAGAGCGCCCCTGAAAATCCGAGATAGCCGTAGAAGCTGTTGATGATAATCTTGAACGAATTCTGGCGGGCGTCCAGCGCGCTCTTGAGTTCAGACGAATCTGCAGACTGCATCGCCTTCTTGGTCTCGAGTCGTAAATCGGTCAATTTCGCAAGGAGGCGAGGAAAAAGATCCAACGTGTCCCTGTCCGGCCGAATGTCGTAGCTGAGCATGATCGAGGGATACAGGCTTTCGACATCCGCATACACGATGGGACCGGTAATGCCGGAAAAGAAGATGTTGGTGTATCCTCCGTGTGTCTGCGTTCCCCATTCTGATCGAGGCAGAGAGTGCTTCTTGCGTAGATATTCCCTGACAAAAAGGGACTCGATCTTGGAAGCCGGGCCTACGCGCGCCACCTGTCCGTATTCCATGGGAAGCATCTGGGTCAGGTAGAAATTAGATTCGGACAGGTGGCGCGCAATCCTCTCCGTTTCAATGACATCGTCCCCGGCATATCGAATCAGGGTTTCGGGATCTTCGACCCACATCCGGTTGATGTCGTCACCTGCAACGTATGTCCGATCGGGGGGCGCAAACCCGAAATGCTTCGCGACTTGCTTCAAACCGTACCCGGGCAAGTCTCGCTTGATCGAGTCATAAGCCATCGACAGAAAAAAGGTATCAACGACGTGTCGTCCTGCGATGTCGAGAGCCGTATAGTCCATGCTCCGTTCTGCGAATCGGGTAGAAGTCGCAAACGTCCGGGGTTCACTGCGATCTCGGCCGATGGAAAACGGAACCCCGTGCATGGCGCAGCGGCGCATCAGATACGGGAAATCGAAACGGAAAATGTTATGCCCCTCGATGATGTCCGGATCAAGTCGCAAGATGGCCTGGACCGTTTCTTCGAGAAGGGAGGCTTCATCCTGATCCGGGCCACCCAACACTTTTCGGAATCCACGATTGTCCGATACGGCTACCAGAATAACGCGATCTGCCGGGCGGTCGGCATTCGGAAAGTCCCGCTCCGAAATGCACTCGATGTCCAATTGTAAACGATGAAGATCGTCGAAGTGCATGCCTTTGAAACACGTCTTCCCGGTCTGCATCAGGTACTGCTGGGAAGGGGACGGGATGGTGAACGTAGCGTTGCTATTGCCCACGGCTTTAGCCTTCCGATCTACGTGTCGAACTCCGTTCCAGTATTCATTCCAGTTTGTAAAAACGACCAGATGACTGAAATAGAGACGTCCTTTCAGTTTCTGATATTGAAATCTGGTTCTATCGAATCCAGACATGAAGGTGATGTCTGAAAGGAAGAAGAACGGAAAGAACGCCTCTTCCGATACCCTCACTCGGAGCCCATCTTCTGAGCGCCGATAAACGCGGACATGTCCCTTGTGGGAGACTCTGTCGGTTACCGGCTGGACCGCAACGATCCTTTCGGTGTCGTCGTGGCCGTAGAGATGGAATTCGGAAGAAGGCAAGGCAGGCAGTGATCTATTCCCACTGGTTACGCTTCAGGCGAAAGATGTGTTCAGCCAGTATCCCTGATGGGGAAAACATTCCGCTTGATTCATGGTCGAGAAAGATCGGTCAATTCAAATCGTGTTCCTCCTTCAGAGATGTTGACTTCGAGAGAGACACCGATTCCCGGACAGAAATACTTGTGTTCGAGGACATCCGGCTCCAGAGGCGTTGTGTCTTCTGTTTGTACGCAACCAGTGAGCGCGCCCCATGACACGTCGATCGTCTCATTGATTGCGATCACCTCCCCCACGTCTTCGGCATGCCCGCGGTAATATTCCTGACGATAAATCTGACCAACCTTCGGATTCGCGTACATGATGATTCCGGCCATCGCGCCATCCAGACCGTGCTCCCACGAACCGCCGCGGTCGGTCAGTACACCGTCCCGGTAGTTTTTGACATCTTCACCGAAGTACCAGACGTTTCCGTCCTTGTCCTGGGCGTACCAGTCGTCGGTGTCTTCAATCAGCTCACCGTTGAGCCAGACCCGGTCCCGGACGACGGTTGTTACCACGCCCTGAATCAGCTTCTTTCGGTCGGTTACCTCGACCAGAATGCGTTCCTGGCCTTCAGGTACATTACCCACGATCGTCAGCGTCAATCCTTCCTCGAGGGGAAAGAACCGATTGTACTGACTGATACTGGCAGGGAAATTACTTGTAACAACCGGATCTGGAAGGGCAAGGCTGGTGACTTCCGGGCCGGAAGCAGACGAGTCGCAGCCACCCAGAAAAAAGGCACAAGTCAGGACCACCGCCAGCAGAATGAGAGTTGTTTTGATCGTTTTCATGATGATTCGCTCACAGGAGCATTTTTACATTTAGGAGAAACGGATATCCCGGGCGGGGGGAAGGACGGACATTACCCGGCATCAATGGGGAAGACGAAGTCCACCGGTGCGGATCTATTGATCGCACCAAATACTCCGACTGCTCCTTCGATCTGGGTCTTCAGAAAAACTGGTTCGATGAACGGGTTGATATTGGCTTCCCGTTGTCGGTCAAGAACGTCGTAGTAGTCTGCAACATCCACATTCAGACTCTGGATGTATATGACTCCGGTGTCATCCTTGAAATGCGTGTATGCGGGCTCAACGACGAACCTGACGGGTGCACCGTCGAGATCCGTGTCGTAGTAGATGAAACGTCCGAACTCCTGAATGACGTACGTCTCGCCGTCTGCCAGACACGGGCTGCTCCATTCATAGTCATCGACTGTTTCATGGATGTTGTCCAACGGCCGGTCCATCTGGAAGCGATAGAAGTTGTTCTGGCCGACGATGTCTTCAAAGTCGACGATGACGCCTTCGTGTCCTCCGTAGATATCGGTGAAAGTCTCGACATAATCGGTACCGGTAATAGTGACCGGATCGACATCGGTGATTGTCGAAGCAGTCCAGTGTTTTCCCCTCCAGGATACGTTGAGGGTGTATTCCTGATCTTCGCGAATGGGGATCGAGCCCTTGTAGAATGGCTCCCAGCGACACCAGAATTTGTTGTAGAGCGAGTCGGCAACTAATTGATCTACGCCGTCCGGCCCTGTGATTGAGACCGTCGCAGAACGGGCAAAAAGCTGGGAGGGAGAAGAGGCCGGATCGAAGAACGGCACCGTGGAGTTGAGGTGGATCGAGGGTTCCGTGCCCGGGAGGAGCAATCCTTCGATGGCAATCTTCGAGTCATACGGACCCGGATCAACGGTGATCGTTTTGACGCATCCCGAAATGAGGAGACTCAGCAATAGTATGGACAGTCGAGATTTCATGACAGGCTGTTTTTTAGGATTCTCAAGACAGTGATCAGGTCTTCATTGGACGGGCTCAGAACCAGACGTTGTAGGTCACACTGGGGACGATGGGAATAAGGGATACCTCCTTTCCGATCGGCTCTGCTGTGTTCAGGTCCAGATCCAGAAAGACGTAGTAGGGATTGGTCCGGCTGTAGATGTTGTAGGTTGAAAACACCAGTTCCGACTTGCGCACACGCTTGGGCCTCAGGGAATACGTTGCCGAGACATCCATGCGGTGATAGGGCCTCATTCTGTAATTGTTGAGGCTCTCGTAGTCGTAAAAAAGTCCCGCGTACAGGTCTCCTCCCTGGGCGGAATAGACACGGCCCAGCGGAAGCGTATATGCGGCACCCGTATTGAAAACGAAGTTGCCCGACAGCTTCCAGCGACCACTCAGGTCGTACTGCGATGTGACGGAAAGATTGTGTCGTCTGTCAAAGCGGAATGGGAATTTCCGCCCGGCGTTCAACTCAGGGAATTTCTGCTCTGTTTTGGACAGCGTGTACGAGATCCATCCGGTGAGTCGGCCCTGGTTCTTCTTCAGGAAAAGCTCTGCACCCCTGCTCCATCCCTTTCCGTAGGTGAGCTCGTTGTCAATGTCGAGATAGCTGTACAACTGGGTACCTTCACGAAAAAGCACCTGGTTTTTCATGGTTTTGGTATACAGCTCCAGGCTTGTTTCGTAAGCATTGTTCTTGAAATTCCGAAAGAGCCCCACCGCCATCTGTTCGGAGTGTTGGGGGATCGTTCGTTTACTGGAGGGGATCCAGATATCGGTCGGAAGGGATGCCGTCGTACTCGGTACCAGATGTGCAAACTGGTTCATGACGGTGTAGGAGGCCTTCAATGACGTGTTGTCATTCAACCCGAACCGAATCGAAGCACGTGGTTCGATTTCGGAAAAGGATGCGTCTTCAGTACGATAGGTTGGAAGTCGAAGCCCAAGATTGAGACCGATTCGATCAGAGATTTCCCACTGATCGTTGACGTAAAGTGCCCATTCTTCGGCCGTTCTCGGCACGATGATGTTGGTATCCAACTCGGGCACGACGAGATTCTTGATGACCTCGCCCTCGGTTCCGGTTGAACTGTACTTGTGATCCATGTACACTCCGCCGACTCGCACCTGATGGCCTCCACCTGGGAAGTATTGCAGCTCAGCTTTGGCCGTGAGGTCCTCAATTGCGGAGTAGTTCTCGGAGTAAAACTGTCCCTGAACAGTAGATACCCGGAGGAAATAGGTATTCCTGATCAGGGAAGCGTTCGAAAACAATTTGCTTCCGAATATGTGATTCCATCTGGCTGTCGTTGTACTGTTGCCAAAACCCACGCCGTAGCCAAGGCCGGAGACATCTACGTACTCGGCGACATCCCTGCCGCGGAAGTAGCTCAGAAAAACGCGGTCGTTGGGCGACAGCTCATAGTTCACCTTGGCATTGGTATCGTAGAAGTAGTAGAGATTTTTCTGGCCTGCCTTCTGAAACGGACGCATCACCAGGTCGAGATAGCTGCGCCGCGCAGACACGATGAAGGAACCCTTTTCCTTTTTAATGGGCCCTTCAAACGTGCCGTGCGACGCTACGAGGCCGATCCCGCCCTGGCCTTCGTATCTGTTTTTGTTGCCCTCGCGCATGGCGATTTCAACGACAGATGAGAGTCGGCCCCCGTATTGCGCTGGAAACCCACCTTTCACCAGATTCAAGCTGTTGAGCGCTCTCGTGTTGAAGGTGCTGAAGAGGCCGAACAGGTGATTTGGATTGTACACCGTCGCCTCATCCAGCTGCACGAGATTCTGATCAATATTTCCACCGCGTACATGAAATCCGGTTGTTCCTTCATTTCCCGCCTGTACGCCAGGCAGAAATTGAATGACTTTGAGAACGTCCTGCTCACCCAGGATGGCCGGAAACTGCTCAACCACACGAATAGGCACATCAATGACACCCATTCGCGTCGCAGAAATGTTGAAGTCATCCAGTCGGTCTGCTGAAACGGTGACTTCGTCCAGAGTCGCAGTGCGAATGTGAAGTGCAACATTCAGCTTGATGTCTTCCTCAGTTTGGATCTTTTTGATCGAAGGCTCAAAGCCAAGGAACGAAAACACGATGGCAACGCTGTCCTGTCGAGGAATGGTGAGCGAATAGAATCCATATTTGTTGCTGACAGCTCCGCGATTGACGTCGAGCGCAAATACATGTGCTCCGATCAGAAATTCCCCGTTTGACTCATCCGTGATCGTTCCGCTGATCGTGACCCGCTGAGCGTGAGCTGGCGTGGCCAAGGACATCGTGGCAAACAACAAGGCCACAAAGAAGAATTGGAAAGTGGGACTGACTGATCGATTGTTCATGCGGGACCTGAAGGTTGATCCTTGGTGAGGACTGATCGGGATTGGGCACCCGGTTCAGTAGCTCAGACAATCGACTTGGCAGCTATGCGTAACAGGTCAAAAAGAAAACTGCAGTGAGACCAGTAACAAACGAGGTAGCGCTTTGCGTTCGATGCGGGTGTTGCCGAGGGAAGCGAGAGCGCGAGGGTCTTGAAGCATCCAATCGACAACGTTCTCCCGGTCCATGACATTGAGTACCGAAAGTCTCAAGCTCAGATCATAGGTGGGAGTTGACACCTTCGCTGTCAAGCCGGCATCGATCTGCACAAATGCCGGCAACGTATGGGACTCGGGGTCATCAAGATTCAGCGCGCCGATTTCGTCCGTACTGGATATCAGAGGTAGATAGTTGTAATACGAAAGACGATATCCCCACGATCTGCCCAGAATTGTGGTCGACAAGACATCAGCGTGCAGGTGCTCAGTCAGGGATAATCTTGACGAGAAGTGAATACGATGGGGGCTTTCCCAGGGTGAGGAGGTCCACTCTCCCAGAAATCGATGCGGTTGTTTGATCTTGCTGCTTTCATAGGAATAAGATCCCTCGAGGCCGATCCGGCTCCAGTCCCAGGATGCCGCCAATGATCCTCCGAAAATTCTGTTGGATGCGTCCGCCACGGGGCCCTGGGTAATCCTTGAATAGTTCAGCACAGGGTTGCGGGGCGAATACTTGAGAAAGGATTCTATCGTTACAGAACTGTGGGTCCCTGGCGTGAGAATGAATTCTGCGGTCAGGTGATAGGCATAAGGAGGATGGTCATTCTTGCCGGTCGGAATCCAGAGTCGGAAACTTGGCAGGAGCGCTGATTCAGTGTACGGCGCAAGGTCATACTGCGAGGTGTACTGACGGTAAATTCCTGCCGATAGTCGGTATGCCCACGGTATGAACCTCTCACCTTCAACGTCTTGACGCCATGAAACCCTGGGTTCGAAATAGACTCTGTTGTGTGAGGGTATGAATGAAAATCTCGATCCCGTCTTCAGCGAAGCCAGCTCCGAAATCGAATACGTGTTCTCCAGATAACCATCCACAAGCCATCTCGATGGATCAAGGCCTCCTGCGGTGAGGTCGGGTTCGTCCAGAAGTGGACGCGACGAAACGACAAAATCGCTGTCGGACACACGCGTCGATACTCCGGCAGAAATAAATGACCGACTGCCAAGCGTGAAGTCAGAAGACAACCTGCCGCCCAGTTGATCGATCTCATTGAATTCCTGACCCGATCCCAGTTTTGCCGAGCGAACCAGAGGGTTTTGCGTGAATGGATGTTCGAGGCGGTAGTCGCTCTGCCAGACTCCCATCTGGATGAAAGCACGGGATCCGTGCACCCATTCATATTTGATCTGCGTCATCCGATTGGTCCACTGGTACTCATCCGTCGAACGGGAGTCAGAACCACCTACGACTTCAAACAGGTCGCTTCCAAAAACGTTGAATCCGTAGTAGGTAGATGCCGACAATGTTCGCGTATTCCCCAGATTCCAAATGATCTTGGAATGCACGTCTGTGAAGTCGATTTCGACCGGACGGTCCAGATTGTCGATGCTGCTGTCGCGCAGGCCCAGTTGATCGGCCAGAAATGTGTCGGGGCTGCTCCATTGCTCAAAGCGCTGAACCAGACGCGAAGGTCTGAGGCTTGCACCAAAGCTCTTACGTCCTGCCAGCATCACGTCCACCGATCGCCCGTCTCGCATGTCAAATCGATGGGAGAATCGCGCATTGGTTGCGATAGGATCGACCTGCAGCGTCGCCAAAGGCGTGTTTTCACCCGGCGAATGTTGTCCAATTTGAATAAAACCGGCGAGCTGGCTGCCCGTACGGGCTCCAAATCCTGCTTTCTGAACCGTGATGTTCTGGATGGCGAGAGGAGAAAAGGGGCCGACGAATGATCCGTTCTTGATGGGCATATAAATCAGCGCATTATCGAGCACATATTCGTGACTTCCTGCGCTGCTGCCCTGGATATGAATGTCGCCGAGAGCTGCGGAAGAACTCAAACCAGGCAACGATTCCAGGTTGTTGGCAATCGAATAGGCCCCTGCCGGGTGTCTTTCGAGCTGCTGTGTCTCAATGGCTTCAGCTCCCAGCACAGAGGAAGGCTGTCTCATAGTCAGGCCATTGATCACAATCGTACCGGTCTGAACGATTTCCTGCTCTACAGGAATCACTATCGTCGCCACTTCGAACGGCTGGATTTCAATCAGCGCTCTGGTGTCATCATACGCCACGTGTGTCACCACGATCTCGTACTCACCCGGCAGCAACTGCGGAATGTGAAACCAACCGGCGTGATAGTTGCCGTGCCGATGCCCGTACTTCTCACCAGAACGGATGCTGCGGAGACCGGCAGGTCCGTGTACGCGTCGGTGATTCTTCCGGAGATGGAACCGAAAGCTGGCTCGTTCTTGCTGGCCAGGGTGACGACGTAGGTTCCGTTGGACATACGGATGTAGTCGAGGCCGGAGTCTGCCAGAATACATCCGAGTGCTTCTTCGACAAGCGCGCTATCAATTCTGCAGCTCGAGAATCTGGATCTCACCAGGTCCGATTCAAAAAACAGACTGATATCCGTGCTCTGAATCAGCAGATTGAGTGCCTGGTTCATGGGCACTCCGACGAGGGCAAAGGAATACACATGCGTCGAATCCGTTCTGGCCGCATCCTGGGCCAGAACGGAGGACGGGGATCCTGATGCGATTGCCATCGCAGACAGGATCCCCACGATCCAGCGCCGGGTGCTTGATATAGTCATGTCCTACCGACTCAAATTCGCATCATTCAATATCACCAACCTCTTCGTTTTCCGTATCGGCATCGTCCGGAATTAGTTCGACGGTCGAATGGTATATCTCAAACCCGGATTGCGATTCCCTGTACTGCAATCCAAGTGGCGCACTCAATCCTTGAAGAACGACTTCCATAGTCAAAGGCGCGCGAAACGAAACAGTGATGTCTGTGTCTGCCCGTGAAGGAGCTGAAAGAAGTATTTCGACCCCCAATCGACGAGAAGCCTCAGCGACGGCACTCTCGAGCGGGACGTTCCTGAAGATCAGGTCTCCGTTCATCCATTCGAAAGGAGCATCCTCGTTGAACGACTCTACCGTGGATGGACGAAGGGCACCCTCGATCAGGGAGCTGCGCTGTCCAGCAGTAAGAATCACGCCCTGGCTGTGTTCAACCGAACGAAATCCCACACGCCCTTCGTCAACTGTGACCTGTGTCCGCCGAGAGCCGGTGTCGGATCTCGAGCGGACATTGAACTTCGTACCCAGAACGGTCATAACGGCGTCCGTGGTTTCAACCGAAAACTGCTCTTCACCCGGTGTCACATCGAAAAATCCTTCACCCTCAAGCTGAATGGATCTATTCCAGAAGACACCTGACCAGTAAGAAATCTGGGAATCGCTGTTCAGGGTGACCAGAGAGCCGTCTGGCAATGTGAAAGATTCCTGTGCCCCTCGCTCGGCAACAAAGGTCCGTGGTCGGGACAGGAACAGGACTCCCAATGCGAGGACAACGACAATGGACGCGGCAACGGAGGCAAACTCCGGCCTAAATGCTTGCATCCAGGGCTTGCGACGCGTTCTGGGGGCTGGTTGGTGAGTTGAATCGTTTTCGGGGAGTGTAGAATGTTCGGACGGGAGGGAAACGAGTTTGAGATTGGAGTTCGTATCCGTGGAATCCATCGAAGCTTCGATCCTGTCAAACAGTGCGTCCTTGTCCGAATTCGTGAGCACATTCGCATCTTCGAAGTGATTCATCTGGTCGAGGATATTCTGGGTGACCTCTTTTTCCTGCTCGGACATATCAGCCAGAATCGGTCGCAGTTTATTGTCCATTTGCCCATCGTTGGGATAGTTTTTATCGCTCACGATTCTGCCTCCAATCGGGTTACCCGCTCCCTCAAATCACGAAGAGCGTGTTGTATGTGGGTGTCAACGGTTCTCTCAGACAGATTCATGACCAAACCTTTTTGCGCGTGGGAAAGATCATGAAAACGGCTCAACATGAACGCCTCAGACCTGCGAGGTGGTAGCTCCTGAATCCACGTGTTCAGTACCCGGGCAAACTCTGTCCCTGCAGCGTCTGGTTGCAGCGAATGGTGTTCAAACGAAGGCTGCCAAGACTCGAAATCGGTTGAGATCGAGCGATTTGATCGTTTCAAAACATTTATGGCGTGGTTTCTTGCCATGGTGTAAATCAGCGCCTGCGCCGAGCCCTTGATGATGATCTTGTGGCGGTTCTCCCAGAGCCGGACAAACACGTCATGAATGATGTCCATTGTCATGTCCTTGGAACCCGTCATCGGGTAGAGGTACCGAGAGAGCGGGTCAATGAGGACATCGTAAAGTTCGCCGAAGGCATCCCGGTCGCCTTGAAGAGCTCTGGTGGCCACCTCATTCATAGTCGATACTATCGGATCGGAGACTGACTGCGATTCTTTCACCGGCGTTTTTCCTGGGCTCTCCACGGATCGATTCCGGGGAGGGTCCCCAAGTTGTTCGCTGTATTGACAGGTGAAAGACTGTCTATGCGTAATGAGCGCACAAAAAAGAGGAAAAGCAACTCAGAGATCGCCCGAGGGTGATCTACAGGCGATTTGTAGCGCCTATCTGAGCCGGACGACAGACCTTGTTTGTGTGAACGATCCACTCTTGACCGAGATGAGGTAGGTGCCGGAAGCCGAAGAGGTTGGAGTCCAGGTCCATTCGTGGGTACCGGCAGAAAGAACACCCAGGTCGGCTGTCTCTACCCGTCGCCCACTGACGTCGAACACCGCTATGGAAACGGGACCGGAGATAGAGAGCTCGAAGGGAACGTTGGTCTGATGAACAAAGGGGTTGGGGTATGCCGCAGAAATGGAGAGCGAGTTCGGTATTTCGGCGCCTTCTTCGTTCGACGTGACGAGCGCGTCGATCGGATACGTATAGGACCCACGGCCAAAGGTGCCTGCTATCAGCAATCGGTCCAGATTGTTGACTTCCAGATCAGTAATTGTGACCAGAGGCATACCGTCCTGCATTGGTGCCCACGTGGCACCCTCATCGAGGCTGACAAATGCTCCGATATCCGTCCCAACGAAGAGGTGCTCCGGGTGGTCGGGATCGATAGCGAACGCATTTATCGGAATGTCGGGCAGTGCACCGGATCCAGAACCAGAAATGTCTTCCCAGCTCTGACCCATGTCCCGGGACCGGAAAATATGAGCTTCAGGATCTCTCCAGAACAAGCCGGAGAAGGTCACATAGACCGTAGAAGGGTCGTCCGGATGAATTCCGATGCGGGTCACCGCACGAAATGGAAGAGCGCCGGTGATATTATTCCAGGTTGTCCCGAAATCGGGGGAGACCCAAACACTGCCGTCGTCGGTTCCAGCGTAGATCACATCAGGGTTGGACGGAGCAGGAACGATT
>Ga0114933_10003335_pt1 | contig 15774 bp, 15 predicted proteins | sample 4SBtaG_FD_89691 | JGI IMG/M metagenome (GOLD analysis project Ga0114933, IMG submission 89691) | Deep subsurface microbial communities from Kolumbo volcano to uncover new lineages of life (NeLLi) - 4SBTROV12_W25 metaG | ecosystem: Environmental > Aquatic > Marine > Volcanic | place: Kolumbo... | reverse complement strand
TTTCGCCTCTATTTTCAAAAATAACACCCCAGTCAGTACCTGTATATTTTCCAAGTATTTCTGAATTAAAAAAATTTCCTATTCTAACAAAAGCTCCTCCAATTGCAACTGGAATAGTTAATCTATCAAAAATCCATAATAGACTTTTGAAATTATATTTTTTCTTAAATAATAATAGACCTATAGTTATTCCAATTGCTGCACCATGACTTGCAAGTCCTCTGAAGCCTGTAAACTTGTACCCATCAATTAATCCGAGTATAGATGAATTTTGTGACTCTTGAATTGGAAGTAAAATTTCAATTAAATGATTTTGATAATATCCCCATTGATAGAAAAAAACTTCACCTAGCCTTGCGCCAAGAAAAACAGAAAGTACAAGATATATTAGTAATGGATCAAGATATTTTTCATCAACATTCTCTTTTGCAAAGAAAGATTTGACCAAATTATACCCTACAAGAAATGCGAGGATGAACATTAAGCTATATATATAGAATGGAAAACCAAGTATTTCAAAAGACTCAGTAGGGGACCATTTAATTTGTGAAATTATCATTTTTAAATATAACTATAATTTATGGCACAGGGTCATAACCACCCTTAAATAGTGGATTACATTTTAAAATTCTTTTTGCAGTTAAAAATATGCCTTTAAAAACTCCATGTTTTTTAAGTGCGATAATACCATACTCAGAGCAAGTTGGTGTATGACGACAATTACTTCCCAATAATGGAGATATAAAAATTCTATATAACCTAATAAGTGTTATAAAAGGAAGTGCTAGTATTCTACTAATCTTTGTCATTAACTTTTACTCCTAACTTATTTAATTGATCTCTAATTGAATCAGACAAAGGAAAGTCTTTTTTTGCCCTTGCTTCATCTCTAACATTTAATAATATTTTAAGAATAGAGTCATTGTCTGAAGTTGATTTGGAATAGTCGATACCAAGTATTTTATTAAGCAGAATATCGAATAAACCTAAAAAGTAATCTATATCTCTCTGGCCAGCGTCTCCACCTTTTTCAATTTGAGTAATTAGTTTTGAGGAATTAAAAATTTCAGCAATTAACATAGGTGAATTAAAGTCATCATCTAGACAATCAAAACAATTTTTTTCCCAATCCTTAATTTGGGAAAGAAGGTTATCATTATTAATACTTGATACTTTAATATTCTTGAGTCTATCTATCATTTCCACTAGTCTTTCAAAGCCTTTTTCAGATGCATTAATTGCAACTTCACTAATGTCTAATTCGCTTCTGTAATGAGCTTGAAGAAAGAAAAACCTGATGACATTGGGATCATAAGGTTTTGAAAAGAAATCATTTTTACCAGAAAAAAGTTCATCTGGTAAAATATTATTATCAAGAGATTTAGACATTTTCTTGCTATTTAAAGTCAACATATTAGCATGTATCCAAAACTTTGCAGGTTGCTTACCTGTATAACCAACAGCCTGTGCAATTTCACAATCATGATGAGGAAATTTCAGATCTATTCCGCCTCCATGAATATCAAATTCATCACCAAGATACTTATTGCTCATTGCTGTACATTCAAGATGCCAGCCTGGGAATCCTTCACTCCATGGTGATCTCCATTTCATTAGATGTTTTTTTTCAGCTTTTTTCCATAGCGCAAAATCATATTCATTTTTTTTATCATCTTGGCTGCTTAAGTCTCTAGAATTAGATTTGATTTTTTCAAGGTCTCTTCCAGAGAGTTTTCCATAGGAATCAGTCTCATTATATTTTGAAATATCAAAATATACAGATCCGTTTGAAGTATAAGCAAGATTTTTTTCAATTAAGTCTTCTATTATTGAAATTTGTTCTGTTATATGGCCAGATGCAACAGGTTCGATACTTGGATCTAGTACATTAAAATTCTTTAGAACCTCTCTAAAGCTATTAGTATATTTCTGAGCGATTTCCATCGGTTCAAGTTTTTCAACCTTAGCCTTTTTGGAGATTTTGTCTTCTCCAGTGTCTTCAAGATGTCCAACGTCAGTAATATTCCTAACGTACCTAACGTTGTATCCAAGATATCTCAGATATCTGAATATAATATCGAAGGAAATAAATGTTCTACAATTGCCTAGGTGAACATTGCTGTAGACTGTAGGACCACAGACATACATTCCGACTGAATTTTTTCTTAAAGGTTTAAATTTCTCTTTAGAGCTTGTAAGTGAATTGTATATATATAAATTATGAGGATCCATTAAAGTTCAGACTCAAATTTAATATAGTCTAAAAATTCTCTTTTAAATTTATCTTTCTTGAACTTACCTCCAAACTCAGATGTGACAGTACTAGAGTTTATATCCTTGATACCTCTTGAATTTACACAAAGGTGCTTGGCATCTATTACACATGCAACATCGTCTGTGTTAAGAACTTTTTGAAGATCTCTAACTATCTGAATAGTTAGTCTTTCTTGAACTTGAGGTCTTTCAGCATAATATTTTACTATTCTATTGATTTTCGAAAGCCCAACAACATTACCATTTGAGATGTAAGCTACATGAGCAAGCCCAACAATTGGCAGAAGATGATGCTCGCATGTTGAGTATAAAGTAATATTTTTTTCAACTAGCATTTCGCCATAGTTGTATTTGTTTTCAAAAGTTGACATTTCTGGTCTATTCTTAGGGTTTATTCCAGAAAAAATCTCATTTACAAACATCTTTGCAACTCTTCTAGGTGTTCCTCTCAAACTATCATCAGTTAAATCCATCCCTAGTATATCTAAAATTTCATAAACCTTTTCCTGAATGAGACTTATTTTATCTGTATCGGGCATATCAAAAGCTCCTTCTTTTAAAGGAGTCTCCTCTGAGTTTGAACCAATGTGGTCATCCCCAATGGAATCGATTTCTTTGTCTAGTAATTCTTGTAGTTTCATTTTTTAAAATTTGAGTTATACAAAGATAGAAATTATGAAGTTAAATAGAAATTATGAAGTTAAAAGGAAGTTAAAGTTTAATTGAAAATGATGCGTAAATAGAATATGTATCCTTTTCAATATCATACTTATCCGTTAGACCTCTGGTATATAATCTGTTTTTTAAAAAGCCATTTGATTTAGTAATACCAAAATCCACATCAAAGTATCCATAGTTTATTCCAACTCCTGCAGATAATCCACGAATATTATTTTCTAAGTCTAAGTCAGGTCCTTTATAAGAAAAATAACCTGCTCTTAGATTTAAATTTTTTAATCTGTATTCTCCACCAAATCGAATTGATTCAGAAATACCAGCCATCTTATTCTTAATAGAATAATTAAGAGAGTTTAAATATGAGTCTCTGCCATCATTATCATCAAATTTCGAATTATTGTATTTAGTTATTTCATAATCAAAACTTATTAAACCTCTTGAACCAAAAATATATGCAAGACTAAAAAGAGATTTTGATGGTAATTTTAATTCATACTTGTCATAGATATTTACTGTGTTTGGATCAATTCTGAATGTTGATAAGCCATCTTTCTCTATAATATCTGTTTCAATAAACTGACTGTTCTCTTCCTCAATATTTAAAATAGTAGGGGTAGAGTATGATAATCCTACTCTTAATTGTTTAATCTTAATTATACTACCTAATTGGAATGAGAATCCAGTTCCAAATGCAAGTAAATCTTCTTTAAAAAATATTCTTTGAACATTAGAATTATTAGCATAGCCAAACTCTTCAAATATTTTAGTTTCTTCAAATAATGTTTCATGAACATTAATATTAATTCCTGTGAATAAATGATTATTAAAGGAGAACCCAAGATTAATACTATGTTTAAAATGATTCCCTGTTCTGAATATATCTAGATTTTGATCTAAATTGTTATATAGTGCATTAGAAACATAATTATTGTATTCATCACCAGTTTCGTTAATTATAAAGCTTTGATAACCAAGAAAAGCTTGCTGATCTCCAAATCCATAATTATCTCCTAGATATGTATAAACACTTTGAGAGGTCTCATTATCATATATTAATAAGTCTTCTGAAGGGATACCATTAGCATAATAAAGAAAATAATTGTCAATTCCGGTATTATTGTTTGCAGATAGGTAGAAAGAACTATCAAAATCCCCTAAAATATGATTGTTATAGGCAACTGAAAATTTAGATTTTCTATTTTCATAAACAAGAACAACACCTGCACCTCCATAAGAATAAAAATCGTTCTTAGATATAGAACTATAATTGTTTAGCTTATTGGATATCTTAAGATTTTTATAATTTAGGGTTACACCAACTTCAGAGTCAATAAAAACAGAAGAACTTGCAGGATTAATTGAAATAGCACTAAGATCACCTCCTAAGGCACCGAATGCTCCACCCATTGAATTGAATCTTGCTGATCCCTCGTTATAGAAGGAGCTATATCTCAATACATCTTCAAATGTTTGAGAAAAGCCAGAATATGATATACTTAAGAATAGGTATAGAAAAAGATACTTATTAAACATTTAGTTTATCTTGCCGCCACCTCTAGATCCACCACCTGAGCTTCCTCTAGATCCACTACTAGATCCACCTGAACTAGGTGAGCTAAAGCTTCCACCCTGCACAGCGCCAGATGAACGAGATCCAGAATATCCTCCTCTGTTAGAATATGAAGAGTTATTTCTAGAAGATCTAGAATTATAATAGCTTGGACCATTTGAATATGAAGGATCATAACTTTTGGCTCTGTAAGAAGAATTTCCTCTTTGGCTAGGATTAACAGATCTAATTTGTTGGTAGGCTTCCCTCACATAGTCACTCTTGATTGCACTTAAATTTGGTATAGAACTATTTCTATTAATATTTCTTGAATTAGCGCTACCTCTTGAATAAACACCTATTAGATTATTATTTTTAATTTCTCTAAGATTAACACTTCTATCAATATCATCATAAGCCGAAACACCTCTAGTTCTATCAACATAAACTCCACCGTATGAACCAAGTCTTGAATATATTCCTGATACTTTTACGCCTTGAGAATCACTATTTCTAGAAACTCCATTTGATGAACTTCTCTCACCTCTTCTTGATGCAGAATTACTAAAACTCACTCTAGATGTATTTGAAATTTCATTTCCATCTTCATCTCTGTAAACAGTTGAATCGTACATTCCGCCATAATACCATGGTGCATATCTTCTATTTCTCATCATATACCAATAATAATTTCCTAGAGAAGTAGCATAAGGTGAAAAGTAAAAATTTAAAGGACCATAAAACGGATATCCCATTTCATAGGCGAAGCTATTATAGAAAAATGGAGGTCTAAAACCATAATTTATAAACATTCCATTGTTTGAAAAGAATGGATTAAATGCCATGTTGTGATAGAATGGATCATAATAAAATCTTCCAAAGCTTGGAAAAAAATTATTTACAATTTGAGTTGTTTCTGGATTAGCTCCCCATGGAAGATTCCTTGAATCATTTTCATTTGTTGATAAGGTATTTAAAGATCCATCTGCATACTCGTTGAACACCACTTCATAGTCAATCCCTCTTTCATTGGATACATAAATTCCATCATTATCTCCATAATATGATGCTAGCTGATATGCATTACATCCTATAAATAAAGAAGAGATTAGAACTAATTTTAAAATACCTACAATTTTTTTCATGTATTAAATTTATGAATAATTTATTAAATGTAAATTACTACTTTTACATTTATCTAAATAAATACAAGAATTGTGCCACTTTTTACAATGATTGTTAATAAGATTTAATCAATGGGAAAGAAAATAACTCCTAGAAGTAGTGACTATTCAAAATGGTATAATGACATCATCTCTGAGGCTGGTCTTGCTGAGTCGTCTGATGTCAGGGGGTGTATGGTTATAAAACCTTATGGATTTGCTATCTGGGAATTAATGAAATCTCAGCTTGATAATATGTTTAAAGAAACAGGACATGAAAATGCATATTTTCCATTATTTGTACCAAAAACATTATTCGAGGCAGAAGAAAAAAATGCAGAAGGTTTTGCCAAAGAGTGTGCTGTTGTTACACATTATAGGCTAAAAAATGACCCTGATAAAAAAGGTAAACTAATAGTAGATCCTGATTCAAAGCTTGAAGAAGAACTTATAGTAAGACCTACAAGTGAAGCAATTATATGGAAAACTTATAAAAGGTGGATTCAATCATATAGAGACCTACCAATATTAATTAACCAATGGGCAAATGTTGTCAGATGGGAAATGAGAACTAGACTTTTTCTTAGAACTGCCGAGTTTTTATGGCAAGAGGGGCATACTGCTCATGCAACAAAGGAAGAAGCTTTAAAAGAAACAAAATTAATTAATAATATATATTCAGAATTTGCTGAGAAGTATATGGCTATGCCTGTTATTCAAGGATCAAAATCTGAATCAGAGAGGTTTGCTGGAGCTGAAGAGACTCTTTGTATAGAGGCATTGATGCAAGATGGTAAGGCATTACAGGCTGGTACTTCTCATTTTCTTGGACAAAATTTTGCCAAGGCATTTGATGTCAAATATGCAGATAAATCAGGAAAATTAGAATATGTTTGGGCAACATCTTGGGGAGTTTCAACTAGACTTATGGGAGCTCTAATTATGTCTCATAGTGATGACAGCGGCCTTATTCTCCCTCCACTTCTTGCTCCAACTCAAATAATTATTATACCGCTTATTAAATCTGAAGAGAGCTCAAAAAAAATACTAGATAAGACTAATGATTTATTTAACTCAATAAAAGAAAAAGGGATTAGGGTGAAAATTGATGATAGAGAGAATATAAGTCTTGGATTCAAACTTAATGATTCAGAAGTGAAAGGTATTCCAATGAGAATTGTTATTGGAGAAAAAGAAGTTGATAATGATGAGTTTGATATTTTTTATAGACATAACTTAGAAAAAGTTTCTGCCAAATTCTCAGATCTAACTTCTTTGGTTGAATTATCAATTAAAAAAGTCCAAGAAGAAATGATTTTAAAATCTAAAAAAAGATTAAAAGAACATACTCATGAGGTAAGTTCATATGATGAATTTAAAGAGTTGATTTCTTCTCAAAGTGGTTTTGTAATTGCAGGGTGGGATGGTACTAATGAAACTGAAGAAGCCATTAAAGCAGAAACAAAAGCTACAATTAGATGTATCCCTGAAGACCTTGATAATAAAGGCGTTACATGTATTTATTCTGGTAAGCCAGCACAATACAAAGTAATATTCTCAAAATCTTATTGAAATATTAAAATTTAAATTAAATTTGCACCCTGATTGGCCCGTTCGTCTATCGGTTAGGACCTCAGGTTTTCATCCTGGAAAGAGGGGTTCGATTCCCCTACGGGCTACAAAATAAATATTATGGCAAATCATAAATCTGCTTTAAAAAGAATCCGTTCTAATGAAATTAAAAAGTCTTTGAATAAACTTCAACATAAGACTACAAGAAATGCTATCAAAAAATTAAAAGATGCTAAGTCTAAAAAAGAAGCAAGTAAGCTTTATCCTGGTGTTGTTTCTCTAATTGATAAGTTAGCTAAGAAGAATGTGATTCACAAAAACAAAGCATCAAATCTTAAATCTAAATTAAGTAAGCTTAAGTAATTAAGAATTCATTGAAATAAGAAACTCTTCATTGCTTTTGGTTTTTCTAAACCTGTCGTTTATAAATTCCATTGCCTCTACTGGGTTCATATCAGCCAAGTACTTTCTCATAATCCACATTCTCTGAATAGTATTTTCATCAAGAAGTAAATCATCTCTTCTGGTACTCGAAGAAACTAAATCTATTGCAGGGAATATACGTCTGTTAGAGATTCTTCTATCTAATTGAAGCTCCATGTTACCAGTTCCTTTGAATTCTTCAAAGATCACCTCATCCATTTTAGATCCAGTTTCAGTAAGGGCAGTTGAAATAATTGAGAGTGAACCTCCGTTTTCAATATTTCTTGCAGCTCCAAAGAACCTTTTTGGCTTATGTAATGCATTCGCGTCAACACCACCACTTAAAATTTTACCTGATGCAGGTTGAACTGTATTATAAGCTCTAGCAAGTCTTGTTATTGAATCAAGAAGTATTACAACATCGTGGCCACATTCAACTAGTCTTTTAGCTTTTTCAAGTACTATATTAGCAACTCTTACATGTCTGTCAGCAGGCTCATCAAATGTTGAGGCTACAACCTCACCTTTAACATTTCTCTGCATATCAGTAACTTCTTCTGGCCTCTCATCTATTAATAAAATAATTTGAAATACTTCTGGATGATTCGCTGCAATTGCATTTGCAACATCTTTTAAAAGCATTGTTTTTCCGGTTTTCGGTTGTGATACTATCATTCCTCTTTGTCCTTTTCCTATTGGTGAAAAAAGGTCAATAATTCTGGTAGAGATTGTGCTTTCTTTTGATGAAATATTAAACTTTTCTTCAGGGAATAATGGTGTTAAATGCTCAAATGATACTCTATCCCGAACAACTTCAGGCTCAAGTCCGTTGATTTTATTAACCTTAATTAAAGGGAAATATTTTTCACCATCTTTAGGAGGTCTTACAGTTCCATGAACTGTATCACCTGTCTTAAGTCCAAATAATTTTATTTGAGATTGAGACACATATATATCATCGGGTGATGAAAGGTAGTTGTAGTCTGAAGATCTTAAAAACCCATATCCATCTTGCATAATTTCTAAAACACCCTCAGATTCTATAATACCATCAAACTCAAAATCTGGTTCTTTATACTTCCTCCTATTGTCTTTGTTAAAGTTGTCTTCTTTTTTATTTGAGAAGTTTTTATTATGATGGTTTTTATTTGATCCATTTCTTGGTCTTCTATCAACTCTTTGATTCTTCTTATCCTCTATATGAGGTTTTGTGTCTTCTGAAATTTTTTCTTCATCAGGCTTTTTTGTAATAGCATCAATTAATTCTTGTTTTTTCATGCCTTTAATATCTTTTAATCCGATTTGTTCGGCAATTTCAATAAGCTCAGCTATTTTTTTAGCTTTAAGCATTTTAATATCGTACATATATGGTGGGTGTTTTAATTTGAAATGTTAATAGAAATGTACTTCTTGGGAGAAATAGTAGTCCAAATTTACAAATTTATTTTTAATTTCAGCAAATATCTTAATTAACTGATTATGTCTAGGTATTTCATTGAGTTTTCATACGACGGTTCAAACTATCATGGAATTCAAAAGCAACCTAATTCATTGACTATTCAGGAAATTTTAGAGATAAATATTTCTAAATATACTGGAGCTACAATACAACTTACATTAGCAGGAAGAACTGATGCAGGTGTTCATGCAAAACAAATGTTTGCACATTTAGATATTGATACTGATTTTGATCAAAATAACTTTTGCAGATCATTAAATATGATGGTTCCAAAAGATATCTGTATCGAATGTTTATCTATAGTAAACAAAGATTCCCATGCAAGGTTTGATGCAATAAATAGAACCTATGATTACTATATTGGCTCTAAAAAAGATCCATTTAATTATAAGTTTCTATATTATTTAAAAGATAGGCTAGATATAGATAAAATGAACCATAGTTGTTTAAGACTTATTAATCATAAAAATTTTAAATGTTTCTCAAAGTCTAATACAGATGTAAAAACCTATGTTTGTAATATAGATTATGCTGAATGGGTTGCCTTGGAAAATGGCTATAGATTTTCAATAAGAGCAAATAGGTTTTTAAGAAATATGGTCAGGTCTATAGTAGGAACAATGATTGAGATTGGTACATGTAAAATAACAGACGAGGACTTCCAAAAGATTTTAGATTCAGAGGATAGGAGAAATGCAGGATATTCAGTTCCTGCCTCTGGTCTTTTTTTAAGTAATGTTACATATAAAAATATTTTTGAAACAAGTTGGAAAAAGTAAAAGGTAAAATATTTGATATTAAATTATTCTCAAAACTTTTAGTTTTTGTTAAGCCATATAATAATACTTTTTATGGTGTAATGTTTACAGCAATTTTAATTTCCCTTTTATCAACCTTAACTCCATATTTGTTGAAAGTAGTTGTAGATGATTATATTCTTGTCAAAAATTACGAAGGCATGCAGTCAATAATATTGCTTATGATGTTAGTGCTTCTTTTTGAGGTGATATTTATGTACTTGTTTACATACTATGCAAACTGGTTAGGCCAGAAGGTTATTAAAGACTTAAGGGTAAATGTCTTCCAGAAAATTGTAAGATTTAAAATGTCTTTCTTTGATAAAAATGCTGTTGGAAGATTAGTAACCAGGACTGTAAATGATATAGAAACGATTGCCAGTATCTTTTCTCAAGGACTATTCACAATTATAGCTGATATATTGAAAATGATTACGGTTTTAATAGTTATGACAATTATTAGTCCAGAACTTACACTTGTTGTAATTACAATATTTCCTCTTTTAATTTTTGCTACCAGAGTCTTTCAAAAGACAATGAAAATAGCATTTGAAAAAGTTAGAAGAGAGGTTGCAAATCTAAACTCATTTGTTCAAGAAAGAATTAGTGGAGTTAAAATTGTACAGATTTTTAATCGTGAAAACGTTGAAATTGATAACTTTAATCAAATAAATATTAAGCATCGAGATGCTTGGCTAAGAACTGTATGGATTAATTCAATTTTCTTTCCAATTGCCGAAATTTCTACTTCAATTTGTATTGGTCTTCTTGTTTGGTATGGAGGTATTAATAACTTAAATGGAGAAAATATTTCTTTAGGTACTTTATTTCTTTTTATCTCTTTATCTGGACTATTATTTAGACCACTTAGGCAGATAGCTGATAGATTTAATACTCTTCAAATGGGGATGGTTTCAACAGAAAGGATTTTTAATATTCTTGAAGATGATCAGCAAATAAAGGATAAAGGTGAATTAAAAGATTCTTCATTTAAAGGTTTAATTGAATTTAAGAAAGTTAATTTTTCTTATGTCAATAATCAGCAAGTTTTAAATAATATTTCATTTAAAATTAACCCTGGAGAGTCATTTGCAATTGTAGGTCCAACAGGAAGTGGAAAGACAACTATAACTAATCTTATAAATAAGTTCTATGAATTAGATAATGGTAATATCTTAATTGATGGGAAAGACATTGATCTTTACAGTCTTGAAACTGTAAGAAGTAAAATTGGTATTATCCTTCAAGATGTTTTTCTATTTGCCGACACTATTTTCAATAACATTACTCTATTTAATGAAAACATTACACTAGAAGATGTTGAGAAAGCTTCAAAAGAACTTGAGATTCATGAGTTTATTAGTTCATTACCTGGAGGATACAGCTTTAATGTAGGTGAAAGAGGTACAACACTTTCTGCTGGTCAAAAACAGCTAATAGCTTTTCTAAGAGTACTAGTTAATAACCCTGATATATTAATTCTTGACGAGGCAACTTCTTCAATTGATTCATATTCTGAGGAATTGATAAAAAATGCTACAAAAAAAATAACAAAGGATAAAACCTCAATTATAATCGCTCATAGACTTTCAACAATTGAATCAGCAAATAAAATAATCTATATGGAAAACGGAAAGATTTTAGAATCAGGAAACCATAAAGAACTTTTAAATATTTCTAATGGAAAGTTTAAAAAACTTTATGAGGAACAATTTGTTGATGAATTAGTTTAAATTCTCCATGAGTTTAATGCATTCTGAAGCCTCTTTCGCATCATGAACTCTTAATATATCAGCTCCTTTCTCTATCGCAAGAGTATTCAATGCAGTTGTTCCATTAAGCGCCTCAGCTGCTTTGATATTAAGAGGCTTGTAAATCATCGACTTTCTCGATAGTCCAACTAGTAAAGGCTTTTTAAAAGACTGAAACAAATTCAAGTCTTTTAATATTTTGAAATTATCTTCAATAGTTTTACCAAAACCAAAACCAGGATCTAAAATAATATTTTGAATACCAGAGCTCTCTAGTTCATTTATTTTCCCTTCAAAAAATGATATAATTGACTCAATTACATTATCATATTCTGGATTATCTTGCATATTATCAGGATCTCCTTGCATATGCATCATTACATAGCCTGAATTATATTCTTTTATAACTTCATACATATTTGGATCATATTTACCTGAGCTTATATCATTTATTATTGAAAAGCCTTTTTTTAAAGCAAATTCAGCAACATCTGAATTATATGTGTCAATTGATAAGTGAATGTTTCTAAAATTATTAGAGATCTCAATTATATAATCTGATATAATTTTAAGTTCCTCTTCAGTATTTATCAACTTAGAGCCAGGTTTTGAGCTAGCTGCGCCAACATCAATTATTTCAGCTCCATCTGAAACTAAGTCACTAATACGAGAATTTACTTTATCAATTGAATTATATTGACCTCCGTCGTAAAAAGAATCATTGGAAACATTTACAATTCCCATAATTTTTTTTGTGGATAAATCAAGGATTTTTCCATTACAATTTAAAGTCATACTTTTAACTTCTTTTCCAAATTTATACTAAAATCTAATATGGAAGATACAAAGTCACAATATCAGAATATAATAAGTAAATCTAGAAAGATTTTTATTGATAAAAATTCTGATTATGGTTCTTCTTGGAGAGTTCTTAGGATAATTTCCTTAGTAGATCAAATTAGTATCAAAGCACAGAGAATAAGGAACCTTCAGAATAATATCTCTAATAAAATTGATGAAGATCAAACTGCTGAATTCTATGGAATCATAAATTATTCAATTATGGGCCTTATTCAATTTGAAAAAGGTATTGTAGATGAACCAGATCTTGAAGCAAAAGAGGTAATGAATCTTTATGATAAGAATGTAAAAAAGACATTTGAATTAATGCTAGATAAAAATCATGATTATGGAGAGGCATGGAGAGAAATGGAAGTAATAAGCCTAACAGACCTTATAATTCAAAAGATATTTCGAATGAAAAGTATATTAAAAAATGATGGTAAGACAGAGGTGAGTGAAGGAATTGACGCTAATTTTCAGGATATTTTAAATTATGCTGTATTTGCACAAATTTTATTAAAGGAATAATATGAAACAAAAATATATTGTAGGTAATTGGAAGATGACATTAAACAAAATGGGTTCTCTAAAGTTGGCTGAAGATATTAAGTCAATTGACAAAAAAAACAATGTTAGTATTGAAATTGCACCTACCTATTTGTACTTACAAGATATCATAGAAATCCTTAATGATACTGACGTAAGTGTCATTAGTCAAAATTTTGATTATGAATCATTAGGCTCTTTCACAGGAGGAATTTCCTTGACTCAACTTGAGGAAATAGGATTATCAAAGACAATTTTGGGACATTCTGAAAGGAGGTCAAAGTTTAATGAATCAAGTGAAATGGTGGATAAAAAATTAGAGATAGTATTAAATTCAAAATTTGATGTAATCTACTGCTTTGACACCTATGAACAGATACCATTTGACCTTATTAAGAATAATCTCAATGTTAACTCTAAGTTGACCCTAGCTTATGAACCAACTTGGGCAATAGGAACTGGTGAAACTGCAACAGTTGAACATATTGAAGAAATTCATTCAAAAGTAAGATCTACTCTTGAAAGCCTTAATATTAAAGATATCCCAATTCTTTATGGTGGAAGTGTAAACCCTGCTAATTCAAATCAAATTATACATGCCAACAATGTAGATGGTGTTCTTGTAGGTGGGGCGTCCACTAAATTTGACCAGCTTAATGGTATCATCAACTCTATTTAACAATTCTTTGTGAATATACATCTGCTTATAAAAGTATATTTGCATCGTTATGTTAAGACTTTTATTAACTTCAATGATATTAACTATGAGTTTAACAATGAATGCTCAGACATCTGTGGATAATTCTATACACCAGTTTAAAGTTGCCGACATATATGGAAATATATTTGATTTTTCTGAATTAAAAGGCAAGAAGGTTATGATAGTTAATACTGCATCTAAGTGTGGTCTTACATATCAATATGAAGCTCTCCAAGATCTTTATTCTCAATACAAAGATTTTAACTTCATGATTGTTGGTTTCCCGTCAAATGATTTTTTATGGCAGGAACCTGGAAAGAACGAGGACATAATTGAATTTTGTGAAGAAAATTATGGCGTTACTTTTCCTATGATGAGTAAAATTACTGTTAAAGGATCAAAAAAACACCCTATATATCAGTTCTTGACTCAAAAATCCAAAAACAAATTTAAAGACTCTCGTGTCACATGGAATTTTCAGAAATACCTTATAAATAAAGATGGTAAAATTGAGAAAATAATCTCCCCAAGAACTAGACCAGATTCTCAAGAAATTGTATCTTGGATTACTGATGGCGAATAAGACAAAATTCTCAACAAGGTGTGTTCACGAAGGTGAAATAAAAGATACTATGTATCAAGGGATAGTATCTCCTTTGTTTATGTCAACTACTTACCCATGGTTTGGTGGAGATGCTGAAAAAAAGCCCTATCCTAGATATTTCAATACCCCAAATCAAGAGTATCTGTCTAAGAAAATAGCTTCACTTGAAAATGGTGAAAAAGCCTTAATTTTTACTTCAGGAATGGCTGCAATAAGCACTTCAATAATGGCAAATGTTAAGACTGGAGATCATATAATTTTTCAAGATGACTTGTATGGAGGTACAAGAAATTTTATTCAGACTGAATTTGATAAATTTGGTATTCAATATTCGTTTACAAAAGGACTTGATACAAAAGACTTTTCTGATCAAGTTAAGGATAATACAGTAGGAATCTACGTAGAGACTCCAAGTAATCCCCTTCTAAAGATTGTTGATTTAAAATCAGTGTCATCATTAGCTAAGAAAAATGGTATATGGACTATGATTGACAATACCTTTGCGAGCCCTGTTAATCAAAATCCAATTGATCATGGAATAGATATAGTTATTCATAGTGCAACTAAATATCTTGGTGGTCACAGTGATATCTCAGCCGGTGCTGTAATTAGTACTGAGGAAAAAATTGAAAATATTCTCAATTCAGCAAAAAACTTTGGTGGAAATCTGAGTGATTACACAGTATGGCTTTTGGAGAGGAGTATGAAAACTCTTTTAGTTAGAGTTAAACAGCAAACCGAAAATGCTAAAATATTAGCTAAAATGTTAGACGATAACAAAAATATTTCAAAAGTTTATTATCCAGGTTTAGAATCACATCCTTCTCATTCAATTGCTAAGGAACAAATGAATGATTTTGGAGCTATGATGTCTTTTGACCTGAACGAGAATGTCGATGTTTACACTTTTTTAGAGTCTCTTAAAATAATCAAACCAGGGATGAGCCTGGCTGGTGTTGAAACAACTGTTAACTTCCCAATGAAGACATCTCATGGGCTTATGACTCAAGAGGAAAGAGATATTCAAGGAATAGGGGATAAGCTAATTAGGTTATCTGCAGGTATTGAATCATACGAAGATCTTTATGAAGATCTTGCTCAAGCAATCAAATCATCTATAAAATGAAAACTGATATTTTAGCATTTGGTGCTCATCCTGACGATGTTGAAATGGGTTGTGGAGGTACTATCGCTAAATCGACTGCATCAGGTAAAATCGTAGGTATTATTGATCTTACTAGAGGAGAATTAGGTACTAACGGTACTCCAGAGTTAAGAGATAAAGAAGCTAACTCTGCATCTAAAATAATTGGTGCAAAGTTTAGAATTAACCTTGGTTTTCAAGATGGATTTATTTTTAATAATAAAGAAAACCAAATTGAAATCATCAAAGTAATAAGACAATTTAGGCCTGA
>Ga0114933_10003333_pt1 | contig 15777 bp, 11 predicted proteins | sample 4SBtaG_FD_89691 | JGI IMG/M metagenome (GOLD analysis project Ga0114933, IMG submission 89691) | Deep subsurface microbial communities from Kolumbo volcano to uncover new lineages of life (NeLLi) - 4SBTROV12_W25 metaG | ecosystem: Environmental > Aquatic > Marine > Volcanic | place: Kolumbo... | reverse complement strand
GAACTCAACGCAGCCGAATCCATGAGATCTTTCCCATGCATTTCATAGTTTACCTTGAACGTAAACCATCGCAGTGCCCAATCAATTTTCCATCCGACTTTAACCCGACCATCGAGGATGGATAAACGATTGGTGTGGCCACATGCCTTATATGCGTCATTATCCAGATCACAAGAATAGGAAAGTTCATCGGTATCTGGATAAATACTTACAACCCGGGTCGTGTAGATCTTTCCACAAATTTCGCAGATTGGAAAAAACGGGCTCCAAGCATCTCGTTTGTCTTCCGCGATCGTGTTAACAAACAAACTTCTGATTGACTCATAATTGGCCATTACCCTCTTAAGGCCATCATTGAAAATACCTGTGTTGTAACAGTCGGTAGAGGAACGAAATTCATAATCAAAGCCATAATGATCCAAAAACTGGCATAATCGATCATTCATATTCATCGAGTAGCTTTTTTCGACTCCAAAAGGATCGGGAACCTTTGAAAGTGGCGAGCCTAAATGAGCTTTAAGAAGCTCATGATTCGGTACGTTCTCAGGAATGCTACGTAATCCATCCATATCGTCTGAGAACACGATAAGTTTGAGTTTACGGTCTGGATTTTTCGAAGCAAAAGCATTCATGACATAGACCGTCCGGGCAACCTCAGCAAAAGTACCTATATGGGGTAGTCCCGAGGGCCCATATCCAGTCTCGAAAACAACAGGTGCATCGTGATTTCGTGTGCGCGATTCGAGTTTTTTTGCTTCCTGATGGGGCCAACGAATTTTTGACATATTGCTTGTCTTTACTATGGATTTGGTTAACGCCTAATCGGGTTTATTGTTACTTCTATAAGAATTTGGCGGGGCTTCTTGATCGATTGTCGCGCGATTACGACGATTGATATCAAAAACTGACAACGATGATATTATGGTGCCCACACGTAATCTAATCAAGCATTGTACCTACACTCATTAAATAAAAATGGATAAAAAATTAGTACGAGCAAAGGCGATTTCTGCAGAACTAATGCCAATTGCTGGCATCAAAGTGGACGGAGATCAACCGTGGGATATTCAGATCCATAATGATGAAATTTATACTCGCGTACTAAGAGATGCTTCATTGGGCCTTGGCGAATCGTATATGGATGGCTGGTGGGATTGCGAACGACTTGATATTTTTATTGAAAAACTATCTCGGGCCCGCTTGTATGATCAGATTAAGCAAAATAAGAAATTGCTTTTTGACATCATCATTCAATATTTGTTGAATTTTCAAACTAAAGACAAGTCGATAACTTCAGTTGAAAGCCACTATGATATTGGAAACGATCTATACGAGTTAATGTTGGATGCTTCCATGGCGTACACATGTGGATATTGGAAAACTGCGACCAGTCTTGAACAATCACAACACGACAAAATGGATCTTATCTGCCGAAAACTCCAACTCCAGCCAGGAATGCGGGTGCTTGACGCCGGTTGTGGTTTCGGTTGCATGGCGCGATTCGCTGCTAAAAACTATGGGGTGGAGGTCGTCGCGGTCAACATCTCAAAAGAACAAATCGCGTTTGCCAAAACCAATTGCAAAGGTCTTCCCGTAACGATTAGATTCCAGGATTACCGAGATGTTAATGAAAAATTTGATCGCATTATCGCCCTTGGAATAATGGAGCATGTAGGCCACAAAAATTATGCAGGATTCATGAAAACCATGCATGGTTGCCTGAAAGACGATGGCATGTTGTTGGTGCATACCGTCGGTTCCCATTTCCCAGCAGTGGGAGGGGACCCATGGGTGCATAAATATATTTTTCCAAACGCCATGTTGCCGTCAATAAAACAATTGGCAGGTGCGTCGGAAAAGTTTTTTGTCATCGAAGACTGGCACAATTTCGGGGCTGACTATGATAAAACTCTAATGGAATGGCATGCCAACCTTAAGAAAAACTGGCATTTGTTAAAAGATCGATACGACGAGCGGTTTTATCGGATGTGGGAGTATTACTTGCTTTCATTCGCGGGTTCCTTTCGAGCCCGCGATCTCCAATTGTGGCAAATCGTATTATCCAAGGGTGGTGTTCAGGGCGGGTACATTGCACCGCGGTGACTCAGCATTTACTCCACCATGCTTTAAACCATTGAAAGATTCCATCGAAGCTAAAAAGCTAAAAATCTACTTCCCGATAATTATCCTCGGAATGAGTATTATTTTTTTCCTTTCGCTTAAGGCAACACGCCCGGTCAGTATTCCAAGCCCTGTCAAAGAACAAGTTTGGATTGTGAATGCAGAAACCATACAACCAAGATTCCTTTCACCCACTTTAGTCTTGTATGGCACGGTCGAGACCCCTGATTTGATGAAAGCCACAGCACCCAACAAAGGTCGAGTAGAAAAAGTTGTAGTCAGGGAAGGTGATCGTATCTCGGTCGGTCAGATGTTGCTGGCACTCGATGAACGGGATTTCAGATTTCGATTACAACAGGCTGATGCTAGGGTAAAAGAACTTTCCGCAGAAATAGAGAATGAGCAAATTAAATTCAAAAATGATCAAAAAGGGTTAGCTTACGAAAGTAATCTTGTAAAGCTTTCACAAGCTGCAGTGAAAAGGACTCAGAAGCTAAAACATAAGAATCTAGTATCGGATGCCTCAGTCGATGAAGCTCAGGAAAATTTGGAAAAGCAAAAAATCCTTTTTAACAACCGAAAACTATCCCTTAATAGTTATCAAAGCCGTTTGTCAATATTAGAAGCCCGTCGTCTAGGTGCACAAGCGGACCGCGACCTTGCCCAACTAGATTTGGAGAGGAGTTCAATAGTATCGCCCTATGAAGGTTACGTGGCAAAAATTGACGTCAGTGAAGGGGATCAGGTGGTCGCGAACCAATTGTTACTAACACTCTACCCGACCCACTCGCTGGAAGTTAAAGCAATGATTCCAGCGCCGTTCCAGGGAGAATTGCAATCTGCGATCACCAAAAATATTTCGTTGAAAGCCTCCGCCAAAATAGGACGCACCGAATTACAGCTGGATTTAGATCGTATTTCGGGTCAGGCAGATACCCGAGGGATTGATGCGATCTTTGCTTTTAAAGATTACGATGACAGTATCCGTGTCGGAAGTCTCGTCGAAGTGAAAATGGATCGACCTCCACGAAAGAATTCAGTAGTCCTCCCTCCCGAATCGTTGTATGGGCGCAATCGAATCTACAAGATTATCAATAATCGATTGTCTTCCTTAGAGGTCGAGATTATTGGGGAACATCGTAATCCCAACCATCATTCAGGTGTTTTGATCTCATCACCTTCACTTGAATCTGGTGATCTAATATTAACCAGCTATCTACCAAACGCTGCTGATGGTATGCAAGTTAAAATTCGAAACAAAAGTAAAAACAAAGATGGGTAAAGGAAGACTCGTTTGATTAGGTTTATAGCACAACATAAGGTAGCTCCGAATATGTTGATGCTACTCATGATTCTTGGTGGATGCTACGCTCTGGATAAGCTTAATATTCAGTTTTTTCCGAATTTTAAATTAGATTTGATCACTGTCAGCGTGAAGTGGTCCGGGGCTAGTGCAGACGATGTTGAGCATGATGTGGTCGTCCCATTGGAACAAACACTCAAGACCGTAGACAATATCAAGGAACTAAGGTCGACGACAGGTCGTGGATCGACAACAATACAGTTGGAACTCAAAGAAGGGACCAATATTGTGTTGGCGCTAAACCAAGTCAAACAAAAGGTCGACGAATTTCGGAATCTGCCAGGTGATGCCGAACTACCACAAGTTTTCAATGTGGTCCGGTACGAACAAATCGCCAATGTATTAATATCAGGACCGGACGATATTGGTGAACTACGCAAACTCGCCAACCAATTCAAACGCGAGCTCCTCTCCCGTGGTATAGATAAAGTCGACATCGGTGGGCTTCCCGACGAAGAAATAGCTATTGAGATATCAACTCAGCGCCTTGAACAACTTCGAATGAGCCTTGATCAAATCGGGCAACGCATTAACGACCAAAGCCAAAATATACCCGCCGGTACGTTTGGTGACCACGAAAACGCTAAAGAGGTTCGAGGCCTTGGACAACGCCGGACAGAATCCGAATTCGCCGCCGTAGAAATTGTCACCGACGACCGAAGCCGAATCGAATTGGGATCGATTGCCCGGATTACCCGCCAACCGAAGACAGACGGCATCACTCTCGGAGTCAATGGAAAATTCGCGGCAGAATTGATTCTCCGTAGAATGGAGACCGGAGACACTTTAAAATCTGCTGAAATTCTTAAGCAATGGCTAGTAGAGACCCGGGAGACCCTTCCCGAAAATATTAAACTACACGTTTATCAAGAACGCTGGAAACCGATAAATGATCGAATTCGTATTTTGCTAAAAAATGGAGCTGGGGGACTAATTTTGGTAATTGGTGTTCTTTACCTGTTTCTAAATGCCCGTGTAGCCTTCTGGGTTGCCATAGGAATCCCAGTATCATTCATGGCTGCACTGCTGATTATGTATTGGGCAGGCGACAGCATTAACATGGTAAGTTTGTTTGGTCTTATCATGACCCTGGGTATAATTGTCGACGATGCTATCGTGGTTGGGGAAGACGCCTACACTCATTATCAATCAGGTGAAAACCCGTTGGAGGCCGTCGAAGGTGGGGCAACGCGCATGCTAGCACCCGTTTTCGCATCTTCTTTGACAACCATCGCAGCATTCCTCCCAATTATTCTACTCAGCGGCACCATGGGTAATATCATGTTCGATATACCCTTCGTCGTTATTACTGTCATTTTAGCCTCTCTTCTAGAAAGCTTTTTGGTGTTGCCTGGACACCTCCGTAATACTTTTATTCATTTAGCGGATTTCCGGCCTTCCCCATTTCGCATCCGCTTCGACCAAGAATTTGAAAGATTCAAATATGGCTATTTTCGGACCGTATTGGAATCGGCCTTGAGACATCGTGCCATTACGCTGAGTACGGCACTGGCAAGTTTGATCGTAATAGCCGGTTTATTCGCTGGGGGGCGAATTGACTTCATTTTTTTCCCTACACCAGAGTCCTCGGTAATCCATGCCAAGGTTATTTTCGCCCCTGGAACACCGTCCTCAACAGTTGATAAATTTCTAGATCATTTAGAAAAAACAGCTCGTCGAGTTGATGCTAAATTCATTGACCAGGCTTTAATCGAAACATTAGTCATCCGCCACCGTACGAACAATCCAACGACTGATAGCCGTACAGTGGGTAATGGGAATCTAGGAACCGTCAGCCTAGAGTTAGTGGATTCTGATTTAAGGGCGCTGGGTAACCAAGAATTTATTGATCGTTGGCGTAATCTTATTAACCATCCCGCAGGATTGGAAACACTGACTATTGCCGCTCGACAATTGGCCCCCGATTCCAGCACGGTCACCGTACGGTTAAGAGGAAATTCGGCAGATCGAGTTAAAGAAGCCGCCATGGACTTGCGTGATAAATTAGGTTCGGACCCTAACTTGTTCAATATTACTGACAACATGCCTTATGGCAAAGAACAATTGATTTATAGGCTTACGTCGGTGGGTACAGCCTTAGGATTGACTACGGCTGAACTGGGCAAGCAACTGCGTACGGCCTTTGATGGGAAACTTGTTCAAATTTTTCAAGACGGACCAGACGAAGTTGAAGTAAGAATTCGTTTACCCGAAACCGAAAGAAACTATCTAAATGCCTTGAGCACTATGGAAATACACCTTGAATCAGGGCAATCTGTACCTTTTTACACCGTTGCAAATTTGAGCACACGGAGTGGGTTTTCTGTAATCCGACATGCAGAAGGGGAAATCGCAGTAGATGTAACAGCTTCAATCACGAGTAAAGGCGGTGATGCAGGCACTTTGATGGCACATCTAAAACAGAGCATACTACCCGATATCATGGACCAATATGGTGTCACCTATAGTTCCGCCGGGAATACTTCCGATCAAGCCCAAACCCTAATCGAACTGAAGTTTGGTGTATTTTGCGGATTACTTTTGATTTATTTTGTATTAACCTGGGTCTTCTCTTCATATGGATGGCCATTGGTGGTCATGTCTATCATTCCTTTTGGCTTAGTCGGTGCCGTTATAGGGCACCTGATCATGGGTCTCGACTTGACCATAATGTCCTTTCTCGGTTTTTTTGGTCTATCCGGAATCGTGGTAAACGATTCTATTATCCTAGTGATCTTTTATCACCAATTGAAAGCCAAAACTCTCAATGTTGAGGAAGCTTTGATTGAGGCCGCCATCCGCCGAATCCGAGCTGTGCTCCTAACGTCCTTAACCACAATAGCCGGGTTAATTCCACTACTTTTTGAAACCTCTCTACAAGCCCAATTTCTGATTCCAATGGCCGTTTCAATCGCCTTCGGCCTCGCCCTCTCTACTTTAGTTGTATTGATTCTTGTTCCTGTACTTTTGTCCCTTCACGAAGATATTAATGATCGTTTATTTTCTTGAAACAACGTTACTTTATTAAATTAGGACGCGCGGGGGATAGCGAAAAATAAAAAATGACCTTTACCCAAACATCGTAGTTCTAATAATCTTATCATCCACCGGAACCTTCCTAATTTACTCCACTCAATCAACTAGCAACATCAGTTTTCAAATCAAATAGTAACTTTCGATATACTGTCATTACACCCTCTTTATGTTTCCCACGGAAATATTTATTTCGTTTGCAAGCCTCAATTATTTGCTGAATACGTTCAACTGACACTACACAGACCTTTTCATTTATACAGCGCAGTAAAGCTAGTAAATAGTTATAGTTATTTGCGTTAAATGGTTTTTTTTCGAGTCTATGCATCAGTTCATCTAAATATTTTTTATTTTCTTTTCTACCTTCAATCGAATTCATCACGATTAACCCAAATAATCCATCATTATAGTTTGGATGTAAAACTGCGCTTTTTATAAAGTAATGCTCTGCTCTTTCAATATATTCATCGCGTTCAAGCCCTTCAGACTCATGCGCCAAATTTGCATATATACGCGCCATGTGATAGTTATTCCGAGGTGAATCTGGATGATTTTTTAATTCTACTATACCATGTACATTTTGATTTCCCCAGGTAGTGGCGCGAGAAAAGGTATTGCTAGAATAATAGAGTAGCGGTACGCATAAAACAGTATAACTCAAGGATTTTAACTTAATTCTCTGTGCTATGCGTATTAATAGATATGCTATAGCAAAGCAAACCCCTACATCGGGCAAATAGTTTCGATGTTCATGAACCAATTCCAAAGCAATAATGCTAGATTCAATACTATGTCCCACTAAAAAAAATAGAAACCCGAAGCACACTACCGGATACTTTCTATACTGATAAATAGCTATAAACACTAAAAAGCATAGCCCCACCACACCTAAAAACGTTGTAATTGGGTAAAATAAACTTGTCGAAAGAACAAAGTCATCATGAAATAAACCTAATAAGCTATTAATTGGTAATATAATCATAGCCAAATAAAACCAAACTACTCTTGATTCTGTATATAGTCTTTGCATTAGGGTAAAGTCTCTATTATTGTAACCATTTATAATCCATTCAGGGTGCAATATCAGATAACTTATAAGAAGTGATAAGGGTAAAATAAAAAATAACGCGAACACACTGTAAAGAAAATATTTCTGATGTTTTTTATCAGTCTTGGATCGATAAAAAAACACTTCGATCAAGACACAATAACTTGGTAATAAGGCACCATTTTCTTTACTAAGCACCGCCACCGGAATGAATAGCAACAGGGAGCTAAGGATAATAACCGCACCATGGATAAATTGAGTTTCCATCCTTAGACGCCCCACACTGTAACCATACATACCCAAGACACAAAACAGGGCACTAAGCCCCGCCATACGCTGTACAACGTAAAGCACTGTAGTAAGGTTAATAGGATGAAACAACCAAATCGCCATGGTAAGTAACGGAAGATATTTTAGGTTTTTTTATGTCTTTAAAACCGGTGAGACTATTAGTATTCGTACTAATTTAAATATTCCAATACCGACCAAACAATGAATCAAAAGATTCCCCATTTTAAAATAAAATGGGTCAAAGCCGTGCGCCAAATGTTGCAAACCAAAACTAAGCATAGGAATTGGCCGTTTTAATAAACGTGCGCTCCCCGAATTATAAACTTGCGATAATGACGAAAAGTTGATTTCTGTAATTGCAAGAGCCGAATTATTCAAGATATTTGGCTCATCGTCAAAATAAAACGTACCGTATAATCCAGGAAGGTAAATTAGCCAACAAAGTAGGATTGATGCGAGAATCAAATGGCGGTTGCGAACACAAGACATATCGACTTTAATACTTTGGCTGTATTTTTTTAAATATCTTTCTAAACTAATTTTTCTATGCCATAGCCTTCTCAAAAACCCGCTCGTATCGGCCTAACATCTTTTTCAATGTAAACTGTTTCTCTACTTTTGCTCGATTATAGTCACCCATTTGTTTAACTAAGATAGGGTTTTCAGCAAGATTATTTATCTTCTCCGCAAATTTGGCCGTATCTCCTAATGGACATAAATAGCCACCTTTGTCATTGTCAATCAATTCTGGATTAGAGGAACAATCAGTGGCTACAACTGGAATACCACAAGCCATAGCTTCTAATATCGCAAGGCTCATCCCCTCACGTACAGTTGGCATTAACAATAAATCAACCGAATTGTAGATTGCTGGCATTTCATTGTAAGGAATCGCACCAATACATTTAACATTGTCCTTGCGTATCATTAACTTTGTCTTGTTTAGACCTCCTGTACAGATTAGTTCTATATTATTTTTAAATTTTTTAGCAATATCTGGTAACCATTGGGCTCCTTTTCGACGAGTTAAATTTCCACTAAATAAGACGGTTATTTTTTTTGAACATTTGTTTTTATGAAAAGGATGAAAGAATAGTGTATCAACCCCATTAGGAATAACATCAATATCTTTATCAAATCGCAATTGCTCCCTAAGTAATTGTGACGTAAACTTACTGACGCTAGTTACAATATTTGCTTGTTTCAAAGATCTTTCTATAAACCACTTTAAGTCAGTTTTATAATGTATATTTTGTAATGTAGAAGAATAACTATGCATAAATCGATCTAGCACATAGTTATGTAACGTTAATACAAGAGGAGTATTCTTTCTTGAAAAGAAACAAGCGTAGTCTGGCGTAGTGTGGATAATATCTGATGTTCCTCTAAACAGGAAAGGCAACGCAATCGGCATTAATGTCCAATAAGGATTATAAGGTGCAACGGAATAGTTCGTTAGTTGCCCCTCTAACATTTTATGCACGATATAAGCACCATTACCCGTAGCCATAGGACTGATAACACGCATGCTAACTATTGGCCAAGCAAGTTAAAAGATTATTGATCGTATCCCGGTTGTATTTTTGAGCAAATTTGAAGGCACTTTCTGCCATAGCGCTATACCGCTCGGGATCGTTTTTTAATGCAACAATTGCCTTAGCGAATTCTTCTGCCTGATCTGCCACTAAAAAAGCGCTATTTTCGCCACTTCTAAGCCCGTCGCAACCAATAGATGTCGTAATTAACGGTTTTCCAAAACTGATTGCCTCTATCGATTTAATATTTAAACCAGTTCCAATTCTCACTGGATTGATAACAATGTCACAATTTTGATAGTATGGCACTAAGTCATCAACAGCGCCGGTAAAATAAAAATCGTCATTGTTGTCATGTGATGTAGACTCTATATTCCCAACGACCTCGCATCTAAAATCTAGGTTGAGCTTTTTTAATTGGTAACTAATATCATTGCTTAAAAACTCTAACGCACCAAGATTAGGAGGAGATCCACTTCCTATAAACAATAATTTAACAACCCCTTTTATACTATTTATTTTTAGCTTTTTTAGGTCACAAATATGGCCTACCAACAAAATTTGATTTTTACAAATTTCATTGAAATATTTATATTCTTTGTTTTGAATAGCTAATACGACATCAGCACGCTCAAGCCCAATCAATTCTTGTTCGGGAGTTGTAAAAAAATATTGAGGAATCTTCCCTTCCTTTAAATACATCAAGTGGCGATTAGCAAACACATCATGTGTATCGAGTATTTTTAATGTTTGTAAATCAAAAAGCGTTAGAACTTTAGACAAAAAAACATATTCCACAATAACAACATCATATTTATTAGATTTCTGCAATTTTTTGATTTGTGTATCAAGTTCTACGTTGTACCAGTCGTCAATAAAATAAGGTTTGAATAATTTGGCTATTAGTGGTAGCCGCAGCCCCCAAACCCAACGATCTAATTGTTCCGTATTAATATGAAGTGCTTGTTTTACCCTTTTAGCCAACCATTTAAGTATGGTTGTTCTACGCTGTTTTACGATATGAAGTGCATCCCATTTAGCAGACATACTGTTATAATCAGTCTCTTCAGATGAACCACTTAAAACAAAATGGATTATATGTCCTTCTTGTTTCAATGCTTGCAACATATTACATATTCTAGCCCTATTTCCAGCATAGTTAGGATGGGTCGGAACGGGAGAGACAACCAATATTAAGGACATCTTAAATATTTTTTGGAGCGCACTTAATTACCTAAATGTTAACACAACGTCTTGTGTTAATTAGCTGGGCTGGTCCACTTTTCTGTCAAAGCCTTATTTTTAGAATTAGTATAGATATATGAAGGTGGCATTACATAAAATCCATCACGTTCTAATATTTCTACACAAGAATCATAAAGAAACAACCGACAAAAGCCATTTCTATCACAAATAACTCTATATGCGTATGCATATATTTCTGATAACAATGAATGTACTCCTTCGAAACATTCATCATAGACTTCAATATAAATAGTAGCAGGAGGGTTTCTTTTTAAAATCGATAAAGACCCTTGTAAAGTTTCCAATTCGAAACCTTCGACATCTATCTTAAAAAAGTCAAAATAATAATTCCCAAATTGGCTATCTATCGTGACAACATCTACCTGAACTTCCTGTGGCAGATTAAATACTTCCGGAAACTTTCCTACAATCTGATCGCTCAAAGTTGACCCTTGATTATGCGAAGAAGACAAACGCAACTTTAATGAACCTGACTGGTTTCCAAGAGCCATTGGGTAAACGATGAAATTTTTTCCTTTACAATGGTTTTCAAGTCTTTTATTTAAACGGGGGTCAGGCTCAAAACAATGTATTAAATTAGCACCTGATTTTTCAGCTAAAATAGCCGTAAAACCAATATTAGCCCCTGCATCAAGTACGATATATCCTGTTTTGATAAAGTGACTAAATACCCAAACATCTATTCCTAAAGGACCAGTTATTTTCGCCTTTTTAATAAAATTAAGGTAATTCCACTCGTGTCTCCACCTAGTATCTAATTCTAGAATAGTATTTTCATATTGAACGGTTATGATAGGCTTACAGAAACGATAAGAAATAAACTCGTAATACTTCTTTAAAAAATTTATAAGCTTACGCATGTACAAACTGTGAGTTTCTACAAATATTCTGCTCTTTCTAAACATTTCTTTGCAACACTTGTAGACATAGGCCCATTTACATCAAAAAAATCATAGTCTAGTAGGTATTGCTGTAAATAAGAGATCACCCTTTTCTTATCAAATTTTTCATAAATAGCTTTACCTAAAACCTTAACACTCTTCCCTCTAACAATTCCTTCGATTCCAACTGTAGAATTAATTACGACCAAGAGACTCGAATGATCTATAAGCTCTATGGTATTTTGTGAAACCAAAATAAAACCCAATTCAGATCTAAGTTGATCTAATTTTTTTAAGAATGATGAACTGCTTTCTACTGGGTGGTGTTTCACTACTAAAGGCATCTTCATTAGATCTGCTTGCTCCTTTGCAAGGCTTATTGCTTGTTCATTATCTACGTCACTATTGAATAGCAACTGTGAATCATCTGAAACCTGTAACGGTAAAAACACATAAGGAAGTTTTAAATCACAAGAATCATAATTCAAACAAACACTCCTTCTTCGAATAATCTTCCAACATTGCTCATACAATGAGGCTCGGTCCAATCGCTGTACACCGAAAAAATAAAAACCCAGCCTATCAACTAGCGAAAACCAATTAACTTTTGCCAAAAACTTTATCTGAGGCGGTTGCTTACTTTTTTGCGTTTCGAAAATATTTTTTTCCCATTTTTCGAATTTTCTACAATCTAACGGTAAATTGTCTAAAAACTTCGGATTTTTATACAACCATGAGCGTGCATTGACACCCTTAGGGTCTACAAATATTTTGTTCGGGAAATTACCAATCTCAAAATATAAAGTTTTCACGAAGTTTTGACGTGCAAAGTCAGATATAGCTAAATCACACGTAGAAGAACCATTCCAAATACAGAACATATCAATTGCTGATTTGGCATTTATTTCATCTAATACGCTATAAACACTAAAATAAACGCCTGAAGCATCGCTTATAGTTTGTTGACCTTTAAAAATATCTAATGACTTAATATTTTTCTGTACTTTATTTTTTTCGTTTTTGAAAATTAATAATGCATATTTCCCACAAAATCGTAGCCTAATATAAAGGGACAAACGACAAGTTAAAAAAATAGGCTGGTAATCAAGTAACTCTAATGCATCCGATAATCTTCGAAAGAAATGGTATCTGTTAATATGATCCAGATAAATAACAATATTTCTCATACTTTTATATTAAAATTCCTTAGTGTATATAATAGTAATTATCTTGAATGATTATATAAATTTCTAATATAAAGAAACCATCGCTTAGGTATAAGAATATATTGTATAACTAATGGGTCAACATAACGTAAAACTGGAAGATTATAAATTGGATGATGAGGCCGTATTGAAGCATCAATGTGTTTTATTTGCTTTACAACAGTCATCCAAAAAAGGGGACTTAAAAACATAGAACTATGTACATTTTGCCATAGACCTTGTATCAAGGCTTTTTTTCTAAAATCATTCAATCTGGAACATGAGTTTAGGTGTTTATAAGCAGTCATAAGGACTCCATGAATAAACACGTTTCCAGCATTAAAATTCCTTGAGGTCGATACTCGGCTACTTCCATGATGAGACCATACGCCGACAATATCATTGATTTTAATCCACTCAAATTCTTTGGAGGCAGCAAGATTTATCGCCCATTCAACATCTTGCCCGAAATTCGACTTTGGATTCCAAGTTAAATGATTTACGCTTTGTGTTCTATATACATGGGCGGTCGGTTGACACCTTCGCCAAGGACCCAACATCGCCTCTACATAATCATCGAATTTTGGTTGATTCCAAACATCAAAAATATTATTTTTTTCATCCCGTAATTCCACGCTACCGGATACTATATCAGCGCCCGTTGACTGCATAACGTCGTATTGTTTATTTGAGCCCGCAGCACACAAATAATCATCGTCATCAAGAAACCGAACTAACTCTCCTCGTGCGGCATGTAATCCTACGTTTCTAGCAATATTAGCGTTTGCCTCTCGGACCCTTAAAACGCGAACAGCTCGATTTTTCTTAAATCTTTCCATTGCATTAGCCCAGGTAACATCTGCTCCGTTTGGAACTACTATCACTTCGACTTCACTAGCACTTAAACCGGATAAAGCGCTATCCACTGCTCTGGGCAACCATTGAGGCCGATATGCAGTAGGAATTACCACTGAAATCATGGGTTTCATAATCTGATTCCAATAGTTTGTATGTTAATAAATTTTTTAAAGACCAAGTAACTCCATTAGTCTTGTACGCTCCAACTTCCAAGAAAATTCTTTTTTAGCTCTTTCCCATCCAGCAAACCCAAACTGTATTCTTTGTTTCCTATCATTAGCTAACTTAATTATACAAGCTCCCATACCGCTGGAATCACCCTCATTTACTAGCAACCCGGTATTTCTTTCAATTACTGCTTCTGGTATACCCGCATGCCTAGTCGAAATCACAGGTAACCCGTTTGCCATAGCATCTAATATCGCTACAGGTAATCCTTCTTCATCTCCATTATCCGGATCGACTAAACTATGTTGCAAGAACATATCGGCTAATCGCATTAGCTCATGAACCTCTTTATTTTGTATAGAATAATGCAACGTAACAGAACCAGTAAGATTATGAACCTGAATAAATTGCCTTACTGTTGGCAGCAAAGAACCAGTTCCTACATAATCTAAATGTAGTTGAGGATATTGTCCTATTGCTTGACGGAAACCTTCTAATAAAAATAACGGGCCTTTCTTTGGAATCATTCTACCAACGGCAAGGCATCGAACTACCCCATTTTTTCCAACACACCCCCCTTTTTTCGAAAATTCATTAGGTACAATAACACCACAAGGTATTACATGAATCTTTGATGGAATTATACCTAATTCAATCAATCTATTTTTGCTTACTTCACTAACCGTAATTATGCCAGCAGTTTGATTATAACGTAGATAATTTTTACACCATTGAGGAATTTTTAATTGTCGAGAAACGTCATAACCAAGTGCATGCCCCCAAATTGAAATCCCCAATTCTTTAGCAATGTCTATAAAATGATAACTAAAATCCAGATACTCACCCAATATGACAGACACCTCGTGTTTTTCCAAAAATGCTTTAATAGCAGTCCTTCTATGACGGTAAAATGAATTTCCGATTATTCTTGGTTCTTTTTCCTTTGTGAGAGTATTATAGAGTTCGATAGGACTTGGCCAAAGTGGCTCCATACGTAGTATTGGACAATTAGCCCCCCAAAAACCTATATCTTTTCCTCTATCGGACCGGGTAATTACAACCGTATTACTTGGGTATAATTCCATTATATGGCGACGAATAAAGGTTTCCGAGACTACACCTATCCTAGGAGCTAGGATTGCCAGCGATTTGTTAGTCATTTGATATAACAATAGATATTTTGAAATTTTTATCTAATCTATTGTTTTAGAATGTTTTGAATCCAGTAATATGTAAGTATTTAAGCATAACATATCGGTACACTATCTATATGCTTTTCCCCAAGCATTGAGTCTCTCAAAGGACATTCTTTCGTGGGGTAAATACTTCTATCTTCGTATATGAATAATTGGTATTTTTGTGGAAACGAGTCGGAAGTCATAACTTCGACACGACTAAAAACCTTCAAATATCTTTCAAAATAATCTTTATAACCAGGAGCCCTTACATGATCAGTTTCCATAGGATTTGGGAATGGGTACTCGACCGTTTTTTCTACGACTAGAGGAACAGGCAATATTGCAATTCCGTTGGGTTTAAGTATCCTTTTTATTTCAGCAAGTGCCTTCCAATCTTCCTGAATATGCTCCAACACATGAGAGGCAAAAATAAAATCATACCGTTCATTTTCAAATGGGATGTCCTCTAAGCCAAAATTGTAATCTACGTCATTCCTTGTCTTATCAGCTGTATCATAGCTTCCAAACTTGGCGCTAAAAAAAGATTTAAAAAATCTTTCTGGTGCAACGTGCAGCATGTCCATTGATGAAATAGGTAATGTTTCCAATACTTTTGTTAATACTAAATATTGCAACCTATGCCGCTCCAATGCTTTGCAATTTGGGCATTGTGCAAATCTCCTTACCCCCGAACTTGGCATCAAAGTCCGAAAGCACCCAAAATAATTGCATATCGGACATTTATAATCTGGGCCAATTTGATCTTGGATCGTATATCTAATACTTTTTAACTTAAACATTTGAAAGTTCAGTATTTAAAATTACTTTGT